>Ga0265298_10003008_pt1 | contig 22711 bp, 18 predicted proteins | sample AusTroGonzalo_MG_3_FD_193486 | JGI IMG/M metagenome (GOLD analysis project Ga0265298, IMG submission 193486) | Bovine rumen microbial communities from tropical cattle in Woodstock, Queensland, Australia - Gonzalo_01 | ecosystem: Host-associated > Mammals > Digestive system > Stomach > Rumen ...
ATATGACAGCCATAGATGATGCTGCAGAGAACCTTCCCTATGTAGACCGTGACCGCATGGGTGCTGTAGGTGCCTCATTCGGTGGCTTCTCTGTTTACTATTTGGCTGGTCATCACGACAAGCGCTTCAAGTGCTTCATTGCCCACGATGGAGCCTTCAACCTGGAGGCTATGTACACAGAGACCGAGGAGAACTGGTTCTCTAACTGGGAGTATGATGATGCTTACTGGAACAAAGACCAGACAGAACGTGCCCGCAAGACTTACGAGAATTCACCCCACCGCTTTGTTGACAAGTGGGATACTCCCATCCTCTGCATCCACGGCGAGAAGGATTACCGCATCAATGCCACTCAGGGCATGAGCGCCTTCAACGCTGCCCGTATGAGAGGTATTGAGGCCGAGCTGCTCATCTTCCCCGACGAGAACCACTGGGTACTGAAGCCACAGAACGGCATCCTCTGGCAGCGCACCTATTTCGAGTGGCTGAATCGCTGGCTGAAATAACAAAGAGGCGGCCCACTAAATGCCGATATAACGATATAACGTAATAACAAAATATACTATGAAAATTCAAAAAACCCTTCGCGACAGCGCCGCTATGCGCTGGACCGCACTGCTGCTCTTGGCACTGGCCATGTTCTGCAGCTACATCTTCATGGACATCCTTTCACCCATCAAGGACCTCATGCAGGACACCCGTGGATGGGACAGCGCTGCATTCGGTCGTATGCAGGGCGCCGAGGTATTCCTGAACGTTTACGTCTTCTTCCTCATCTTTGCCGGAATCATCCTGGACAAGATGGGTGTCCGCTTCACAGCCATACTCTCTGGTGCAGTAATGCTGGTGGGTGGTATCATTAAGTGGTACGCTGTCAGCGATGCCTTTGTAGGCACCGGCTTGGAGCAGTGGTTCACCAACAACCTGAACTGGAACGGCGATCTGCCCATCATAGGTGCTATCCTACCCTTCTGCGATGGTATGCCCGCTTCTGCTAAGCTGGCAGCCTGCGGCTTCATGATCTTCGGTAGTGGTGTTGAGATGGCAGGTATCACAGTTTCTCGTGGTATTGTTAAGTGGTTCAAGGGTCGCGAGACCGCCTTGGCTATGGGTTCAGAGATGGCTTTGGCCCGCCTGGGTGTTGCCACCTGCATGATATTCTCTCCCTACTTTGCCAAGTTAGGCGGCGAGGTTAGCGTCAGTCGTTCTGTAGCCTTTGGCGTAGTGCTGCTGTGCATTGCCCTCATCATGACCATTGTTTACTTCTTCATGGATCAGAAGTTGGATGCACAGACCGGTGAGGCAGAAGAGAAGGATGATCCCTTCAAGATTGCCGACCTGGGCAAGATCTTCTCTAGCCTTGGCTTCTGGTTGGTTGCCCTGCTGTGTGTACTCTACTACTCAGCTATCTTCCCCTTCCAGAAGTATGCCGTTAACATGCTGCAGTGCAACCTGACCTTGAATCCTGCAGAGGAAGGCACCTTCTGGGCCGACAGCTCTGTAACCATCGTTCAGTACATCATTATGCTGGTTGTAGCTATCTGTGCCTTCGCCAGCAACTTCTCTAAGAAGAAATGCATGAAGTACGGTCTCATGGGCGTTGCCGTTGTAGCCTTGGTAGTTTACTGCTATATGGGTTATATGCGTGGTACAGCAGAGACCATCTTTGCCGTATTCCCCCTGTTGGCAGTTGCCATCACTCCTATCTTGGGTAGCTATGTAGACCACAAGGGAAAGGCTGCTTCTATGCTTATGCTGGGTAGCATTCTGCTGGTTATCTGCCACCTCACCTTCGCCTTTATCCTGCCTGCCTTCGAGGGCAATGCAGTAGGCGGAACCATTGTAGCATACGTTACCATCCTTGTATTGGGTGCCAGCTTCTCTTTGGTACCTGCCGCATTGTGGCCTTCAGTACCCAAGTTGGTAGACGAGAAGATTATCGGCTCTGCCTATGCAGCTATCTTCTGGATTCAGAACATTGGTCTTGGTCTCTTCCCTGCCCTTATCGGTATGGTTTTGAACAACACCAATCCCGAAGGAACATCTGCCCATGATCTTGACTACACCTGGGCACTTGTTATGTTGGCTACCCTAGGTATTGCCGCCTTACTTATTTCTGTCTACCTGAAAGCAGTTGATAAGAAGAAAGGATACGGTCTGGAAGAGCCAAATATCAAAGAATAAAAAGATACCGAAAGTTCTTGATTTGTTGTCAGATTGGCGGCAAAATCATACAAAAATTCGCTTTGTAATGTTAATTCATGTTAAATTGCATTACAAAGCGATATTTTTATTGTCGAAATATTTGCAGGTTTCAAAAATCTGCGTACCTTTGCATGTGTGTTTTTCATGGTATTAGATTTAAGGTTAACAAAGGTTGGGCTACAGCGGTAGCCCTTTTTTTATGTCTTAACCCAAAATTTAACAACTATAGCATACATTATTTCGGCTATTTATTGTACTTTTGTCAATGTAATCAAGAATTAATGTCATGAAGCAACAAGAGACAAACCATATTACAGAGCAGGACAAGATGTTCATGCGTGAAGCTATCCGTCTGGCCGACGAGAGTGTCAAGAACGGAGGAGGTCCCTTTGGCGCCGTTATTGTCAAGGACGGAAAGATAATTGCCGGACGCAGCAACAGCGTGACTATAAACAATGACCCTACAGCTCATGCCGAGGTAAACACCATACGCGAGGCCTGCCGTCTGCTGGGTACCTTCGATCTCTCAGACTGTGTCATCTACACATCCTGTGAACCTTGTCCCATGTGTCTGGGAGCCATCTACTGGGCACGCATCGGTCGCATCTACTACGGCAACACCCGCTATGATGCCCGCGACATCAATTTCTCAGATGATTTTATCTACGAGGAGTTGGCACGCCCCATCCCCCAACGTGCCGTTCCCCTCATTCCCCTACTGCACGAAGAGGCCATCCATACCTTCCGCCTCTGGACAGAGAAGGCAGACAAGACAGAGTATTAAGGGATAGCGGAAGTACAAAGTAACAGTCTAAGGCTAACAGCCTCTTTAATCTTTCAATATCCTTGCTTCACCATTGAAAGAACAGATTTCTGCTGCAAGCTTATTCAGGTTGTGAAAGCGGCTATAGTCGCTGTCCGAAGGGACACCGTTTACACAACCCATCATATCAAGGTCCCAAGGTGCCAGAATGAGCAAGGTGCCATTGACACAGGCATCATTTAGCGCCTCTCTACATGTGGCAGAGAAACGGGAAAGCAACTGTTCACGACCACTTACCACCAGAGTAATAAGGTAAGTGCCGCAACCATAGTAATCATGCCCTGGATTATGTGGACGGTAAGCCGAAATCTTCATAGTACAAAGATAGCCATTATTCCTCAGAAGCGGGGCAGATAACAAAGAAAAACAGCTTAGTTTATTCAAAAGCACCCGTTCTCGACTGGGAGAACAGTTCGGGAACTAATTTCCCTGCCCCCTAAAAACCTGAGGCGCCTCAAACGATCCAGTGAGGTACCTCAACTAATCCATCGAGGCGCCTCACCGGATAAATCGAGGCTACGCGCGCGCAAACCCTTAACCAAAAATACTCAGCCATCTTCCATCAGCCTTCATACATCAGTCCTCAGTCCTCTTCCTTCAGCCATCTTCCTTCAAATTCCTGATTCAGTAGACACTTTTTGATTTTCTATGCTGAATTTATAGACACAAGAAAAGGAAGAGGTGAAAACCAATACGGTTCTCACCTCTTCTTCATATAGCAGTTCTTGCAGAGCCCTACCTAATCATAACCTTTCTTGTTGTACCGTCACTCATGCGGATGATGTTGATGCCCTTCTGGGGTGCAGATAGCTTGCGGCCATTGAGGTCATAAACTTTCCTCTCGCCTTTGGAGAATACAGGGGTGAGGTTATCAATAATATCTTTTGCTTTACCATAGATTATAATTTCGCTGGCTGGCATTGTTTCTGGAACATCTTCCCAAATGCTATAGCCCTCCAAATAAGGAATAACAGGTGGCACAATCTTTGCTCCAAATTCTAATGTCTCTGTGAGAAACACCTCACCATCAAGCACGTATGTTATCGTGTAGCTATTGATAGTGAAACTACCCGTCACAACAACATCCCTTGCGGGCATCGTGGCGGGGATCTCACTCCAGCCAGAGAAGACATAACCTTCCCTGGTGGGCGTAGCCTCAGGAGTCAATGCAGTTCCATATGCAACTGTTGAAGTTGCGTAAAGTTCTCCGTCAACAATATAGGTTAGATTGTATAATGTATTGATGGTGAACGTCACATCTTCCATTAACACCCGCTCCGAACTGGATGTTGAGAAAAGGATGTTGTCAATTACAGCCTTCCCCTGCACAAAGTTCTTATCTGAACTGAGAGTTATAATAAGAAGAGAACCTTCTGTTCCATGTATTGGAGTGAGCGACATTGAAGCGGAGGTCAGGCGATAACCGCCTGACTCCAGCTTACCAATGACCAGTTTCTGTTCCTCATCAGTAACACGAGAAGAGAGTCTGCAGCCTTCCTTATCAATACAGATACCTTCTGGTAGTATCAAATCCATCTGGAACGCCACAAAATCCGCATGCTCATTGTTTAGAGAGATCTCTACTATTGCTGAACCGCCTTGTGCCAAAGCGACGTCAGGCACTTGTATCTGCTCTGCAAAAGCCGTAAAGATACTGAACAAAGCAACAGAAACTATGGATAATAATCTCATCCTCATTTATTAACCAAAACTTTCTTTCCATTTATTATATTTACACCACGTTGTGCTTTTGAGAGTTTGCGGCCTTGCAGGTCATAGATAACATCGTTGTTACCGTTCACATTAACATCTGAAATTCCCGTCTCGTTTCCGTCAACATATAGAGAATCAAAGATAATATCCTTACCATTCGTAGTAACGAAGTGGATATCATGAACGCAGATATCGTCCATAGGTTTTCCGTTGACACCGAATTGCAGCAGCTCACCCTCACTACCCTTGAAGACTGCATTGGAAAGTGAAAGGGCAGTTACACGATAGCGGTTCTCATCTACCTTATTGAACAATAGCTGATGACCGTCTTTTCTCATGCCATTGATGCGTACTGCAGAGATGTCAGATCCATCAGGCACATCAACATCGAACTGGAAAGCAGTAAAGTCTGCTTCACCATTCAGGCAGAGTGAAAGAGCGTTCTGGCCTGCACTCAACAGTTGCAAATGACAACGGTCATATTTGTAGGATTTCTCAGGAAGAGCAAGAGCCTTCACAAAGTTCTGGTCACCTGCAATGTGATTTACCAGAGTGACTGCATCAGTGATATTCACAGTAGTATCAAAGTTCAAGTCAGCTAACCTCTCACGGAACCACTCTGATGGCGTTGCCACTACAAAGCGAGCAATATCTACAACGTCCACAACATCAACTTCCTCGTCAGTGTTCACATCACCATAAAGATAGAATCTACCTGTAATAACAACATTATCAGCTGGCATTGTCTCTGGAATCTCACTCCATCCGCCGAAGGTGTAGCCTCCCCTTTTGGGTTCATTCTCTGGTGTGATAGTTGCACCATATACTACAGAAGATGTTTTGTATTCTTCACCATCAACCATATAGGTTATATTGTAAGAGTTAATGGTGAAAGTGGCTGTAACAACCAAATCCCTTGCTGGCATCGTCTCAGGAAGCTCACTCCATCCACTGAAAGTATATCCCTCCTTGGTTGGTTCCTCTGGTGTGATAGTTGTTCCATATACTACAGATATCTTCTTATATTCTTCACCATCAACCATATATGTCAGATTGTAGGAGTTAATGGTGAACGTACCTGTTACCACCACATCCTTTGCTGGCATTGTCTCTGGTATCTCACTCCATCCACTGAAAGTGTAACCTTCCCTCGTCAGATTAGATTCTGGAGTTAATGTTGTACCATAGGGGATGCTTAAGGCCTTGTATTCCTCTCCGTTCACTATGTATGATAGGTTGTACAGAACACTTATATCGAACGTTTCATCATCCATAATGATTTTCTCAGATTCAGAGGTAGAGAAGCGGATATTGCTGATTGTAGCCTGTCCGCCTACACAACCCTCTGTCGCATTAAGTTTTAGAGTAAGCAATGTACCATCGTTACCACTAATGGGAGTGAGCGATAGTGATGTAGACATAATTCGATAGTTGCCATTCTCCAACTTACCAATAACCAGTTCCTGATCCTCGTCGGTAATACGAGAAGAAAGTGCGCAACCTGTTTTGTCAACACTTACACCTTCGGGCAGCGTCAAATCCATCTGGAAGCCAACAAGGTCAGCCTCGTAATTCTTCACATTTATCTCCATTACCGAAGAATTGCCTGCAGCAATACTCTGATCCACAGCATTTACGCAACTACGATCGTTAGAATAACAGTAAGTATCATCAGATGGAATGTAATATGCATAAACAATACCACGGCTTGAGTTTAACGTGGGATATTTATCTTCACCAATTGTTTGGTAGAAGTTGATTTGGTTCTGGTCACCATTCAATATATATGTTAATTTCCCATTTGCAATATCTTCCTCTTTAATAGTAGGTACCTGAGTTCCATAACGAGAATAGCAGTTCTTGATGTTGTCATTAACACGAGAATTACCATAACGAGCAAAGTAGCGTGCATCGCTTTCTTTACCTTCCACTTCTCCCACTGCAAAACAGTTGGTTACCTCTGCCCAGTCACCCAACCAACTAGAGAATGAGCCATTCTCCTTCGGACCAAATACATCGCCAACCATACCGCAGTTGTCAATGGTAACATGGCAGGCAGAACCCATTACACAACCAAACACACCGGCAGCATTAGGACCAGCAGCGGCTTTCACATCGCCACACATCATGACACCCTTGATGTTGACATGACCAGCCCAGGGAGCTGTCATACCAACCAAAGCAACATAGCCTTTACCCGTAAGTGAGCAGGATTCGTCTAGGGTTACATTTTTAATATATACACCCTCTGCATTGCGAGCAGCTTCATCAGTGAGGCCGCCAAAACCATTAGAAGGCAAACTATTCATGACTGCAACAAGTCCAACGCCGTTGCTTTGAGGCTTATCAACAACCAAGTTACTGATGGTATGGAACTGACCATCAAAGTTACCATAGAAGGGAGCACCCTCGGTACCTACATTAGCCCAACGATCACAGTAGCCGCTCATATCAATATCGTCTGTCAGACGTGCACTGGCATCAAGATGCTTGGCAGCATAGTTGCTCCACCACACAAGTTCAGCACCGTTGCTAATTTCAAACCAGCCGTCAACAGGAGTCATGAAGTCCTCCTGAATTCCACCACAGACAGTACAAAAACCTTCATCGTACTGATGATCAGGTACGACTTGTCCTACCGGATAGGTATTGCTGTAAATGGTTTCGCTCAAAGGAAGACCATCACAACGATATTCCGAAGCATTGGCAAAAACAAGTGCACCTTCCTTCTTAATAGGCATAGGCATAAGATCCTCACCTATCTTTTGATAGAAGTTTCCACCGCCCTGTTGACATGCGTTCAGCAAGAAAGCCAACTCACCGTTAACTACACTTTCTTGACCGTTTGCTAATAGAATAAACATATCATTATCTCCAAAGCCATAGTCATTGAGACTATAGACATTCTCACAATAAACATTTGCGGGATTTCGGGATATGGTTTTACAATCTCCATGGACATTGTTGAATGTGCCCAGAAAGGCACAGTTGGAAAGGTTGGCATGTCCAGAAGTCCAACCACATATTCCTGCGAAATTTTGTGAATTTCCTCCCGCTACTCCGTTTATGTTACCAGCGTAGATAACATTTTCAATATGAATCTTTGATCCAGCCACGCCAACAATACCAGCAGAAGTGTTATCATCATCCTTACAGCAATTGAGTTCAATATCAGAAAAGACGTTCCGAATAGTCACTTTGTCTTTGTATGTATATGAGGTGACAGAAGAAGCATACATCCCGTTTGTGGAAATCGAACCATGCATGATAACATTCTCGAAAATACCTGTCATCTTAGGAAGAAAGGAGGCATAGTTGCCCACCTCTGTCATCTCAATGGTTAGCGCATGACCACCACCATCGAAGTTTCCTTCTATCCAGTCATTGGTGTTGAAGATATAGTGACCCGGGGCTGCTTTGTACTCAATATCGTTGACCATACACATGTGAAGTTTGAAACCATTTACGATACGATTCATACCTTCTGCAAGATCAATATCCTCTTTACTGCCTAAAAGGACAGATCTACTAACAGGGTCAAACTTAGTGGGGTCATCGTACTCAAAGTAATGGAAATTGTACAAACCGCAATTAGTACATATTCCATACTTGTCGAACTCATGCTTCTCACATTGGTCAACACCGCTATTTGAGAAGGTAAGTTCGCCGTCAGCCTTACCGTTACAATCTGTAGGACCTGAAGCATATACCTGTTTGCCGCCAAAGACCGCTGGGATTGGGAATGGATCAACGCCAATCTCCTGAACCCATGCAATACGACTTTGGTCATTGTTCAACTGGTAGCAGATTCTACCAGTTGCAAGGTCAGCAAATGGAACAACCGTAACAGACGGGTTGTGAGTAGTAGTTTCCCACTGGTTGGTTACATAATTGTTGTAGCATGAAGGACCGGGACGATTATTGTAACTGTCTCGATTATAGGAAGCTAAATCAATAGACTTCACTTTATCGTCGTTACGACAGATGTTTCTACTGCTATCATTGGCGAGACTAAAATTACTTCCATCACTGATAACCAAGCAGTTTACAATATTAGGCATGGAATTTGCCCAACCTACTATACCACCACAGTTTGTAGTGGTTTCGCCATCAATGATAACCTTTGCCAGACAGCTTTCGATGATGGCACCACTGGTACATGTAGCAGCAATACCGCCATGAGTGCCATCGCCATCAGGAACTGTGCTGATAATCTTAACATCAGCCCAACAATTACGGATGGTACCCCTGACACATCCTGCGATACCAGCAGCGCACTTGTAGGCTGATTTAATCGTACTCTCAACTTTCAGGTTCTGGACGACGGCACGCCAACCTACATAACGGAAGAGAGCCGCATAATTCTCCTCTGGAAACAAGTTGATTTTGATGGTGTGTCCCTTGCCATCGAAAGTTCCCTGGTAGGCTTTGTCACTATCATTGGTGCCTACCATTAGAACATTCATGCCCAAGTCAATGTCGGCTGTCAGCACGGCATTTGCAGTGACCTCGCCATCATTCACAATTTCGGCAAAATCCCTGAAATCCTGAGCTGTACCAATCTGGTATATGCCATTCTCTTTTTCAATCGCGTATGTAGATGAACATACGAACACTGGCATTAAAGCCGTGATAAATAAAAGTAGTTTTTTCATTTTGTTGATTTTTAAAGTTGTTATAGAAATATATAAAAAACGTGGACTTCACTTCGTCTACGTTCTTCGAGGTATCGCCAAACACCCAACAATCCTTCAACGAGTAAAAGCCCACGCCAATCGACGTGAGCATCCGAACTTTTACTCTTGGATTGTTCTTAATTTTGGCGAAATTTCGAAGAACAAGAATCTAAGCGGACGCTTCTTTATTTTATTTTGTCTTACGTAATTCTATCTTATAGGCATTCCATTTTTATTTGTTTTGAAAATAGTATTTGCACTCTCTGTTTGCAAAAATACGAAGAGATTCTGAAACAGCAAAAAGATTCGTGGAAAAAGTGTTAGTCTCTTCATGCTCTGCTAGAGGTTTTTGCACCTCTAACCTCGGTCTATGCTACTTCTACGCTACGCCTATGCTACAAAAGGGGAAAGGAATACCTAAGAAGAGGCAAAGGACAATCCGAGCCTTCCGTCTTATCACTGCCCTAGTCTGACGTACCCAAGGAGTTTTCATTAAGTAGCTTGTCAATTATTCCCAACGTGGGAATGTTTTGTTCCCAACGTGGGAATATTTGATTCCCAACGTGGGAATACAAAGCCATGCCTAAACACAGAAATCTCCTAATTGAGTGATAACAGAACTCCCTTGCTACTCCCTTGCTTCCCCCTTGCTATAAAAGACATACCCCACTACCCACTTACCATTACAACCCATGATATCCGCCAGTAGGAAATCATCGGATTAGGGTATTTCGGGTATAAGGAAATAGCCGTACCTTTGCAGCCGAAAATTTAAACCATCAAATAATTGTGATACAGGTAAAAAGATTAATGGCCTTGTCGCTACTGGCAAGTGCAACAATAGTCGTTATAGCTCAGGATGACTCACTTAAGACAGTAACGTTGAAGAATGTGTCGGTAACGGCTAAATCGAAGGTTAGAGAGCAAAGTGAGCAAGCCTTTGCCGTAAGTGTAGTGGATATGAAAGGCGAATACGCCAAGTCGAAATCCCTGAATAAGACGTTGGAGAACATATCGAGCGTGAAGATTCGCGAGACTGGCGGATTGGGCAGTTCGTTCAACTTTGCCCTGAACGGATTCAGCGGCAATCAGGTGAAGTTCTTCATAGACGGAGTGCCCATGGATAACTTCGGAAGCAGCTTTAACCTCTCTACGCTAACAGCCAACATGGCCGACTACGTGGAGGTGTACAAGGGTTCGCTGCCCGTTACCCTATCGGCTGATGCGCTGGGCGGAGCTGTGAACATCGTTACACGCAGGAAAGCTAACTACCTGGATGCTGCCTACAGCTTTGGTTCGTTCAACACACATCGTGCAAGTGTAAACGGTGCCTACACCAATCGTAACACGGGATTTACCCTGAGGGCTAACGCTTTCCTGAACTATTCGGATAATAATTATAAGGTATATGCTCCGATAGTGGACCTTAATACGGGATTACAGAAAGGAAATAAATGGGTGAAGCGCTTCAACGACGGATACATCGGAGGAGGCGTCAGAATGGAAACAGGACTGATAGGCAAATCGTGGGCTGACTATGCGTTGCTGACCTTTATTGCAAGCGGCGACAAACACGAGAACCAGACGGGTGCCACGATGGATGCTGTTTATGGCAAGCCCAAGACAAACAGCCTGAGCATCGTGCCAGGACTGAAGTACAAGAAGAGGGACTTGCTGACAGCCGGACTGGACTTGGAAGCTTACCTGAACTATGCTTATGTACGCACCCACAACGTGGATACAGCTGCGCTGAGGTACAACTGGCTGGGCGAATACGCACCTACCACCAGTAGAGGCGAAGGCTACCTGACGGATGCTGAAATCAGAATGCACCAATGGCAGGGAAATGTATCGCTAAGCTATCTGCTGGGCGAACATCAACGATTCCTGTTGAACCATCTGGTAAATGCCAACAAGCGCATGAGCGATGATCGCGAGCACAGGGACAATCCAATGAACGATGTTCCACAATACCTGACAAAGAACATTACGGGTCTCTCCTACCAGTTGAGATACGACCGATGGAACGTGAATGTGTTTGGCAAACTGTATGCGCTGAATACTTCCTGCAACAAACTGTTGGACCAGTTCCTCTCTACAGAGCGATGGGAAACAGTCAAGGCCAGCCAAACGAATTGGGGCTATGGTGCTGCAGGCACATACTTCTTCCTGCCTTGGCTGCAAGGTAAGGCAAGCTTCGAACAGGCATACCGTATGCCAGAGGCCGTGGAGATGTTTGGCGACGGATTCATTCAGAAGAGCAACACAGACCTGCGCCCAGAGATGTCGAGAAACCTGAACATCGGAATGATGATGAACAAACAGATGGGCGAACACAACGTTGCTGCAGAGGTGAACTACATCTATCGCAATACCAGGGACTTCATCCTGAAAGGGGTTAACCTGACAAGCGACCCAACAACCTCGTACGAGAATATCGGCAAGGCCGTAACACATGGTGTGGAAGGTTCGCTACGCTACGACTACAAGAAGACGGTTCACGTGGGCGGTAGCATTACCTATCAGGATATTCGCGACAAGGAGGAGTTCATCACAAACAACAACAGCTATGTGGGAACAGAGCCTACAGCCAACGTATCATACGGCCAGCGTATGCCTAACATCCCCTACTTCTTCCTGAACGCCAATGCAGGATACGACTGGCACAACGCCTTCCACAAGGGTAACACCCTAAGCGTAGAGTATTCTATGAGCTATACCTACGAGTATTACCTCGGCTTCCCTGGCCTGGGCCGTCCCAGCAGCAAGAAGATGATTCCCACGCAGACGGTTCATAACATCGCAGTAGGTTACACCCTTGCCGATGGCAAATACAGTATCTTTGCCGAGTGTAACAACATCGGAAACGAGTTGCTCTACGACAACTACCGCCTGCAGAAGCCTGGCAGAAACTTTAACGTAACATTCCGTGTTTATCTTCCTAAAATGTAAATTAAGCAATGAAAAATATAACCAATTCGATATTGACAATGTGCCTGAGTGCGGCACTTCTGACTTCGTGTGACAAGGATATGGGCAGCATGGAAGTGCCCTTCGAGCCTTATGTACTTTCGCTGGGTATAACATCTGCAGGTACCACTACCTATTATGTGGTAACGGCTGAGGATCTGATGAGCCAGCAGACTATTAATGCTTATGCCAAGGGCTTGGAGCAGAACGGCTATCGCGACTACCAGCGAGCCGAAGGAACGGTATTCTCGATAGGTGGAATGGGCGTAACAAGTGCTACAGGAATACGTCGCGATGCCAGCGGATTCCTGCAGGAGATGGGCGACTTCGTGTTCAACAACACGCCTATCGGCTTCTGCCAGATAGATGCCAACACAATGGCTGCTTTGGAACTTCCCACCACACCTGCCAAGGGACAGAACCTAACCTTCTACACAGTGGACATCAAGACAATGGCGCTCACAAGCAAGGTGGAAACAACACCCGTGGCTCCGATGGACGATGTGGACTGGCCCAGCGTGACTGGTATGGAATATGCAGGCGGAAACATCTATGTGAGCTATGTGCCCATGAACCAGAATACGTTTGCAACACCAGAAGTTACAACGGCCTACGTGGCTGTGTTCAGCTATCCCGAGTTCCAATTCCAAGGGTTAATCACAGACAACAGAACAGGTAACATCGGTAGTTGGAATGCCTTTAACGGTTTCCAGAAGGATGAGAACGGCGACCTGTACTGTATGTCGAACACTTCGCTGACAAACGGCTTCTCTGCGACAGCAGGACACAGCGGCTTCCTTCGCATAAAGGCAGGAGAGATGCAGTTCGACGAGAATTACTTCTTCGACTACGAAGCCCTTACAGGAAATAAGGTGGCACATTGGCTCTACCTGGGAGGCGGCAAGGTGTATGCCGAGGTTTCTACCAATCAGAATGCAGGAGCCTGGAGCGATGCCGAGGACAGATGTGTGATTATCGACCTGAACAACAAGACAAGCAAGACAATTGAGGAGATTCCCCTGCATAGCGGAATGGGAGGACGCCGCTTTGTTGCCCTATGCGAGGGAGGCTATGTATATGCTCCCGTCTCAACAAGCGATGGGTTGTGGATCTATCGCACAGAGATTGCCACAGGCAAGGCTGTACGCGGAGCTAAGATCGATGCCACATTCGTAGGAGGATTGTTCAGACTACAATAGTCAGCACAGCCAAGAAATGGGCCATAGCACCCAAGAGAACAAAGACATGCCAAATGGCATGGAAATTGGGTTTGCTGTCGTGCGCAAAGAAATAGGTTCCCGAGGTGTAGAAGATACCCTCGGCAACCAACAGCGCCATAGAAACAGGAGCAAGACGCTCCATTACGGGCTTGAATACTAATACCACACTCCATCCCATCAACAGATAAAGGGCCAAGGACAACTTGGGCCACTTGCCTATGGCATAAATCTTATAGAAGGTTCCACCCAGAACAACTGCCCAAAGGAAACCAAAGACGGTCCATCCCCACCAGCCGCCTACCACACCCAGACAGATGGGAGCATAGCTGCAAGCTATCATAACATAGATGCTGATATGGTCCAGTTTGCGCATAACCTGCTTTACCCTACCCGGCCTGAGCCAATGATAGATGGTGCTGCTGAGGAACATCAGAAACATTCCTACAATAAAAAAGATAACTCCCATAGCCATCTGCCAACCAGCATTGACGGCTGGCCAGATAATCCACATGGAAGTAAGTGCGAAAACAGCACCTATGAGATGCGTCCAAGTATTTCCTTTTTCTCCTTTACACATTTTATTTCATTGAACATTGAAACTTCGTTTCGAGCCTGCTTCCGTTCGGCAACAATCAAGCGAGCTTGTTATTGCTCTCACTTACTCGCAGCCTTGAGCATTGAACATTGCGGTAGCAAATTCTTCACTCTTCACTCTTCATTCTTCACTCTGATCAACCTCCTCCCCCACACCACCACGAGGGCAAAGAACATGCGTGTGCCCAGAATCCATAGGACGGAAACGCCCGTCATAGCCAGAACAATGGTATCCTCGAGCATGGAATGATTCATGATAAGGTGGTAGTTGACAGCATTGGCATCCTGACGGGTGATGTGCCCTTTCTCCTCCATATCCAGCATGACAGCTGATCCGTAGCTCAACCCCAGCACATTTCCTACCAGCCACATATAGGCAGCCTGACGGGGAAGACCGAAGAGTCGCATCAGCGGAGCCAGGAATTGCGACAGCGGTTCCAACAGAGAATAAGCCTCTATCAGGCATTGTAGCACCATCAACGAATAGATGATAAGGAACACCATTATGGCTATCTTAATCTGAGATATAGCCCACGTTAACAAGACTTCTGCCAGAGAACTCTCTGCCGCAGCCCCTATATATAAATAAGGTATTGACATTTCTGGCAACACCTGATTCAGACACATAGCAGCCACAAAGGCCATGAGGATGCGTATCAGTCCCATCTTCCAGAAGTTGGAACCCGTCTTGTGATTAACCGTACACTCCATAGGGAGGGCATGGCAAATAAGAATCATAATGCCAACTATGGTAGCTTGTCTGAGCGTCAAATGAACAGACATCATGGCTGCCACACCTGCATAAGTGCCTGCTGCAGCTCCACTAATAAAGAGGACAGCCGACTCGCCCGGCAGTCCCATCATAGAGAACAGGGGATTAAGATACCCAGCTATCCAAGCCAATATGCCCCAATGCTGCAACAGAGCTACAGCAAGGGAAATGGGTATCATAAGTTTCAGCAACCAAGAAGCACTCTTCCACGTGGTAGGAAGGGCGCTTCTGAGCGATTGCATGACTTTATCAAGCAAATCACTGCCTATCATGCACAAATCTTTAGTCTTTGAATACACGGTGACGGATGAGCGGATCTCCCTCACGGGAAGTTAGGACAGCCGCCCCTTCAGGAATCTTCTCGATAACCTTTCCATCTTGTGCAAAAACAAGAACTTGTTGGTCAAAGCGGGCACGAGCGAGCAGACGCTTATGAGCCAACTGGATGCCGGCGTCTATCAGACGCTGCATCTCGCGAACTTCATAATCCGTCATTTCTTCTTGCCCTCCTCCGGCTTATAGTATTTCTTTTTCAATTCAAGATAACGTTCCTTCTCGAAAACCTCTATCTTCTCTACCCCGAATCCGCTGGCTATACGCACAGCAGGACAGTTGCTATTGTCGTAGAGCGTCCAATAGTCACACACAGGCATATAGAGCTGGAAGAGGTTCTGCAGTCCAGCCTCGTAACGACGTATGATTACATCTGTGGGGATGTTATGTCCTCCCATGCTTACACGCTGAGCCACACGACGCATAGCCTGCTCTGCGCTACTCAGAGAGAAGAAGAGTAGCGTAACAAAGTAGCCACGCTTCTTGGCCTGCTGAATCAGCTTGACATACGAACGGGTGGCAAGGGTTGTCTCGAAGGCAAAGGTCTCTCCGTCCTTGAGCAACTGGATGATACGGTCTATCATCAGACGGCCTGCCTGAATGGCCACACCTTCAGGATTGAAGGGAGAGATGCCTGCAGCTATCTCATCGGCATTCACAAACTCCCTGCACTTCAGCATCTCGGGCAGCACGGTAAAAGAGGCCGTTGTCTTTCCGGCTCCGTTACAACCCGCTATGACGTACAGGTTCATTTTCTTTTTCTGGTGTTCCATAACTCTTACTTTTTATTCAAAAGGTCTGGACGTAATCTTTTTGTTCTCTCAAGGCTCTGCTGCAACTCCCATTCCTTTATCTTGGCCTCGTGGCCGGAAAGGAGCACATCAGGCACACGGCCCCAGTCTTTGTACTCAGCAGGACGTGTATAAACGGGCGCTGCCAGCAGATTATCCTGGAAGCTGTCAGAGAGGGCGCTCTGCTCATCTCCAATAACTCCGGGGATAATGCGCACTATGGCATCCGTCATCACAGCAGCAGCCAGCTCACCACCTGTCAGCACATAGTCGCCAATGGACACTTCCTTAGTGATAAGATGCTCGCGGATGCGGTAATCAATGCCCTTGTAGTGACCGCATAATATAATAATGTTCTCACAGAGCGAGAGACTATTGGCCATAGGCTGCGAGAACTGTTCACCATCTGGTGTGGTGAAGATTATCTCGTCGTAATGACGCTCGCTCTTGAGCTTGCTGATACAGCGGTCTATAGGCTCGCACTGCATAACCATACCGGCAAAGCCACCAAAGGGGTAGTCATCGACACGACGCCACTTGTCCAGCGTGTAATCACGCAGGTTATGGACGTGAATCTCGACCAGCCCTTTCTTCTGCGCTCTGCCCAAAATACTCTCCTGAGTAAAGTTCTGCAGCAGCTCGGGCAATACTGTTATGATGTCTATTCGCATATACCTATTATATCTTTTACGCTCTTGAAGCCATGACGGTCCAGATAGGCGTTAATACCCTGTGCAACCTTAACTGTGATGGCAGGATCAAGGAAGTTGGCTGTACCTATCTCTATAGCTGAAGCACCGGCAAGTAGGAATTCTACTGCATCCGTTGCGCTGCTAATACCTCCCAAGCCGATGACAGGAATCTGAACGGCATGAGCCACCTGATATACCATTCTCAGTGCCACAGGCTTGACACATGGGCCGCTGAGACCTCCCGTGCCAATGCTTAGAACACGCTTGCGCTTCTCTACATCTATAGCCATTCCCATAAGGGTGTTGATAAGGCTGACGGCATCAGCACCGGCATCCTGGACAGCCAAAGCAATATCCGTAATGCTGGTTACGTTGGGAGATAGCTTCACTATCAGCGTCTTCTTATATGCCTCCCTGACCGCCTTTACCACACTGGCTGCGCCCTCTGTGGTTGTTCCGAAGGCCATTCCGCCATGCTTGACGTTGGGACATGAGATATTCAACTCTATGGCAGGGATGTTCTCCAACTCATTGATACGAGCGGCACACTCGGCATAATCCTCTGGACTGTTGCCAGAGACATTCACAATCATATTGGTGCGGATGTCCTTTATCTGGGGATAGATATGCTCGCAGAAGTAATCTACGCCCTTGTTCTGAAGGCCCACACAGTTGAGCATTCCCTGAGCAGTCTCCGCCATACGGGGGTAGGGATTACCCTGACGGGGCTGCAAGGTAGTACCTTTTACTATAATACCGCCAATCTCTTCCAGGTTCACAAAATCCTGAAACTCCAGACCGTAGCCAAAGGTTCCGCTGGCGGTCATTACGGGGTTGCAGAGCTGAAGGCCTGCTATGTTAGTTCTTAAATCTGCCATTTCAGTTTCTTTATGTCAAATACCGGACCTTCCTTGCAAACACATACATTGCCCATCTCTGTGTCTTCTACACAGCACAGACAGGCACCCAGTCCGCAAGCCATCATATTCTCAAGACTCACCTCACAGGGGGTATCCACGCTCTTTGCATAACGGGCCACAGCCACCATCATGGGCTTAGGACCACATACACTGATCTGAGTGAACTTCTCCTGCTGCAGGAGGCTGTGCTGAGTCACGAAACCCTTCTCACCCTCGGAACCGTCCTCTGTAGTAACAAAGACACGACCCAGGGCCTTGAACTTATCCAACTGCAACAGATCACCAGCACTACGAGCACCCAACAGGAAGGTAGGCTCCAGGCCTTTCTCCTTCATCACAGCACCCATATACAACAGGGGAGCAACGCCTACGCCGCCACCAACCAGCAAAACACGGGCTGAGGCATCAGTTGGCATAGTAAAACCATTACCTAAAGGAAGAATCACATTCAGTGTATCCCCAACCTGCATCTTTGCAAGCTGGCGAGTACCGTCTCCAACCGTCTGAACCAGGAACCAAACCTGATTCTGCTTTCTGTCTACATTATGTATGCTAATAGGGCGACGCAAGAATGTCTGCTTGCTGCCTTTAATCTCTAATTGGGCAAACTGACCGGGTATCATCTCTGGTAAAGGCTGAGTTGTATCTGTAGCCTTTAACAGCACATAGCGTTCATGAAGACGCTCTACGGCGGTCAGAGTGAGGTCTAATATATACTTCTTCATTAAATACCTTATAAATTTTATGCAAAGGTACGAATAAGTGGAATATAAATAAAATAAAAGACACTTTTATTTGTATATCCGATTGAAAGAGCTACCGAGACATTGCACCAGAAGAGATAAAAAAAACCTGAAACACAGGGAAGGGTTTCAGGAGTTTTTTCATTTAAGACGAAAACGTTTCAAACGTTCCATCATCATAAAAGACACGAATCTCTGTTATCTTTCGTTGAGGTTTGTCAATATATTTTACCACCTCTTGAATTTGCGGTGCAGGAGAGGGGGTAGGATTTGCCTCCGAAGAAGGGGGAATAGTACCTGCAAACAGATCCGACTGTTCAGGAGCAGCTTCCGTGCCCTGAGAAGAAGCCCCATCCAGAAGCATATCTCCCTCGCCAAACATCAGCCAGTTAATACTAATATGTGGGAAGCATTCATGTATGGCGTTGACGATATTGTTAGTGGGACGCGTTCTCCCTGTGAAGATACCGGAAAGGGTGCCTTCCGCAACACACAGTGTGGCAGCAAACTCTTTTTGCGACATTCCCTGATATTTCATCAACTGATAAATCCTGTCTTTCATTCTTTTTATATCTAATTAGTAGAGGTGAGACCCCCGATTTTAATCTCTAAACTTAGTGCAAAGGTAGAAAAATGGATTTAAACTTCCAAACTTTCAGATTTAAAATTTGAAATTTAATTTTCTGCGTATATTTATCTTTGTAAACATTTAAATTCTTGAATCAAAAAAAACAAATATGTAAATCCCGCCAAATTCATGCAGAAATGCAAATTTTCAATATTAAAGTAAATTGTACATGTAACAAAATCTATAAGTCTGGCTTTCTTTGCATTATAATATGTAGAAGTAACCAAAAACAGCCTAAAAGCCCTGGGAAGGCCTACTATTCAAAAGTATTGACATATCGCTGAAGCGTAGCGAAATGTAAATTATGCTAAATTACTGATTTGTAGTGCATTATATAATATAATGAATTATGCATATTATTCGGTTTTATAAATAAAATTGCATAATTCAAAACTGTAAATGTCGTGCATGAATCATAAATTCACATTTGTGTATTTAAATTCACACCCTCAATTCAGTATTTTAAAACAAGCGAGTGTGTTATCGATGTAAATTCTGTTTACAATCGTAAATTACAAATTTAAACTGAAAAATCACAAAAATGGCCGTTTTTGACCAATTTTGGAATGCTTAAAGAATACACGTACAGCACTAAAATCGCGCAATTTTACGCGATTCTCAGCGCATAGAAAAAGGCCCTAACTTACTATTTTTCAGAAGAAAGGGCCTTATTTTTCGTGTAAGCCTAAGCTCGCAATCTAGACAAAAATCAGTGCAAAATAAAGTAAATGAGCTCTTGCAAAAGCTCCTCTTTTGGGGTTTTACATCCCCCTACCCCTTTACCTTTGGCGTCAGTTTTGCGTATTTCAGAAAGAATCTGCAAAACCTTCACTCCTTTATAATTCCGGTAGGCGGGAATAATGTCTTTTCTGGCTTGCCATTCTGGCATGCCCAACCATGCAGCAATACCCCTATCACTTTTATCGGGCGCATAATATGTCATCAATACAGCCGAAAAAAATGTAAATAAATTGGAAAGTGTCTGTGGTAAGGCAAATTTTTGTTGTTGACCTTGATAGTACTTTACTATCTGCATACTCTTGAAAACGTCCTTTACGGCTAAAGCAGAACGCAATTCAAAATCATTGAATTCCTTGCTCATTCCCGTAAGCTCCTCTACCCTGCTTGCCGTTACGCAATTCTCAGATTCTGCAAGCGAAAGCAAAAGCTTGTCCATTTCGGCCGAAAGACGACACAAATCAGCGCCTACATGCCCTGCCAGCATCTGTACTGCCTGGGTCTCTACTTTCACCTTCTTACGGCTAAAATACTGCGTAATAAACTGAGGCAGCTGGCTATCATACAGCCTCTTGCTCTCATAAATCACGCCTATCTGATCTATCTGCTTCGTTACGGCCTTTCGTTTATCCAGCACTCCGTGCTTGTAGCAAATAATGAGCACTGTAGTAGGTGTATAATGCTGCATATAGGCCTCCAATGCGTCTAACGAACGCATAGCCTGCGCTTCGCGCACCAGAACAACGCGACGGTCAGCCATCATGGGATAGGCCCTTGCCAATTCCACAACCTTATCGGCTGTCACCTCCAAGCCATATACAACATCCAGATTAAAATCGCGCTCCTCTGGCTTCAACAATGTCTCCGTCAGAAAATCGCTCAGTTTGTCTATATAATAATCCTCTGCGCCCATCAGCAAATAGACGGGCTTTACCTCTCCTGCACGCACAGAACGTATAATATCCTCGTGCGTGATTCCTCCTTTTGCTTGTGCCATTAATAGTCGAATTTCAAGTGACGAACAGTCTTCTTCTCCTCCTTAATCATCTCCAACGCCTGAATACCTATGCCAACATGATCTTCGACGTATCTGCTTGTCACAATCCTATCACTCTCATCGGTCTTAACACCTTCTGGAATCATTGGATTGTCACTTACCAACAAGAGAGCACCTGTAGGAATGTGATTGGCAAATCCACATGTAAAGAGCGTTGCCGTCTCCATATCCACAGCCATTGCACGTGTGGTGCGCAGATAATCCTTAAACTTGTCATCATGTTCCCAAACACGGCGGTTGGTGGTAAATACCGTTCCCGTCCAGTAGTCAAAGCCTCTGTCTCGGATGGTACTGGAAATAGCACGCTGCAGCATAAATGCCGGCAAAGCAGGAACTTCTGGCGGGAAGTAGTCGTTACTGGTACCTTCACCTCTGATACCGGCAATAGGCAGAATAAGATCACCACGCTGTGTCTTGGTGGAGATACCGCCACACTTACCCAGGAACAAGCAAGCCTTGGGCTTTATGGCACTCAGAAGATCCATAATAATAGCCGCATTGGGACTTCCCATACCAAAGTTGATGATACTGATACCATCCGCTGTTGCCGAACGCATGTTAGAAGTGTAGTCAGGTGCTTCTATACCGAACTTGTTGCAGAAAATATCCACATAATTATTGAAATTGGTTAGCAAAACATATTCACCAAACTCCTCCAGCTTCTTATGTGTGTATCTGGGCAACCAATTTTCTACAATCTCTTGCTTGGTTTTCATATTTTATATAATTTTGTAGGCAAAGATACAAATTATTCTTATTATTCTTCAAATGGAAGTGCTGAATTTACCAAAAACGGACCTAAAGTTACAAAGAAAGGGAAACAGACTGACTGTTTTTGATATTTTACGCAAAAAAATGATTACCCTTACGCCAGAAGAATGGGTCCGTCAGCACTTTATTCATTTTCTTATCAACCAGAAAGGATACAACGCCTCATGTATTGCCAACGAGGTTGCCCTCAACCTGAACAATACACAGAAGCGTTGCGACACCGTCGTCTATGATTCGCAAGCTCTTCCGATTATGATTGTCGAGTACAAGGCACCGCACATTCCCATTAGTCAGAAGGTTTTCAACCAGATAAGCCGATATAACATTAAAATGCATGTCAGATGGCTCGTTGTTAGCAACGGAATGCAACATTATTGTTGTAAAATAAACTACGAGAATGAGACATACGAATTCCTGCCGGACATCCCCTCGTGGCAAGAGCTTTGTCCATAAATGAAATACGCCCACCCTTATCCAGGATGAGCGTATTTGCTTTTTATAGATAGATTGTTTCTTTAATCTTCTGCCTTCTCGTCTGCCTTCTTGCGAGTAGCTCTTCTGCGCTTTGGCTTCTCCTCTTTTCCTACCAGTTCTACACCAGCCAGTTCGGGGTCAACCATAATACGACCACAGTACTCACAAACAATAATCTTCTTGCGCATACGGATATCCAACTGACGCTGAGGTGGAATCTTATTGAAGCAACCGCCACAAGCATCACGCTGCACATAAACGACACCCAGACCGTTACGGCTGTTTCTGCGGATACGCTTGAAAGCACCCAACAAACGGGGCTCGATGGTCAACTCCAGGTTCTTAGCCTTCTCACGCAGCTTATCCTCGTCAGCCTTGGTCTCAGCAATAATCTCCTCCAACTCGCCACGCTTAACATCCAAATCAGCACGTCTGTCGTTAGCCAGCAAGTTACAACGGGTAATTTCGGCAGTCTTGCTCTCAACCAAAGATTTTGCCTCAGCTATCTTCTTCTCGTTCAGAACATTGTCCAACTCAGCGTATTCAATCTGCTTGCTCAGGGTATCATACTCGCGATTGTTTCTCCCGCTG
>Ga0265298_10003010_pt1 | contig 22706 bp, 18 predicted proteins | sample AusTroGonzalo_MG_3_FD_193486 | JGI IMG/M metagenome (GOLD analysis project Ga0265298, IMG submission 193486) | Bovine rumen microbial communities from tropical cattle in Woodstock, Queensland, Australia - Gonzalo_01 | ecosystem: Host-associated > Mammals > Digestive system > Stomach > Rumen ...
CGTGAAGAAGAAGATCATGATGGTCGTAGGTGCCTGCATCTTCCTGATTGCAGCCGCCAATGCGCTGCCTCTCTTCTTCGGCATCACCAACTAAATGCATGATTAAAGCGCTATGGCACAAGAAACGGAATCATACACGGCTTACCCGATGTTCAAGGGGCTTCAGCGTCCTTTGGAGTTCATGGGTCTCCAGGGTCGCTACATCACATGGGCGGCCATCACCACCGCTGTCGGCATCCTTGGCTTTATGCTTGTCTATGCGATGGCAGGTTTCATCATCGGTCTGGCCTTTGCCGTTATCGCCATCAGCTGCGGTGCGGGGCTGATCATGGTGAAACAGCGTCGTGGTCTTCATTCCAAGAAGTCCGACAAGGGTATTTTCATCTATGCCACCATGACGAAGTTATGATGTGCCATTGAAAACCAACTGATGGGGGCAGTCGGAAACTGCCGGTTGCCCTCATTTCATTTTAACAACAGGAACCGATGGTTATCTATGTAATCCTCATATTCATCGCCATCAGCATAGGTATGGCAATCTCTGTTGCAGCCTTTGGCACAGGCGGCAAAAAGGCAAAGATATTCAAGGACATCTACTTCTCCGTTGAAGACGTGGATGGTGTCGGTGTTCTCTATACCAAGACCGGTGAATACTCTGCCATCCTTGCCATGCAGAACCCCGTCCAGAAGTTCTGTGCCAACATCGATAGTTACTATGAGTATTCTGCTCTCATGGCAGCCCTTATGGCCACGTTGGGCGACGGCTATGCCATCCATAAGCAGGATATCTTTACCCGGAAACACTTTAGTGGTGGTGATGACAGTAGGCGTGAATTTCTTTCTGGAAGCTACTTCCGCTATTATGAAGGAAGGGAGTATACCGACTGTACCACCTATATCACAATCACCCAGGAAAACAAGAAGAGCCGACTCTTCAGCTTTAACAACAGGAAGTGGAGGGAGTTTCAGGTCAAAATCAACAAGGTCAGAGACCAGTTGCGCGACCGTGGTGTCAGTTCCTCTTTCCTGAGCAAGGATGAAGTGAGAGCTTATGCTGACCGCTATCTTGCCCAAAACTTCACGGGCGGGAAGGTGTCGCTGAACAATTTCAGTGTCAAGGACGAGTTCATCGGCATTGGAACGCGGAAATTCAAGATGTACAGTCTGGTGGATGTCGACAGCATCATCCTGCCTGCGCTGATACGTCCTTATACCATGATAGAGGTAAACAACATCACTATGCCTGTTGATTTGATGTCGTTTGTTGACAGCATTCCGAATGTGGAAAGTGTTGTTTTCAATCAGGTCATCTTCATCCCCAATCAGAAACAGGAAATGGGCAAGTTGGCCAAAAAGAAAAACCGCCATGCGTCTCTTCCCAACCCCAGCAACCAGATTGCCGTGGAGGATATCAAGAAGGTAGAGGAAGTGATTGCAAGGGAAAACAAGCAACTTGTATATTGCCATTTCAACCTTATCGTCACGATTGATGCAGATGCCGACCTACAGAAATGCACCAATCATCTGGAGAACGCTTTCGGACGCATCGGCATTCATATCAGCCAGCGAGCCTATAACCAGCTGGAGCTGTTCGTCGCCTCTTTCCCAGGCAACTGTTATGCCCTAAATGCCGAGTATGACCGTTTCCTCACATTGAGTGACGCAGCCAGCTGCCTGATGTACAAAGAGCGGATAGCCAAAAGTGAGGACACCCCCTTAAAGGTCTATTATACAGACCGTCAGGGCGTGCCCGTAGCCATTGATATCAGCGGCAAGGAAGGAAAAGAAAAACTGACTGACAACTCAAATTTTTTCTGCCTTGGCCCAAGCGGTAGCGGCAAGAGTTTCCACATGAACAGTGTAGTCCGACAGTTTTGGGAACAGAATACAGACGTTGTTATGGTCGATACAGGGAACTCCTATGAAGGGCTCTGCGAATATGTGGGAGGCAAATATATTAGCTATACGGAAGAGAACCCCATCACCATGAATCCTTTCCACATTCAGCGTGAAGAGCTGAATGTGGAGAAGATCGGTTTCCTGAAGAACCTTGTTATGCTTATCTGGAAAGGGAGCAACGGTGAGGTGACGAAAACGGAAGACCGCCTGATCGAACAGGTGATAACAGAGTATTACGAAGCCTATTTCACAGGTTTCCATGGCTACAACGCCTCACAAAGGGATGCCCTGCATAAGAGGTTTCTTATTGAGACGGCGACCCAGGGCTGTGCCACGGACACCAATAAAGATGTTGAGGCACGTATCTGTCAGCGCATCAAGGAGATGGAAGACCGCAGAAAAGCCTTGAAGGTCCATGAACTGTCCTTCAACTCTTTCTACGAATATAGTACGCAGCGCATTCCCTATATCTGCAACGAGAATAAGATTACCGGTATAGACATCAGCACCTATAACTACATGCTGATGGATTTCTACCGTGGCGGCAGCCATGAGCGCACCTTGAACGAGAATCTGGATTCCACGCTCTTTGATGAAACCTTTATCGTCTTTGAGATCGATACCATCAAGGATGACCCGTTGCTTTTCCCTCTGGTGACGCTGATCATCATGGATGTGTTCCTGCAGAAGATGCGCATCAAGAAAAACCGTAAAGTGCTGGTCATTGAGGAGGCATGGAAAGCCGTGGCCTCCCCCATGATGGCAGAGTATATCAAGTACCTTTATAAGACCGCCCGAAAGTTCTGGGCGATGGTTGGCGTGGTCACGCAGGAGTTGCAGGACATCATCAGCAGTCCCATTGTTAAGGAAGCCATCATCAACAATTCCGATGTCATCATGCTCCTTGACCAAGGAAAGTTCAAAGAACGCTTCGATGACATCAGGACCGTCCTTGGTTTGACCGATGTGGAATGTCGTAAGATTTTCACCATCAATCGTCTGGACAACAAGGAAGGACGTGCTTTCTTCCGTGAAGTCTTCATCCGTCGAGGAATTGTCAGCGATGTGTACGGAGTTGAGGAGCCGAGAGAATGCTATATGACCTACACGACGGAACGGGCAGAGAAAGAAGCCCTGAAACTCTACAAAGCGGAACTGAAATGCTCCCATCAGAAAGCCATAGAAGCCTATGTGCGGGACTGGAACAAGTCTGGCATCGCCAAATCCCTTGCTTTCGCCCAGAAAGTCAACCAGGCAGGACATGTGTTAAACCTGAATTAGAAGAACATGAAGAGACTTCATATCATACTCATGCTGATGCTGACCTTGGCTGTCATTCCTGTCAAGGCACAGTATTACAGCATCAATGTGGATTATGGCACGATGGCTGCCATGTCTGAGGCGTTTACCACCGAAGCCTCCATGGAAGCCCTACATAACGAGAATCTTCAAAAGATATACGACAGCTACAAGGCTGCCGAGGTCGCCAGTGCCGGCATCTTTTCTTCCAAGTATCTTGACCGCAAGGCACTCACCAGTCTCAACCTGTGGGATGACCGCAAAGAGAACTACTATTACAACCGCATCTACAAGATTGTCTCACTGCGGATCATCCCCAAGATCATTGTCTGTGCCCGGCTGATGGTTGAAGACCCGTCAACCGCTATTTATTGGGGCAGCTACCTGTTGAAGACCACCGAGGATGTCAAGTCCCTGTGCCAGCAGTTCGAGAATGTCGTGACCAACAGCACGCTCAGTTTCAACGACATCGCTTTCCTGGAGATTTCCGAAAACCTGAAAACAGTCTTCAACCTGGCCAACTTAGGAGGAATTGACTGGAAGGAGATTTTCGAGCATCTGGGCGATGACATCGAAGGCGCGTTCACTGAGGATAACCTCAAAGCGGACCTCGACAACCTGATCAGCAAGGGCGTCGGCCTTGCCAATGCCGGATTCAATAACGGTGTCAGCGAATTGCTGCAAGGCACCAGTTTCGGCGGCACGTTCATGGAGAAATTAGGCAGTGTCCTGACCCTTGCGGACAATGCGCGGAATATGTACGACGAATACAAAGACCTTTCCGCAGCCCAAGTCCTGACCGTTGTGGTCGGACAAGGGAATATCGACAACCTCTTCAATCTGAGCGACTACAATCTGACACGTTGGATTGATGACTACGCATCGGCAACCCAAGGCAGCTACTATACCCAACGTGTCTATATATATCGTCGGGATGCCGGATCTGAAACCCTTTGCGATTACTATCCGCCAACTGATAACAACAGCATTCTGTACAGTGGCGAATGGTATCGTATCAATACGACAGATCCGAATTTCTATCCCACCTCATCCCAATATGAGGCCGCATTGCAGAACTCAGAAAGCTATGCCGGATGGAGCCGCGAAAAAGTACGTCAGTACAATAACAGGAATGATGGCTTCAGCTATTCCATGGACTATTCATCGCTTGCCTATACCCTGAGCAGATCGAACAGTGGCCAGTATGCCAAGGCATACGCCTATTCCATAAAGGTCACGAAATCCTGGAACATCAGAGAAGAGGTCTATGAGGCTGTTTTCGACAGCTACAGTATGGACTGGAACACTTTCATGGCACAGATGAATGCCCGCTTGATTCAGTATAATGCCAACGGAGACCATCGTGACATAGAAGATCCCTCTGACCTGGATGACTATATCTCCACCCATCCCTCGGAAGCCAACTATACTTATTATATCGGCTATGACGACCGCAACTACTATCAGGCATCCAATGCCCAGAAGGTGGCGGGTGCGGCTTCTGCCACCTTCAGCATCACCTGTCGTGATGGAGGAACGCTTGGCAAGGGCAGCACAACCTATAAATGCAGTGACTGTGGCAGCACTCCCAGCAGCCATACCAAGGAATGTTCGATGTACACGACCCTTAATGGCGATTCCGAAGTGGACATAAGGGAGCTCCATGCTCGTGTCATCCAGTTACAGCAGGAAGCATCTGATCTTCAGCATCGGATTGATGCTCTCAACTCAGAAAACAGTGAACTGCTCCGTTTGATGTCTCAGGCTACGAGTACCGAGGAGTATAACCAGTATCAGGCCACTTATAACAGCAACAGGGAAAACATCCGGCAACTGCAATCACAGCTTGATGCCGTCAACCGGAATATCGCTGAAACGAGACAAGCCATTGAGGAAGCCGAAGAAGGTGAACAGGCCCAGACTGATGACTATACGCGCATCCCGCAACTGATGAAGACCATGAAAGATGCTTATGGCATCACCTGGACGAATGGCGGCTCGTGGACTGGTTACACATTTATCCGAGAAGGCACAATCGGCAGAGTCAAGGGCACTGTGACCTTCAAGGCTACTGTCTCTATCGCACGAAAGCCCAAATATTTCATGGGTATCAAGATTCATCGTGCCATCGTGCAGATCGATTGGGAACTGACCAGTAGCTGGAGTGATACCCATGTGGCAGAGGTCATGGAACTCGACCCGTCGAAGTCCGATGAAGAGAACGCCGCCATCATCAACCGACGTATGAGTGAATTGGCTCAAGACCATCCCTCCTGTGAGGTCACGGTGGAATACACACGACGGCCAGGCGTTGAAACCCAAGACACGGATGGGGTACGCCATCTTCTTTGGGCCAGTGACCGCTTGGAGATCGCCAAAGGAATCGAGGCGCGACTGGCGAGAATCTATACCGACCTCGCCATGATTGAGAAGTTCCTGCACTACAAGCATACCGTCAGGGATTGGGTTCATGACCTTTTACCCAAGCTCAATGCAGACAGCCATAGAAAGCTGAACATTGCCGAGCGCAGCCGGAGACGCTGGATGCATAACGGCGGCAGCAGCTACTATGACGAGGAATTAGAAGACGACAACTATGACGATGAGCCATAGCAACCCTATAAAGAATCGGTAATATGATCAATACAGGAAATAAGTCGAATCAAAACAACGGAAACAGAAAAGGGACTCTGACAAGAATGCTCTTGCTGCTTTGCCTTGTCGTTGTGTGTCCGAAACATGCTTTGGCGCAGATTGTTCCCAATGACATCCCGACGATCGAAGCCTATATCCATGACCACAAGAAACAGCGCAGTCTGCTTCTTGCTCGTGCCACTTTGGAAGAGAGCAACGCCCTGTTACACAAGGTCAGCAAGGTGACGCATCGGGAATACCGTGACATTAACCTTGAACTGGACAAATATACCCGTGCCTTCGACATCATCGATCTGGTGTATAGCACCGTCAGTACCGGGTTCAATGTCTATCGAACCTACGACAATGTTTCTGAAAAGATTGTCAAGTACAAAGCCCTCTTGGAAGAGTTCAACGAAAAGATTATCCAGCGAGGCCGAATCGAGAGTGCCGACACCCTCCTCTTGTTTGTCAACGGCAGGGCCGTGGCCAATCTTGCAGGGGAATGCCAGAATCTCTATTCCTCCGTCTGTGTCCTTGCTGCTTACGCCAGTGGACAGGTCTGTTGCACCACGGCTTCGCTGACGCTGATGATAGACAACATCAACAAATCACTCGACCGCATCAAGGACATTGTAAACAATGCCTATTATCAGACCTGGAAGTTCATCAAAGCACGGACGAGTTACTGGAAGTCAGAGCTGTATCGCTCCAAGACCATCCGTCAGATGGCGGATGAAGCCTTTGGCAGATGGCGGGAAGCCGGAAACATATTGGATGATTAACGAAAACAAATAAAGGGTAGTGAAAATGAGAAAGACTATTTATACGGTTTCAATTCTATTGTTCTCCATGTCAGGAGCCAACGCTCAGACCATGACCTATAATCATGATGCATCCAAACAGGCACAGATAGAAGTCATGGAAGTCGGCGCTGGCAGCCTAACGCCTGAATTGTACTATAAGGTGACGCACCATAACTATTGGGAGGGCGCAAAGGCAGCCACATCCGTCAAAAACACCCTTCGTCTTGCTGCCAATGCCGCCTCCATTCCGCAGGTGGAGTATGCCGACAGCATACAGGCTGACTTGGAAGGTCGTGCAAAAATAGAGGCTGCCAATATCGCCGATAGGCAGATAGACCTGGCATGGGTCACGGAGGGTAACAAGATCGAGAACAGGCTTCTCGGTTTTAAGAACAACATCAACGCTTTGAGTGGGAAGACTGGCAGTGACGAGATTACGGCCTGGAGGGAGTTGGGCCAGATGTATGACTTTGCCATCAAAGTCACCCGTAATGCCTATATGCCCAACAGCGAGCGTCAGAAGCAGTACATGGCCATCTACGACGAGATTGTCAAAAGCAACGACAACCTGCTGTTGAGAGTGCGCTATCTGACTGCCAAGAACCAGGCCGACCACCTTATCCAGTCCATGTCCCGTTTCCGGCACCGTGTCAGCGAGAATGCTACGGCAGGATATAATCGCTGGCGTGATGCGTCCCTTCAGGGAAGTTCCGGCAATAACACAAACAATAACAATTAAACGAATCCTCCGATGAGTAACGACAGTACAGCAGTAGATTTCGGAATCAACCTTCTCGAAGAAGAGATTGATGACGTGATTTTCAGAACCAACGAGTTCCTGACCGATGCCACGTTCACAGGCGGCCAAGGGCCTTTCTGGTGGATTCTCCAGATGTCCATGGCTTTGGCAGGACTCTTTGCTATCATTATCTGTGCCCACATGGCTTACAAGATGATGGTCAAACGTGAGCCGCTGGATGTGATGAAACTTTTCAAGCCACTGGCGGTAAGCATAGTCCTCTGTTGGTGGTACCCGCCTTCTGACACGGGTATGGCAGGTGGCAGCAGCACCTGGTGCGCCTTGGACTTCCTCAGTTATATCCCCAATGCCATAGGAAGTTATACCCATGACCTTTATGAGGCTGAGGCGGCACAGGTAGAGGACAGGATGCAGGACGTGCAGCAGCTCATGTATCAGTTAGGCGATGAAGCCGCCGATCCCATATCCACCATCAAGGCTGCCAGCAACGCCGTCAGTGCCTTACTCACACAGAGCAGTGTGCAGGATGTCACTGATGCCGATGCTGCCGCTGAGGATGAAAAGAACATTGTCAAGGCAGAGATGACCAGCACCACGGCTGGTTTGGTCATGCTTGCTGACAAGATCATCATGCTGATCGCGTTAATCACTTTCCGTATCGGATGGTGGGGAACCATCTATTGCCAGCAGATCCTGTTGGGTATGCTCACCATTTTCGGACCCATCCAGTGGGCATTCTCCTTGTTGCCGAAGTGGGAAGGTGCCTGGGCAAAGTGGATCATCAGGTATCTCACCGTCCATTTCTACGGTGCGATGCTTTACTTCGTCGGTTTCTATGTCCTTTTGCTCTTCGATATTGTCATCAACATACAATACAATGACCTTGCTGCGGTCACGGCATCTGATGAGACGGTGGTCAATTACTTGCAGAACGCTTTCTTCTCAGCGGGTTATCTGATGGCTGCCAGTGTCGTTGCCCTCAAATGTCTGAACCTCGTTCCAGACCTTGCCGCATGGATGATACCAGAGGGAGATACGGCCTTCTCCACCCGTAGCTTCGGTGAGGGAATTGCCACCTCCATGCGTCAGTCCGCAGGGCGTTTAGTAGGAGTCTAATTTAAAGCATTCATGTTATGGTTATCAAAAATTTAGAAAACAAGATTAAACTGGTTCTGATACTATGCAGCCTTTTTCTTGTCGGTTGTGTGGTGATCTCCCTCGGCAGCATCTGGACAGCCAGAGGAATGGTCAGTGATGCACAGCAGAAAGTGTATGTCCTGGACGGCAATGTGCCGATACTCGTCAACCGAAGCACGATGGAAGAGACCCTTGACGTGGAAGCCAAGAGCCATGTGGAAATGTTCCATCATTACTTCTTTACTTTGGCGCCCGATGACAAGTATATCAAGTACACGATGGAGAAGGCCATGTATCTCATAGATGAGTCAGGCCTTGCCCAGTACAACGCTTTGAAGGAAAAAGGCTTTTATGGCAATATCATGGGAACGAGCGCCGTTTTCAGCATTTTCTGTGACAGCATCCGCTTCAGTGAGGAGAACATGTCGTTCACCTACTATGGCCGGCAACGTATCGAACGCAGGACATCAGTGTTGATGCGTGAACTCGTTACAGAGGGTTATCTGAAACGTGTGCCGAGAACAGAAAACAATCCGCATGGCTTGCTTATCGTCAACTGGCGCACGATTCTGAACAAAGACTTGGAACAGCGCACGAAGTCAAACTATTAAACGCACAACAATATGAAATTTAAGAAAATACTGTTCGGGGAGGAAGTCCCCGATAAGGATGACCCGAAGTACAAAGAGCGGTACGAGAAAGATGTGGCGGCGGGCAAGACCTTCGCCCAGACCCTGAAACTAGATAAGGGTGCCGCCTGTGTGCAGCGGTTTGCCTCCAGGCACACCAAGCTGTTTCTTGCCCTCGTCTTCTCCTTTGTGCTGTTCAGCGTGGGCCTTAGCCTGTACCGCATGACGCAAGCGGTAAAGTACCGTCCTCAGCCCTCCAGTGCTGTCGAGCGGCAGGAGCAGCAGCTGCATTTCAAGCGTCACCATGCGCCACAGCAACCAGAGAATGATAAAGACAACATAAATAATCACCCACTTCAAACAGACGAATATGAAGCCTTTCGATAAAATCAATTTCCGGCAGCCCAAGTACATGCTTCCTGCCATCCTGTATATCCCCATCCTGTTTTTGGGCTTCTTTGTCATTCGGCTATTTGGTACGGAGAAGGTAGAGGTCGACAAGTCCAACCTGGAAACCACCGAGTATATCAATGACAAACTGCCTGATGCCAACATTAAAGGCGACGGCATTGGTGACAAATACACCAACATGCTCAACGACTTCGGCAAGATCAAAGATGAGTCAGCCGTCGAGAATATCGAGCGTGGTGGCGAAGACATAAAGGAAGAATACACCTCACAGTATTCCGATGCCGAGGTGGCGGCCATGGACCAGAGCAGCCGACAGGCACAGGAATCCATGGAGAAGCTGCGTCAGTTGCAGGAGCAGATGCGACAGCAGCAAGCCAGGGATGATAACTTTACCGACGAACGACCAAACGGCAATACTCCCGAGGAAGATGAGACGCTGGAAAGTCTCCGCAAGGCTTTGGAAGAAGCCCACCAACAAGGTCTGCGTCAGGCGTCGGGCATGAACAGTGCGACCGACAGCCATGACAATGACGATGATGAACCGGCACCCCAAAGCAAAGAAGAAACAAATGGTCAGGTAATCGTCAACGAGAAAGCCGTTACTGAGATAGCGGAAGAAGCCGAACCCGAGGAAGTTGTCAAGACCCTAAAAGAAACTTCCGACTATTTTAACAGTATCATTACCAATGAGCCGGAGCACAAGCTGATTAAGGCCATTGTCGATGAGGATGTCAAGGCCGTTGATGGCAGCCGGGTACGTCTCCGTCTGCTTGATGACATTGACATCGGCGAGCGGACCGTCCCTAAAGGCAGCTATCTCTTCTGCATCATGAGCGGCTTCAGCCAGCAGCGCATCAAGGGAACGGTCAAGAGCGTCCTTGTCAATGATGAATTGGTTAAAGTCAATCTCAGCATCTACGACACCGATGGCATGGAAGGCCTGTATGTTCCGCGCAGCAGTTTCAGGGAAACCACTCAGGATGTGGCGAGCGGTGCCATGAGCCAAAGCATGAGTATCAATGACGGCTCAGCGACCAGCAGCATGGGACGTTGGGGAATGCAAGCCCTGCAGAACGCATACCAAAAGACCGCCAATGCCATATCCAAAGGTATCCGTAAAAATAAAGTGAATATCAAATATGGCACGCAGGTCTATCTGATTAATTCTAAGGAAAAGAAACAAACAAAATGAGCATCAATATGAAACGATTAAGAATCTTTGGCCTGGCAGCCGTTGCGCTGCTCTCCGCCGCGCCTGTCATGGCACAGAAAACGATGGATGATATGCAATATCTTACCATCAATGAGAATGTCACTACCGTCATCACGGCCAGTGAACCTGTCCGCTTTGTGGACATCAGTACCGATAAGGTAGCTGGTGACCAACCCATCAGCAATCTCGTGCGTCTGAAGTCCAAGGAAGGTATGGAGATTCATCACGACGGCGATGTGTTGGCGGTCGTTACCATTGTCACGGAACGCTACCGCAGCCAGTACGCTCTTATTTACACCTCCCGCATGGACGAGGCTGTGACTGAGAAAACCATCACGTTGGATGAGCGCGAACCATACAATAACCCAGCCGTCAGCATGTCAACAGAAGACATGACCCGCTATGCCCGTCAGATATGGGCATCTCCAGCACGCGTCCGCAATGTCTCTACCAAGAGGAATAGGATGGTTATGCGCCTGAACAACATCTACAGTGTCGGTGAATATTTCTTCATCGACTTCTCGGTGGATAACAGAACAAACATCCGTTTTGACATCGATCAGCTGAGAGTGAAACTCAATGACAAGAAAACCGCCAGGTCCACGACCGTCCAGACCATAGAGTTGATCCCTGAACTTGTCCTTGACCCCACTCGGTCGTTCCGTTACGGTTACAGGAACGTCATAGTCCTGAAGAAGATGACCTTCCCCAATGACAAGATGCTGACCATCGAACTCAGCGAGCAGCAGATCAGTGGCCGCACGATAAGTCTCAGCATTGAGTACGAAGACGTGCTGAATGCAGATTCGTTCAACAATGTCCTGTTGATGGAGAATTAAACCGTTTCGACCATGAGAGAAAAAGAACTGTTTTTCAAACTGTTGCTTGTCTCTGTCATGTTGTTGATGACAGTGACGGGTAGAGCGCAGAGCCATGGCAACCGACTCTCGTTGGGCTTCGGCGCGCTTTATGAGAGTGGATTGGATGCTACCCTTGCTGTGGAACATGAGACCAAGAGTCATAATGCATGGGAGTATTTTGCCAATGGTTATGTCAAGTGGACAAAAGACGAGAAAGCCGGTCATGTCACAAAGGACTCTTTTTGGAACAATTACCGTACATGGGGCTTGGGAATTGCATACAAGCCTTGTGTGGCACGTTCAAGAAACAAGTACGGCAGTTTGCGCCTTGGTGCCAGTGCCGGCAGTGACACGCATGAGTTCGTTGGCTGGGCGCATGTCGGCTACGAGCATAACTATGTTCTCCGCCATGGCTGGCATCTCTACTGGCAGGTAAAGACTGATGTGTGCATCAATGGTCAGGATCTGTTCCGTACAGGATTAGTATTGGGAATCAAGCTCCCTACAGGGGCACGTTAAAAACGGATAGACAATGAATATAAGATTTATCCATTATTGGTTAGTCGCCATCGTGGTCTCCATGATCTTCACCTCTTGTGACGAGCATCTTGAGGAGGATTTTTCGTGGCGTTCCTGGCAACCGGGCATGGTCTATTGCACCAATGGCGAGGTGAGCACTTATGACCGCTGCATTGCTGATGGTAACATCCCTGAAGCCGTTCTTTTCTATATAGATGCCACAGATGCCACCTCGGGCGTTGCTTACGCTGTCAGTCTGAAGGACTCTCCAGCGAATGCTTTCTGCAATCCCGACACCATCTATGTGACACAGGGGACTTCTGCCGACATCAGTGCCTGTGATGGTGAGACGAATACTACAGCCATGCGTTATGGTAAGATAGCGTCACCCATTGCCACGAGCATTTCGGACAAATATTTCATACCGTCTGTAAGCGAGATGTACAAGCTCTTTGTGGCCAGAAGTGTTGTCAATCAAGCCATAGAGCGATGCGGCGGTGACATCCTTCCCATTGACAATGTGGATTGCTGGTACTGGACCAGTACCGAATGTGAGGTAGCCACTACCGACAGGGCTTGGCGTTTCAGTCTTTACTCAGGTCGTTTTGAGAGCACCGACAAGCATTCGGCTTTTCCAGTGCGTCCTATTCTGATGATACGTCTCAACAAAGAAGAGCAGAGATAAGCCATGATGGAAGAGAGTAAAGACCTACAGACGCTGTACAAGGTATTCCGTACATTCATCTACATTTCCTTGGTCGTGGAGTTCTTCGAGTATGCTATCGCCCCAGAACTTTTGGACTTCTGGGGCGGCATCCTCCTTGATCTGCATGGCAGGTTGAAACTGATGGATGTTTATCAGGACGGTCATATGCTCCGCAGTAAGATCATGACATTCTTGATGATATGTGTCACCTGTGTCGGCACCAGGAACAAAAAGCATCTGGAGTTCAATGCCAAGCAGATGGTCATTTATCCCATTACCTTCGGAGCCGTTTTGATGTTCTTCTCCGTCTGGGTCTTCAACCGTCACTGGAATCCCACATTCTTCACGCTCCACAGCAGCACATGGATATACTTTGTAATGTCTGTTGTCGGCACGGTGCTCGTTCATGTAGCTCTTGATAACATCTCCAAGTATTTGAAAGATGGTCTGTTGAAAGACCGCTTCAACTTTGAGAACGAGAGCTTTGAGCAGATGGAAGAAAAGGTAGAAAACAAGTACAGCGTCAATATCCCCATGCGCTACTATTATAAGGGTAAGTTCCGCAAGGGATGGGTTAATGTCATCAATCCTTTCCGAGGCACATGGGTCGTCGGCACACCAGGCTCGGGTAAGACTTTCAGCATTATCGAGCCGTTCATCCGCCAGCACAGTGCAAAGGGCTTTGCGATGGTGGTTTATGATTACAAGTTCCCCACGCTTGCCCAGAAGCTCTATTACCATTATCGTATCAACAAGAAAGCCGGGAACACGCCTGAAGGATGTCAGTTCAACATCATCAACTTCGTGAATGTCGAGTACAGTCGCCGTGTCAACCCCATCCAGTTGAAGTATATTAGCAACCTTGCCGCTGCCAGTGAGACTGCCGAGACCCTTCTGGAATCCTTGCAGAAAGGCAAGAAAGAGGGAGGTGGAGGCAGCGACCAGTTCTTCCAGACTTCTGCCGTCAACTTCTTGGCAGCCTGCATCTATTTCTTCTGTAATTACGAGAAACGTCCGTATGATGAGAACGGTAAGGAGTTGAACTATGACAAGACCATTGACCCGGAAACAGGAATGATAAAGCCTACAGGTGTAGTCCGCGATGCGATGGGCAATGTTACAACACCTGCCTATTGGTTGGGTAAGTATAGTGACATGCCTCATATCCTCTCCTTCCTCAATGAGAGTTATGAGACAATCTTTGAAGTGCTGATGACCGATACCGAAGTGGCACCTCTGCTTGGCCCTTTCAAGACAGCCTTTGAGAACAAGGCAATGGAGCAGTTGGAAGGTATGATTGGTACTTTGCGTGTCTTTACCTCCCGCCTGGCTACCAAGGAATCATACTGGATATTCCATAAGGATGGCGATGACTTCGACCTGAAGGTGTCAGATCCCAAGCATCCCAGCTACTTGCTCATCGCCAATGACCCGGAGATGGAAAGCATCATCGGTGCTTTGAATGCTTTGATATTGAACCGTCTCGTCACACGGGTCAATACGGGTCAAGGCAAGAACGTTCCGGTGAGCATCATCGTCGATGAGCTGCCGACGTTGTATTTCCACAAGATCGACCGTTTGATCGGTACAGCCCGAAGCAACAAAGTCAGCGTTGCTTTGGGCTTTCAGGAGCTGCCACAGTTGGAAGCTGACTACGGCAAGACAGGTATGCAGAAGATTATCACTACCGTTGGTAACGTAGTCAGCGGCTCCGCCAGAGCCAAGGAAACCCTTGAATGGTTGTCTAACGACATCTTTGGCAAGGTCGTACAACTGAAGAAAGGTGTGACCATCGACCGTGACCGCACTTCTGTCAATCTCAATGAAAATATGGACAGTCTTGTGCCTGGTTCAAAGATTGCCGATATGCCGACTGGCTGGATTTGCGGACAGACGGCAAGAGACTTTGTGAAGACCAAGACAGGAAGGAATGACAGCATGGATATACAGGAGTCTGAGGAGTTCCAGACTTCCAAATTCTTCTGCAAGACCAATTTTGATATGGCGGAGATTTCGAGAGAAGAAGCCGACTATGCCAATTATCCCATTCCTCAGTTCTATCATTTCGACTCCCCAGAGGTGCGGGAGCGTATCTTGTATTCAAATTTTCTTCAAGTCAATCAAGATGTGAAGGACATGATTAAGGAGATACAAGAGTTCAACAAAAAGTAAGATGAGCAAGGGAAGCCACCGATATGATGACCTCCCTTGCCTCTTTTATGCGCTCATGTGCATCTTCTGCCGGCTGACGGTTTTCTTCGGCAAAGCCCATCCTCTTTGCTTGGCAACCTCATAGTTGAACTTATACCACACATCTTCATCAAGGAACTCAAAGTGCATTGTTGGATGTTCAATACCTAATTCTGCAAGTATGTTAAAGAAATAGATAACACACAATAGGTAGCTCTCGAAGTATGTATAAAACCCTTACTTATCCTCATACGAAATCATTTAATCCCAGACTTTGAAAAAATGTAAACCGTTAATAGATGCGCGATTATTTCTTGTTATTATCATTATGGTGTGCATTGCTAGATTCATCATCATTCGTCAGAACCCAGTCAAACTTCTTCACCCACCTCCAGACGGTGACGCGCGAGAGGTTCGTCATGCCCTGTATCTGGGGGTTGGACAGGCCGATTCGCATGAGGTAGCACACCTGCATCTTCTGCTTTGTCAAGCCGCGTCCCAGTTCAGCCGACACCCTGCCATGGAATGTCGGGTAAAGCTGGTCGACCGCCTGGTAGAGCTGCTTCCAGTCCGCTTCGCTCATGTCTTTCCTGCCAGCCGAAGATTGCCTGATGGCATAGATGACGTCTTCCGCCTTGCCTTCCAGTTCGGACTGGTGCAGCAGTTTGATGAAGGTCCTGTTCTGTTCCATCTTCTCCGACAGCTGCCGCTCTTTTTCTTTCAGGGCATCCTCGTGTTCAGACAGTTCTTCATTGACCCGTTGGAGTTCGCTTTTCACGTTGCTGAGCTCAGCTGAAGTTTTCTCTAATGATCTCCTCGATTTCTCCAGGTCTTTCTCCCTCTGTTCAATGTCCTTGCGGAGCTGCTTTTCGTCATCCGACATTTGCTGCAATTCCGCCGAGAGCGACAACACTTCCTGCAGGTGCTTGTTGCGCCTCCTGATATAAAGGATATAGGCGGCGCTTGCCAGCATTATTGCAGCCAATGCGACAATGAGGAGAGTGTTCTTGTACCTTTCTTTCTCATCTTTCAGCTTTTGCTCCTTCTTTTGGTCCAGATGGTACTGGAACTCGTTGTTTACCGTCGCTGCCAGTTCCTGCCGTTTCCCGAAGTCCAGCGAATCGCTCAATCCCATATAAACCGTCGCATACCGGTAGGCATTGCCCGTGTCCCCAAGTCTGTTGTATATCCGGAACAAGAGTTTCGATGCGTCATATCTGTTGTACATGTCGCTCCCTTTATCCAGCAGGAGGTTGCAGTAAACGATTGCGGAATCTGTTTTGCCGCAGGACTCGTAATATTGTGCAAACGCCATACAAGAGAAATCCGAGAACTTGTCCAATGGGTCTGTTTTTATCATGGAAAAACATTGTCTCGCTTTTGGGGATTGCCTCAAAAAGGAATAGTCACAAAGCAGATACAGAAGCGCGTCCTGATGTCCTGAAGTGTCGTCCGAACGGATTATGGCATCCAGGGCGGCGTCAAAAGCTTTTTCGGCCTGCCGGCGGTCGCCTTGTGCAAGATATGCGGTTCCAAGATGAAGGTATGGAAGGATTACGTCCTCATTCATCCGTTCGGATATCTCGAGTTCAGCCTGTGCCATTCTGGCGGCAGCATCATAATTCTGGACATTGTAGTACAGGTCGTTCAGATTGGAGTACGCGTTGCGCATCATGATGGAATCGCAGCTCTTGTCATTGTGCGCATATTCTATTGACTTGAGGAAATACTCCAGAGACCGCGGGGTGTCCTGCAGGTCACGGTACACGCTTCCTGCGTAGTAGGATACCTCTTGTTTCTCAGGCATGGATCCCTTGCCCTCAAAATAACTGATCAGTTCCTTTATCATCAAATCTGAGCTCGGCATGTTGAACGCCTTGTCGTTCAGCCTGATTCGCAATAAGTCATACTTGTGCCTGGCATAATCACTCTTCTCCCGGATTTCGATCTCCAGCGAGTCAAGCATGACAAGGGCCTTGTCTGGGTTCTCATCACCAATCATTCTGATTGTCTCATAATCCTCCAAGTCGCGTTTGTCGGAACACGAGAAGAGCAGGGACAGGCCGGCAACACACAGAATACGGAAAAAGACTTGTTTTGTACTCATATCGGATTTTGATTTGCGGCCCCAAAGGTAGAAAGAAGAGCTCGGACAACCAAATTTATGGTATAAAATGTTTCTCTGTGTTTCTCTACACCCCTTGCGGTTTTATATGAAATTAAAAAATACGAAAATTTTATATATCTGCAATACAGGTATTTAGACACCATAAATAGGGGGGGGGTAACATATTTTAACAATTCCAGAAACACAATGAAACAACAAAAGTTTCTGAGCCTTGAAAAGCACCTGTAATTTTGCGTTCAAGATATTTATTTGTTTTATTAAAATAGATGTATGAGTATGGGCATGAAAAAGAACATTAAGTTATGGGCGATTTTGATTGCCATTGCAATCCAGAGCATGACCACGTTGTCAGTTGCTGATTCTATCCCTGTTTCTCTTCAGCAGAAGGATCCTCCGCTGATAGGGAACAACCCCAAGCCTTCCCGGGGGCCGGAGATTCCTTTGAGCGTCGTTTATGACGATGTGCTCCAGGAGCTGATCGTTGAGGACATGACGCGAGGTGAGTACACCTATTATATCTTCAACGAGTACGAGGGATTGGAGTCCCAGGGAGTATTGGGCTTCCAGAACTCCAGCATCCAGACCATTGACCTCGGGCTGTTTGACAGTGGTACCTATTATCTGGTCATCACGTACAACGGCAGTTATTTTGGAGGCACTTTCGAGATCATCGACTGACGCATGGTGCTCTTCCGGTACATGGGGCCGCCGGCATGGAGCCTTCGACGAACGGTTGCCTCTATGAGGAACCCAGTGATGGTCATCAGGTGCTGAACCGCCTGTGTCTGGAAATCGTTGGCATTTTGTGCATTGTCTGCCACAAATCGACGCTACCTGGTTTGCCGAGCCTTCGAGCGCAATGTACAAAATGCCAATTGACGACTCCAAACAGTTCCTGGGTTAATCTGATAATCGTAAACCTGACTGGTTGTCCTGTTGTCGATTGCGCTTATTGTGGAATGCTTTTCAGACATAATCTTGACTAAATGCACAAGCAGCGCAATGATATAGAATGGATGTTGCTTAAGAGAAAGGTAAGATAACATAGGTTCTAAGACGAGGTTGATGTATGCAACAAGGGAAGGAATGACAGAGTTCATAATGAACAATTGTTTGCCAAGTTTTTGTATATCGACTTTTCTTAACAACTGAAAAGAATGAACAATAAAACTAAATTTTTATGAATAATAATCACACATTATTAGAAATAACACGATATAATTGTTTACGCTTTTGTTTGAATGATTGTAGTCGGTTTGACTCGCAACTATTTCGATATAAAAATATATAAACGATATAAACTACAAGTTAAAAATGAGAATGAATTATTTTAAACAACTATGCTTACTTTTAAGCATAACAACGGTATCAGCATTTGCTGACACAAATTCTATCATTCATTGGCCACATCACGGTGACAAAGTGATGAAGACACATTACGAGTATGTTGATGTGCCTGTTGACACAACCATCTGGGATTTCAGCCATGCTATAGAATCCGGTGACCGTCATGAAATGCGTTGGATCAATTTGGGTGATACCCTTTTGGTAAAGATTGAGCAAGGAGTCCAGTCTATTTATCAATTACATGGTGATTCGTTGTTCTTGAATGGTTACGAAACCCCGTTAGTATGCGTTCATGATTCTATCGCTCCTGTTGATGTGTTGACGGCAATAGCAAAAAAACGCAGTATTTCAACTCCGATGTATTTCCATGGCAGCTATAGTGGTAATCATGCCATTGATATATCTGGTGACCAATCGATCTTGATAAGTGAGCCTGGTACTCTCATCTTACCCAATGACACTCTTGATAATATTTGTTGTGTTACTACAACAAAAGATTGTCTTGTGAGAGTGAGCGAAAACAAATGCGATGCGCCAATTCACAACGTCTCAGATAGCTTGTTGAGAGAAGTTGACATTATTAATCAATGGTATTCTCCTGTATATAGATTCCCTTTGGCCGAGAACATGTCTCGTAGATACTATGCAGGCGGTACGCTGTTGCAAGAATCAGAAATAACATATCTATGTGTACCAGATGAACAGGAATACTCATTGGGTGTGCTTTGTGATCCTGAAACGATGCTGAAAAATGCGGCCAGTAAGGATGCAAATTACAATCGTAATAATATCAAGACAAATAACTCACTTGCTGATTGTTTGACAGTTTTACAAAATTGTGACAGAATTGATGTAACGGTTAATGGATTCGGCAATAGAAATGGCGAAGTGTCGGTACTCTTGTGTGACGTACAAGGGCGTGTTTGGTACTTCCAGAATGGGAATGTCGATGAAGGATGTTGGCAATGTGAAATTGTAACCACTCCATTGCCCCCGGGATATTACTTATTGCAATTCATTAATGAGAATGAGAAACATGTTGAACGAATAATGATTAAATGATGAAAACGAATATTTTATTTTTATTTTGTATTATCGCATTCTCTGCATTTGCTCAGCAATCAATTCCAGAGAATGTGCCTACACCCAATGCGGCGTCACTTGGACATTATGGAGACATTCCTGTGTCGTATTACACAGGTAATCCCGGCATTACTATTCCATTGTATGAAATAACAGTAAGAGAAGTGACTCTCCCTGTAAAACTGGATTATGATGCGTCTGGTGTTCAGATGAATGTTTTGCCATCATGGACGGGCTATAACTGGACGTTGTCGGCTGGTGGTGCAATCACAAGAAAAGTAAATGGAAGCGTGGACGAATGGAAGCCGCCGACAATGCATACTCTTGCTGGGCATTTCCATAGATATTTTGATTGTTACAACTTGTTACCCACGTTAAGTAATCAGGCTCTGGCGGATAGCATATCAGACATTGATAGTTACGATTTTGAACCGGATATTTTCTACTTCAATTTCATGGGGAAAAGCGGAAAGTTTTATCTGGGTAATGATGGTCAATGGAAAGTAAACAGCGATTTTGACATTGATGTCATTTATAATATTCATGATGCGGACAACTTTTTGTCACCTTTTATAAGCAGATATCCCAGACAAGATGCTTCAGATCCGTACCAACCTAAGACAATCGCTGGTTTTAGGCTTAGGGATACCGATGGCGTGACATATGAGTTCGGCTATACAACCGACGCTATTGAATATAATATCAATTTCACTCAAATGGGTAATCTGGAGGATTATGCATCTTGGTTGGCAGTGAGCTGGTATCTGACGAAGGTTTCAGATCGTTTGGGAAATGTACTGTATCAATTAACATATGAGAGAGGACCCTTTTTTGCTCAGCCATTCAGATATTATGAGTTTAATAGCTACAAAGAAAGGCAAAAGAGCACTTTTTTCCCTGCTACAGAATATGATGGCACTGATAACCTGCCTTTTCCCTATTCAATAGAATTGGATGCACCTATCTATCTTAAAAAAATAGAAGCCGCTAACGGAGTAAGTCTCAGTTTTATTCGAAGTAATTCTCCACAAACTATGGAAGCGCTGTATGAGAATTCAAGTAGTCTTCTGCCGGCGTCAAATTGGTTTAATGTGATTAAGAATTATGTAGAACATTATAATAATTATTATGCGTTCTATTATATCCAATCTGAGAATTATTCAGCATATCACTATAGTGGTGCTAGTTATAATGATAGGGCTGATTTATTTTCAAAAATGAGACTTCAGTGTTTAGATAAAATGAGTATTACAGATCATAATGAGCAGAATGTTATAAAGTTCATATACAACACAAATGATCGTATGCATCTCACCAAGTTAGAAAAGTGTTATTATCACAACGGTGGACCAAGGAGCTATGCGGCATATTCTTTTATTTATGATGACTTTGATAAATTACCTGTGAGTTGCTTAACCTCAAAACAAGACCATTGGGGGTATTATAACGGGATAAGTTGTGGCGATGGTCAGCATGATGCTTATTATTTCTTGGAGCACAATAATCCTGATGCCATAAAGATGAAGTATGGATCCTTGACAAAGATTGTCTATCCGACAGGAGGAACCAGCATAATTGAATATGAACCTAACAACTATTCACAGATACTGTCACTCAATAGACAGTCTTTATCAAGTGGATTTGGCATAGGAGGCGGATTGAGAGTTAAATCGATTACCGAATACGAGGACAGCACTTGCAGTGTTATGTTAAAACGTCGTTTTTACACTTATACCAATCCGTCAACAGGATCCTCTAGTGGTCAGTTATTTGCAAAACCCGTATATGGTTGGAATGATTGGGTAGCAAGGAACGATGATGACGTTGAGGTTACTTATTCCACTATACGTTCGTCTTCCATCGTCCCGTTATCTAATAGTTTTGGATCAGCTGTAGGTTATTCTTGGGTTACAGAGACATTTGAAGATGGTAGCAGTATCTTGTATCATTATCACAATTTATCGGACGGTCCAATGGACATATTGCAAACTGACATTCCTTTCAATTCTTCAGTATCTTCACCTTACGACAAATTTACTGAGAGAGGTTATTATAGAGGCAAACTGCGATCAACTATAATGAGGGACTCGTTAGGCAATAAGGTCGCCAGCACGTCCTATGATTACAGGTCAACAGGAATAAATGATGACTGGATAGAGGCATCCAATATGTCCATTAGATTCGGTCATAATAGTGGTGCAACATATAGTTATAAAGGCAGGAAATACAAACTATATTATCAACGGTGTGATCTGGTGAATCGAAAGGATACTCTATTCTATAGTGATGGCCGATGGACTGTTGACTCTGAGAATTATGAATATAGCGACTATCTCATAAACATGACATATCCTTATAATCACGTGTCGAGTGCCCGGATGTTATGCCAGAAGTCAAAGCAAAGAGGCTCCAGTATTCTTGCAGAGCATTATCATTATCCAATGGATTCTGTTTTTGCAAGTCTTATGGGTTTAGCCACTGGATCTTATTATCTGCCAACCTTGTCTAAAGATGTTTATTATAATAATACACTGATTGAGAAAACCGAGTGGCAATACGGTGATTTCACTGTGAATAACAAGACACAAAAACTTCTTAACACTATTTTGCTGACTCGGCAAAGTAATACAGAGGTTGTATTAAGTGATATTTCGTACACCCCGACGGGTCAAATCAAGAGGTATAAAAAAATTGACGAGCCAATCACATGGTTATCGTGGGCACTCAATGATAATTATCTTGTTATTAAATATCAGGGAAATGATCCATTGGTCAATAGGCCAGTCAGCAATAATATGGTTTTCAATAGGAATGATTTTCTACAGGAGATGAATTATCGTTGTGGCATTGGCTATCCGAGCCTGTTTGTTGGCTATTCCTATTATGACCACAATGGCGTGTCATCATCCACGAACCAACGAGGAATCACCACATTCTATGACTATAACAAAGCTCATCAGCTGGAAAGTGTGCGAGATGACAATAGTCAGTTACTGAAGACATTTGAATATAACTTCAAAAACAAATGAAAATGAAGACAAGAAGAGCTTTTTCATATGGCTTATTCCTTTTGTCATGTGCAATG
>Ga0265298_10003012_pt1 | contig 22695 bp, 10 predicted proteins | sample AusTroGonzalo_MG_3_FD_193486 | JGI IMG/M metagenome (GOLD analysis project Ga0265298, IMG submission 193486) | Bovine rumen microbial communities from tropical cattle in Woodstock, Queensland, Australia - Gonzalo_01 | ecosystem: Host-associated > Mammals > Digestive system > Stomach > Rumen ...
GAACGAAAAGTACATGTTCGGCCAGTACTTCTTGCTGAACAGCTACTACCCCGACCTGTGGGAAGGCAACCAGAACCCGACGGCGCCGCTCTACAAGTTCAACCCGGACAGCGCCCGCGCCCTCTTTGCCGAAGCGGGCTACAAGGTGAACGGCCAGGGCGTTCTCGAAAAAGACGGCAAGGCCTTCGCCATCAACTTCATCACGAGCCAGGAAGACCTGCGCCACCTCACGCTGTTCCAGGAAGACCTGAAGAAGGTCGGCGTGGTGGCGACCATCGAACAGATGAGCCAGAGCACCTTGCGCAAGCGTCTCGATGATGCCGACTTCGACCTTTACTGGGTGAACTGGGGTGCAGGCCGCCTCCGTGACCCCGAAGCGAGTTGGCATTCTGCAACGGCACTCCAGAAGGGTACAAACAACCTTGCGGGCGTTCAGGACAACGTTGTCGATAGTCTCATTAACTTGCAGAAGACTGAATTCGACCTCGCGAAGCGTAACGAAATCCTGAAAGCACTCGACAATCGCCTCGCCGAAATCGTGCCGTACGTGCTTATGTGGCAGTGCGATCACCACCGCATTCTTTACTGGAACCGTTACGGCATGCCCGAAAAGGTGCTGGACCATTTCAACCGCGAAGACGCCATTCCCGTTTACTGGTGGCTCGATCCGGAAAAGTCCAAGAAACTCGATGCCGCGATGAAATCCGGCGAAAGCCTGCCGATCCCCGAATACGATGTGAAGTAGGCGCGCGGTCGCTCCTCATCCCCCCAAATTCTAGCCTCTCGCCGCAACCCTTTTCCCCTAAAAAAGTGTTGTACAAAATTAAACATGTGACGCCTGTCATTTTGTAGTATTTTGGGCAGTTTTTGCACTTGCGCCTTGTCACAACGCCAAGAAAAAGAAACTCTCAATTGGAATATTTATCCATTTTGATAGTATCTTATATATAAAGAAAAAATCGAGGCAGGGTGTAAGAGATGAAAATAAAATCCATTTTTTTGTTTATATGGGGATTCCTGACTGCGGGGTCCGTATTTGCCCAAACTCCTGAAGGCTATCTGCAACTTTGTATTGACGGAAACGAGGATGCGTATGTTTCGCAGTATATTGGTGTAACTCCACCTAGCGCTCCCATAGGCTACACTTGTACTACCGCCCCTTTGAAAACGATTTCCCGTACGGCAGTTGTTTTGGATTCTATCCTGACTGCTGACTGGAATCCAACCACGAATGCATATTCTGTGGGATTCAATCCGATGTTTGGTGGCGGATTTGTGATATATCAGCGTAAGCACGCACTTACCTTTTCGACCGATTTCCAGTTTGGGCAATATGTTGAGGTGTCAAAAGGTGTGTTCGAATGCCAAGTCAACCATACTCCGCTCAAGTTTAAGCTAGACGACTGGGAAATCAACGGAGGCAATCATACAATCTCCAATGTGTGCCTCGAAAAAGAAATTTCTGCTGGCGATGATTCACAGGCATCCCCAATCGGCCTTTTTGAAACTCTGGAATCGGTCAATGTCCATAACTTAAAGCTCAAGAATATCTCGTTCACCGTGACTGCTGAAGGTGGAGCTTCGTTGGACGCTTCAAAATTCGGTCCCGTGGGTGCTCTTGCGGGTGTCCTGAAATTGGCATTGCTCTATGAGGATACGCTAACTGATATCAATATTTCTGCCCCTATGGCTGGCGGGTTTGTCGGCTATGCGGAAAATAGTACCCTCTTGCAGATTTTCAGTAACGACGATCTGAACGTCTTTAACGATGTGGACCTGAACGGTGCGGAGCATTATGCAGGCATCCAAACTTCTGGTTGGGGAAGTGATTACCGGGCCTTTATTGGAGGCTTGGTCGGCTATGCGGTGAACCTGAATCTGAAACAGATCAATGTGATGCCCAAGGTGCAGAACAGATCCGCCGATACGTCGACCGTCATCGGTGGACTTGTTGGCATGTATGCGCTTTCGCAGAAGAAGAATAACAGGCCTGAACAGAACGTCATGGAAATCGACTCTTTAACAATGTTGGTTAAGGGCGATAATGAGAACACGTACCCCAAGATTGAAGGCGGTAAGACGATGGGTGGTCTTGTGGGCGAGGCGGCAATCTACAAGAACTTGGCAGCCGAATCCATGAACCTTTCCATAAATCATGTGAATTTTAATGGTTCTATTTCTAAACCGCGAGGAAATGACGTGCATGCCGGTGGCATGATTGGTCGCAGCCTGGTTGACCGTGGTGCCTCCGTGAAGATTCTCAATAGCGAAGTCACAATCAAAATGAATGACACTCTCTTGAATGGGGGTTACTATCAATATTCCGTAGGCGGCCTGGTTGGTGAAGGGTCTTGCGTGGCCACAGAGAATACGGTGACTGCCGAATCGTTTATTTCCATTGCCAATACGAAAACGTACGGTTCCCTCTCGCTCTCCAAGAAGGATGGCGTCGAGAACGTTAGCGCCGACGTGTTCATGGGTGGCCTGGCCGGGCGTGCCTGCCTTGCCCGGAATGCGGATGCCCTGTCGGGGAATTCTTCGGCGATGGAATTAAATGTCATGGTGAACGGCTTGCGCGGACATTCTGTCGGAGGCAGCGAGACCTCGGCAATCGATACCGTGATGGTGGGCGGCTTTGTCGGCAAGGCCGTGACCCGCCCCAATACGAGTGGAACCTATACGGCAGGAGATTCCGTCCTGACGGTCCGCAATGCGATGTTTACCGGAAGAATTTCGGTCAAGGATAGTCTGAACCTTGTCCGCGCGGGCGGCTTCATCGGTTCGTTTGCCGACAATGCCGGTGTGCTGTATGTCGCCTTTGAAAATGCTCGACTGAACAACGTGGCTTTGATGACCCTCAATCCCGGGGTGGCTCCCGCATTCCCGGTGCAGGGCTCCGCAGCCATTGGAGGACTCTGCGGTTATTGCATCATGCCGAACAGTGTCGATCGTGTCATGGTTAGGGGAAAGATCGATGTGCATGGTGATTTCTCCCAGGCGGATTCCCTGTTCGTGGGTGGTGCGTTTGGTGGCCTGCTCAGCAGCAAGGACTTTAGCATGCAAAACCTGTACTACATTGGTACGATGACCGTTCCCGGCAGCGGTCCTGCGGACAAAATCTACGAAGGCTACCTGGCAGGAAAGCTTACGCTGAACGGCACGAAGGTCTTTAGGAAGATTGTCTCCACTTATCACAATGGCGATGACCACCTGGACGCTTTCGGGCTGTTCGAGGGCGGGAACGCTCATTTCTTGCCGTCTGCGCAGGGCGATGACTGGAAACTGGTCGAGGACGAGTGCAGCGACAAGTCCAAGCTGAACGGCAACGTAACGTGCTGGGATATTCGTTACAACGTACGTAACGGCGACACGGAGAGCATAAACGAGAATTTCAACGGAACGAAGACCACCGTGTCCATGAAAAAGGCCGAATTTGCCGATTTCCTGAACGCCCCGTTCGCTGCGGCCGGCAATGTGTACTGGGAACATGAGGTCGGCACAAACGGCGACTTCCCGTATCTCTTGGAAAATCCGATTATCCTCAATCTCCCGTCGTCTTCGTCCGTGGCGGTGTCCAGTTCTTCTTCGGTCCCGGTAAGTTCCAGCTCTTCTTCGGTCCCGGTAAGTTCGAGCTCGTTCTGGTTCCCGACATTCAGTTCGAGTTCGTTCTGGTTCCCGACCTTCAGTTCCAGCTCTATCGCATGGCCGTGGATGTTTAGTTCTAGCTCGGTAGAATTGCCGCCGCCTGCAAGTTCGAGTTCCGTGTTTATCCCGTCGAGTTCTTCTGAGTTGCCACAGCCGGAGTCTTCGTCTGTCGAGGAACCCGCGCCTAACGATGTTCCGAAGGTTGTCGTCGTCGCGGCTCCCAAGATTCTGTCGCACCGTCTGGACTGGTCCGGTTCTTTGGCCCGCCTCGTGTTCAGTGCCAGCGCAGATACCCTTGGCAATAAGGTCGTCGCGTCGGTTCGCGTACGTTCCGGTGATTTCGTCGTGCTCGATACTCTGCTCGTCGATTCCGTTCCGGGAATTCTGGAACAGGCTTCGTTGAACTTTGTTGCGCCTCCCGGCGATTCGCTTGTCTACGAGATTTCTTTGCAAGGCGATACGGTCTCCGCATTGGCTAATGGGGGCTCACGGAATGAAACGGAGGTCCAGAAGTTCCGCTGGCAGATGGTTTCGCTCGCCGATGTCAATCTTCGCAAGCTGAACTTGGACGAATACCATGTGCTTTACCGCTGGGACGAATCCCTGGAGATGGGCGACTACATGCAGTACCGTGGCTATTCTAGCGATGAAGATGTTTCAGGGACAAACGGCTACTGGTATGGCTCTTATGACGGAGTCGCCTTGAAGCGCGATGTCGGCAAGTTTGTCGATAACGCGGAAATAGTCTGGGAAGTCGACAGCATCCACAGTGGCTGGAACATGGTGGCCAACCCCTACGGCTGGGTGGTCGACCTGTCCGCTATCGCGGAATCCGATGTCGAGTTGTGGAGCTGGGACGACGAGACCGGCGGATATGGCATCCCGACGGAATTGAAACCTTACGAGGCTGTATGGCTGAAGACCTCCGGCCCGCAGACGCTCCAGTTCTCTGCGGCCCCGAAGTTCGGCGAGAATGGTGCGAAGTCGCTTGCCAAACGCGGTGCGCTCAAGAAGTCGTCCGACGGCTGGACGATCCGCGCCACTCTGTTCGACGATAACGGCAAGGAGGATTCCTGGAACATGTTCGGCACGAATAGCGTGGTGTCCAAGAGCGACGAGCCGCCTTCCGGTATGGGGGACCATGTGTCGCTTGCAATTGTCGAGGATGGTCGCGCTCTTGCCAGGTCGTTCAAGCCCGCAGCAAAAGAAATGGAATGGACTCTCCAGTTGAGTGCGTCGAGTGAGAGAACTGCGTATCTTAAATTGGAGGGTCTTGCTGAAGCTAAGGCAACGGGCAACAAGGTGTTCGTGACGGTTGACGGCAAGACTGTCGAGGCGAAGGAAGGCAAGGCGATTCCTGTGAAGGTGGGAACCTTCAAGAAGACGGCGACCGTCTATGTGGCGCCGCAGGCCAAGCCGGAACTTGAGTACGCCTTCAAGGATGTCCGTGTCGTCCAGAGCGGCAGCATGTTCGACGTCCAGTTCGTGGCGACGAACGGGCTTGCTGGCCGTAGCGTGAAGGTCGACCTGCTGGATATTTCCGGAAAGGTGCTGTCCTCGCTTTCGAAGACTTCGTCGGCTGGCGTGAATAACGTGAGCTTCGCTGCCCCCAAAGGTGGCCTCTATATCGTCAGAATCCGTTCCGGAAGCCTGTCTGCTACCAGAAAAGTCGTCTTGAGGTGACTTTTCTCCACTTGAAGTGATATTTTTGTAAGAATCTTTTAGCAAAATCGTCCGACATTAGTTATTTTCTTTACTATGAGGATGTCTGCAGGATTCAATATCCCATTGCGCTGGGTCGCCATTCTTGTGATGGCGTCCTTTTGTGTTGCTTTTGCGGGCTCGCGGGCGCCGGATCTAAAATGGCCGGTTCTGAAACCTCACTTTAAAATCGAGTACTATATATCGGACGGCGAAGTTGTCCGGCTGTTCGAGAAGAGCGGCCTGTCCATTTACGCCTTCATGCCTGTTGTGCGCGAGTTCGATGCCGACGGCCTCGACGAGATTCCCCTGTTCGGTGTCGTGGATAGCGACGGGATTAACGCGATGGACTTGGACAGCGTCTTCGTGAAGACCCCGACGCGCACCCTGGTCTATGACTTTAGTGCGCAGAAGGCCGGGTACTTTTTCCAGGACTTTGTACAGAACGTGCACGAGGACGCCACGGTCCAGCTGTTCTACAGCGCAACCTTGGGCAAGCCTGTCTTGAAAAACTTGTTGGTGTCAAACGAAGGACCTGTGATAATCAAGGTCCTGACGCAGACGGGCATGACGGAATTTCTGCAAGGCGAATCCGAAGCCGTCGTCTTCATGACGAAACTGCGGGTCGCCCCGAAGGTCAAGCCCGGGGAACTGCTGGACAGCCTTTATATGTTCTTCTCGGTGGAACTCGACGAGGCTGCCGCTGCCAGCGCTTCGCAGTCCACGCTGGATGCCTTGGATTCGTTGCGCTTCGTGACTCGCGTCCGGAAAGATACGGTCGACCTGGAGGGCGTGCTGAAGAAGGCTCTCTTGATACTGGATGATGACCGCGATATCGATTTCAGTTCCGTCCTGTTCAAGGTGGAGTTCTTTGCCACGGCGCACAAGCACCTGCATTCGTTTGTCTTTACTAAGGACCTGGACAGCACCTTCTACGACGAGTCGTGGAAAGACAAGATCTCCATGGCTGACGGTGGTGGAGTTTTCCCCACGGTCTACCGCACGGATGCCTGTTTTGACGGGTGGTCTGTTAAGGACGGCGGCAAGGGCGGCAAGATGTTCAGGAGTTCCGACTTCGACATGTCGTTGCTCGACGCCGAGGACGAAGTCCTGGTTATGGAGCCGAACTGGAGGTATGGCCCGGAATGTGCGGGTGTCAACGTGACGCTCGATGCCGACCGCGGTGGAATAGAATTTTTGCAGGTGGTCTCGGGCGATACCGTGGTCCACGCTTTCCGCGATACGCTCAGGGTCCCGCGCAGTGCAGGCGGTATCCCGTTCATCGTGCGCGCCGTGCCCGATTCGGCATTTGTCCTGGACGGAGAAATTCCGCAGGATGTCCGGGTAAAGCACCCGATTCGCATCAACGCTCGCTTTGTTCCCGGTCCCGATCCCGAACCGCTCATGGTCATTGTCGAATCGGGGCTCGAAATCTCGGGCAACGCGGCGCGGCTCCGTTACTGCACCGGGGAGATGAACATTTTCCGTAAGGTTGGCTTCCGGGTCACGGTCACGGGGCCGGAAGGCTACCTTGTGGATTCGCTGCTCGTGGATTCCGCGGAGACGGTCGTGCTCGAAGGGGAATGGCGGCTTGTGCCGGCGCCCGTGGGCGAATACGTCGTCGAGGCGGTGGTGTTCCATAATCTGGATTCCGCCCGCTATGTGGATACGCTGCGTGTCGCGGGGGAGATTGCCGTTGACACGGGAGCCTGGGCGATGGTTTCGCTCTCGGGCGTGGACATGCAGGAACTCAAGTGGGATGACGACCAGTTGTTCTACCACTGGGACGAATCCTATGGCGGCGCCGAGTTCTGGCAGTATCGCCGCCTCAAACGCGGCGACGGCCCCTCGGCGGTCGACGGTTACTGGTATAACAGCCTCGAAGGCCGCCCCCTGCCGCTAGTCTCGGAACCCGCCGGCGAGGCCGCCTTCGCATGGGAACTCGACAGCCTGAACAGCGGCTGGAACTTGGTGGCGAACCCGCACGGATACTACGTGGACTTGCGTGCCGGTGATGCCGGCGATTCCGTACAGTTCTGGCGCTGGAACCCGAAGACCCGCGAGTACGAGATTCCGTCCGTTATCGGACCGTACGAAGCCGTGTGGGCGAAGGTGGACCGGCCCGTAGTCTGGGAACTGGACGGCGAACCCGTTTTTGATAGTTTGTTATGGGACGGCCCTGCGCTGACCCGTATGGCGCTCGCGAAAGAAGGCGCGGGTGACGGATGGGAATTCCGTGTCGTGCTCAGTGACGGGCTCGGCCACAGGGATTCCTGGAATATTCTGGGGGCGTCTTCTGCCGGGTTCGGCCAGGAAGAACCGCCTGCCGCCATGGGCGACCATGTGGATTTGACCGTGCTCGGGGAGCATGGCGGGCGCCTGGCAAGATCGGTGAAGCAATTTTCTGGGGATGGTGTTTACGAATGGACTCTGGAGCTGCAGGCCGGTAGCGACCGCGATGCGTATGTCTCGTTCGCCGGGATAGGCGACCTGGGGGCGCGCGGCCTGCACGTGTATCTCACCGTCGACGGGGAAACTACGGAAATTTCGGAAGGGGATAGTATCGGGGTGCGGCTGCTGTCGCGCGCCACGGTGGCCACCGTCCGGGTTGCGCCCGGGCCCAGGTCGAACGCCTCCCGCACGCTGGACGGTCTGAAGTTCCGCCAGTCTTCCGGCCAGCTTTTTGTCGAATTTGACGCAGGAAACGCCCTTTCTGGGCAGCCTGCAAGGGTTGAACTCCTGGATTTGCGGGGTCGGGTGGTGGCTTCGTCTGCCTTCGGGACCCGTGAAGGGGGCAATGTCGCCCGTCTCCGGGTCGACCGTCCGGGGCTTTTTGTTGCCCGTGTGAGGGTCGGAGGGCGGAGCCTGGCCTCGAGAGTGGTGCTCAGGTAGCCCAATATTAATGTGTGTAAATAATAGTATAGCCGAATCCGGCTATAATTGCTAAATTTGCGCCCGTTATGACAAAGGCTAAATTCATCAAATTCATCATTGCGTCGTTGCTTGCCATCGCCGCTCTCTTCTTGCCCTACGAATCCCTCGGATTCGATGCCGCAAGCCCCATGGGAATCCTCAATCCGCTCGAAATCCGCGTCATCGGCGTTTTCGTCATGGCCGCCCTTTTCTGGATTCTGCAACCGTTCCCGATTTGGTCCACCTCGATGCTGGTCATCGTGCTCATGATTGTCACGATGTCGGATTCGGCTCTCGCCCCGTTCCGCGTGGACGGCGTGACGATGATTAGCCACAAGTCCGTCATGGCGACCTTCGCGAACCCGATCATCATGCTCTTCCTGGGCGGGTTCTTCCTCGCCGCCGCCGCGACCAAGTACAAGATGGACTTGAACCTGGCCCGCGTGCTCCTGAAGCCCTTCGGCAAGAACCCGAAGTTCGTGCTCCTCGGCCTCATGCTCATTACCGCCGTGTTCTCGATGTTCATGAGCAACACCGCGACCGCCGCCATGATGCTCGCCATCTTGGCCCCGGTGCTCAAACTCTTCGACGAAGATGACCGCGGTAAGGCGGCCTTCGCCCTCGCCATCCCGCTCGGTGCCAACATTGGCGGCATGGGTACTCCCATCGGTACGCCACCGAACGCTATCGCTCTCGGCGCCCTGAACGACGCCGTCGCCCGTGGCGACCTCATTGCGAACCCCGTCTCCTTCGGCCAGTGGATGGCTTTCGGTATCCCCTACGTGATTATTTTGATGGTTATCGCTTGGCTCCTCCTCCTCAAGATTTACCCGATCAAGATGAAGGAAATGGTCCTCAACATCGAAGGTGCCGGCAAGTTCGACACGAGCCCCAAGGCCATCATCGTCTATATTACCTTTGTTGTGTGCGTGCTCCTGTGGGTGACCGGTAAGGGTGTCCACGGCATTAACGATAACGCAATCGCCATGATCCCGATGGCCGTCTTCGCCCTCACCGGCGTGATTACCAAGAAGGACTTGAACGCGATGAGCTGGGACGTGCTCTGGCTCGTTGCCGGTGGTTTTGCCCTGGGTGTCGGCCTCAATGCGACCGGCCTCGCTGCCCACTTGATCAAGACGATTCCGTTCGCCAGCTGGTCTCCGATTGCTTTGATGATCGGTTGCGGCGTCATCTGCCTCTTCATGGCAAACTTCATGAGCCACACCTCTACCGCGACTCTCCTCGTGCCGATTCTCTGCGCCGTGGGTATCGCTTGCCAGGACAACCTGGTCGGCCTCGGTGGCGTGACGGCCCTGCTCGTCTCTGTCGCCTTTGCCAGCTCTCTCGGCATGAGCCTCCCGATTTCTACGCCGCCTAACGCCCTTGCCCACGCTACCGGTTACACCGATACGAACGGCATGGCCAAGACGGGTATCGTGATGGGTCTTTCCGGCCTCGTGCTTTCCTGGGTGATGATGATTCTTCTCGCCAAGGTGAACTTCTTCGGCACTCCGGTTCCCAAGGCTGCCGAGGCTGCTCCGGCCGCTCCTGCTGCCGTCGAACAGGTCGTTGATTCCGCCAAGGTCGAGGCTCCTGTGGATTCCGCCGTCGTCGTGGATTCCGCTGCCGCTGCTGTCATCGACAACAATGGCGCCAAGTAGAAACTTTCTGGAAAAAAATAGAGGGACGCTCACCGAGCGACCCTCTTTTTTTTGTCAACAAGGAAAAGGTAGTATCAAAAAAGGTTTTTTTTTGACCGTTTCTTCATATTTCCTCTTCTTGGTGTAACAATATTATAACAAAATATTTATCTGAAAGCCCAGCGATTCGCTAAATTCCGTATTCCAACTTGGAACAAAAAAACGGCCTGCTTGCGCAAGCCGTTTTTCAGTGGTCGATACAGAACTCGAATCTGTGACCTCTACCATGTCAAGGTAGCGCTCTAACCAACTGAGCTAATCGACCTTAGGGTAGCGCAATATTAGAAAAGTATTTTGGATTTGTCAAGGGCTTTTTAGGGGTTATTGCAAAAGATGCGCCCTTAACCTTACCGGTCTTCCACTCCTACCCAGTAACGGAGTCGCCCTTTTACATGGAGTGAACCGGTTTGGTTCTCGCAGTCCCCCTTGCGGCAATCCTGGAAACGGAGGTCTATGTCTGCCGTCCAGATGGTATCGTTGTCCTTTTGGTCGAATTTGACGATGTTGGAATCGCCCATGAGGTACCCCTTTTCGGACCTTTCGGCGATCATCCAGCTGTATGTCGGGTCGGCACTGTTGGCGCCGAGTGTCGGGCGGTTCACGACGATGGAGAACTGGTCGCCGCGGCTGCTTTCCTTCAATCGCGTTTGTAGCTGGAAGTAACTGCGTCCGTAATCGGGACGAACGACATCGTCTGCGTCTAGCTCTATAGTGTATGACTTCCCGCCATCGATGCTGTATTTCAGGTATCCGCCGCCCTTGACTTCCCAGCTGTCGTTGATGTCGGAACAGCCGAGCAGAATGGCAAGAGAGGATATTGCGGATAAATTTTTCACGAAGGAATGCATATCCATAAAGTAGAAATTATCTTTGGTGTATGATTTCGCCGACGACCAAAATACTCACCCCCTGCGGGGAAGTCTTTATCACCTTGTTTCCCAAGGCTGGGAAACTTGGCCACCGCGAGCGCATCTTCCGGATACTCTCCAATGCCTGCGGGAAGAAGGTTTCTGAGGGGGACATGGTCGTCAATGCCGATTACCCGCGGCCTTTTTTCCCGGAGCAGGACTTTGATGCCAATTGGACGCATTCCGGCGACATATGCGCACTGGCCTATTCCTTCGACGCCATGGTCGGGCTGGACCTGGAGTTCTTCCGCAGGAACCGCCAGTCGCTTGCCGAGAGGTTCTTCTGCGAGGAGGAAGTGCAGCACTTGCGCAACATCCCCCAGTTCGACAAGGAGTTCTTCCGCCTGTGGTGCAGGAAGGAAGCCTATTACAAGTGCCACGGCGGGGACTTCTTTGCCGGGTCGCTCCGCCGATCCATGTTGCCCGACGTCATTGACAGCGTCTACCTGCAAGACCTGCACGCGCCAAGACTCGCCCCGGAGCTGATCGGGACGGAAGACGTGGCGATGTGCCTGGCTGTGGAGCTGGCCTAGTTTATTTTTTCGTCGTCTGTTTCGGGCGCCTGCGGCTTTGCCTGGGGCGGTTCCAGAATGTACAGCGGGAGCACGGCGAGTTCCTCGTCGTCGACGAAGAAACGCACCATGTACTTGTCCGGCCTCTGGATTTGCAGGCGCTGCATGTTGAGAATCATGTTGACGGCTACGGTGTCAAACCCCGCGATAACGGGTTCGAGCGGAAGGTTCGATTCCATGTTGGGCACGATGGGCTTGCCGCAAACGTCCTCGATGGAAAGGCGGACCTTGTGCATACCCGCTTCGGAACGCTGGTAGCGGACGCGGAAAACCGCAGAACACTGCGGAATGACTAGGGGAAATTTCGCAAAGATCCTGTCAAAAGCTCCCAAGATATTCAAGCGACCGCCGGCGCCGTTGGCTGTGGCTGCATCGCAAATGGCTGCAATTTCGATATTCATTAGATTCCTTTTACTTGTCGTTGACTGCCCAGTTCTTTGCCACGTACTTCATGACGATGGGGCCGAAGTTGTTGCCGCCTCCGGGGCCGTTTTCCCAGGCAAGCATCGAGACGAATACGTCGCCGTTGTCGCCGATGGCGATGTTCGGGTGTGAACCGCGCAGATAGTAGTTGTTCCTGTTGAAGAATTCAATCTTGAAGTAGGGAAGTTCGTTTTCTCCGAACAGTTTCCATTTGGAGGTCCCTTGCTGGAACACGTGGCTCTGTGCGGAGGAGTGCCTGTCGGCGTCGTCGAAGGTTACGTACATCTGGCCGGACCTCGCCGCCACGCGGATTCTGTAGGCGAATCGTTCGGCCATCGGCTTCCCGAATATTTCGTCCTTCTTCCACGAGACGTTGTCGCTGTTGAGGGTTCCCTTGTATACGTACGGTCCGTATTTTTCCACCCTGCGGCTCAAGAAGGCGAGATAGGCCGTGTTCGTCGACTTGTCGATGTCGAGGTTGACCATGTTGATACTGTCGGCGACGCTCTTGTCCACGGCTTTATTGTTGTTGTTTTCGTACAGGGCGTAGAATCCGGAATACTTCTTGGTCGTGTCGACATACACGGCGACCCACTTGCTGTTGCTTGCTGCCGCACCGGTGATGCTTCGGCAAGGCTTGTCGCTGATCTTGTGCGAATTCCAGCTGCTGGAGTATGTCGCGTAGTAGGGCTTCTTGCTTGCGGAATCCAGATAAAGGACGAGCGGGTTGCCGGATTGGATCGTCAGGTGGAAGGACGCCGTGTCGGCTTTGAGCGTGCCGATGTTGCTCCATGCGCTTGTCCCGTTGGACGAGTAGATGGTCAGGTGCTTGTCCGCCGTCATTACGCCCATGTATATGTTGTTTTCGTAGTTCGCAAGCTGCACCTTGGTGATGTTGGCCGTCGTGCTCACGGCTCCACCGAGGTTCTTCCAGCTGGATCCGTTCAGGTAGGCTGTCTGGACACTCTTGACATCCTTGAGGTAGGCGACATAGGGCGTGCTGTGCAGCGTGGTGAGTGCGGGGGCCACGGCAATATTGCTCTTCGCGATCACGGTGTCGCCGCTCGGGGCGAGGTTCTTCCATGCCTTGCGGAAATAGACTTTCCTGGACTTGATGGTGCCGCTATGGCGCGTGTAGAATGCCTGTGTCGCAGCGCCGGTCGGGATACTGTCGCGGAAGTCCAGAGAAATTGTCATGCTGTCTTCGCTTGTCGGACGCTTGAACGCCGTGTTGAATTCGTAGCTGGAGGTGTCCAGGCTTCCGTCGCTTTCACCGACGTAGAAGGCGCTGCTTACCTTGCTGAATTTCCAGCGGTATTCGAAGTTTCCGCTCGGGTCGGCCAGTTCGCCGGGCCTGGAGTGGAATCCGCCCCATTCGGTTGTATAGAAGTATTTCGCTTCGTTGTCGACGGTGTTGTCTCCGCTCCACAGGTAGACGGTGTCTGCCGCCGAGATGATGCCTTCCGGATACTGGCGCATGATCTTGACGATGGTCGTGTCCTTGAGGACCATGTCGCTCGACGATTCTTCGGCGCTGATGATGCAGAGCATCGAGTCGATGCCGTTGAGCTTGGTCGGGTCCTTGATGTAGGAGACCGTGTCGGTACGGATGTCGTACAGGTCGCCGCTATAGGCCCACCTCTTCTCGCCTTCCATGGCGTGTCCCTTCGTGTCGAAGCACTGCCAGCTGTACCAGTTGACACCCTGCCAGGCGTCGTTGATGGAGGCGTTCAGGTCGAACGGATCGCCAAGGTTCACGTGGATGATGGGGACATTCACTTGCAGGATCGGGGTGCTCGTCGTGAACTTGATACGGGTCGTGTCCATGGCCGTGTTGCCGTCGTCGTCCGTGGCACGGGCGACGCAGATATAGCTGGCCACGGCGTTGTCCGGAGCCTTCCAGGAGGTGTCGAAGGAACTGACCGTCTTCCATTTGTTCGGAATTTCGTAGGGTTCGCCGCAGCTCCATTCGCGCTTGACGATTTCGCCGTCGTAGTTGTCGGCGTCCTTCGCGTCGGCGTCCAGGTTAATCTTGTATTTCGGGCGGCTGGTGATTTCTTCGTACTTGACGGTGACGGTCGGCGGCGCGAGGGCGACGTCGATGTGCGTCGTGTCGGTTGCGGTCAGGCCGTCGTCGTCGGTGACGCGGATGACGCAGCGGAAATCGGTCTCGGCGGAGGTCGGCATGATTGCGTTGTAGCGCGGGCTCTTGGTCGATGACCAGGAATAGTTGATGGTGCTGCCCTTGGGCGCGCATCCCCATTCGTACTTGACAATCTTGCCCATGCCGTCACCGGAGCGGGCGTCGAGGCCCACGGTGTCCTTGATGGTCACGGACATGTAGTCTTCGCTGACGTTCACCCAGGGCGGGTCGAGCACCACGGTGTAGGTTGCGGAATCCGCGGCGACCAGGCTGTCGTCGTCGACGATATGGACAAGACAGGTCCAGGTGCAGGGCACGCTCGGGACGCTGATGCTCGTGTCGAGCTTGGACATATGCGTCCAGTCGTTCTCGTCGATATTTGCAAAGTGGCTCTTGATGCTGTCGCAGTAGAACATGTAGTCTACGATGCTGCCCAGCGTGTCGATGGCGATACCGTTGAGCGAGACCTTGGTGTTGATCTTGACGGTCGCGTTGTGCGTGTTCAGCAACAGGTAGGGCTTGTCTTCGATGATGTTGTAGGTGATGGTGTCGTAGCCGTACATGTTGTCGTCGTCAGTGGCGCGGACGATGCACTTGTAGTTGCTGGTGGCCGTTCCGGGCATGGTGAACGTAATCTGCGCCGTCACGGTGTCGTTTTCGGTAATGGTGACATCGTTGTCGAACGTAATCGGGTTGTTGGAGCAGGTCCACTTGATTTCCTTGATGGTGCCGAACTTGTCGAAGGCCTTGATGTCCACGGTCTCCGTCGTCTTGATCTTTTTCTTCGTGTTGTTCTGCTTGTTCAGAATCTTGACGGTCGGAGGATCCTCGATGACCTTGACTCGCAGCGTGTCGGCCGCCCTCTTCCCGTTGTTCTCGAAGTAAACGATAATCTGCTTGTCGCCGGCCTTGTCCCAGTGGATGGCCTCGTCTTCCTGGATCTTGACTCCGCTGTTGAAGCTACGGTTGCAGCCTTCGCCGATGGTCTTGATGGAAGGCGTTCCGCTTTCCCCTTCGCCCGGGTAGAAGAACACGGAGAATACGATTCTGTCGTCTATGGTGATGACGGTGTCGTTCGAGGGCTTCTCGAAGAAGATAATCGGGTCCTTGCCGAATACGCCGAAACGGACGACGTTAGACTTGATGCCGCCCGGTGTCTCGGCGTACATCTCGTACATCTTGCCGCTTTCCAGTTCGCCGATGTCTGCGGCCTTGCTGAAGTGCAGTGTGTCCACGAAGTCCGTAACCTTGTGGCGGACCGACGTGAATTTCGGAGCGTTCGATTTCCATATCAGGCTGTCCGCGATGCTTGTCTTGCTCAGTTCTGCCGTGAATGTGAACGGCTTTGAACTTTCCTGGACGCTGGTCGCCTGGCCGTTGACCATGATGTGGATGGATGTCGCATGGACATAGAACGTAATCGTGGAATCGCTTTCGCGTCCGGCGCTGTCCTTTGCAGCGATGTAGAACGTGTGCTCGCCGTCTTCCATATTTTTGATGTCGACGACCCACGTGTTCTGGCTGAACGAGTTGAAACTGAGCGTGTCGCCGTCGAGGGTGGCGACTGCGGACTTGACCTGGGAGCCGTGGTCATAGAACTTGCCGTTCAGCGTGAGGTCTGCCGTGTTGATGGTGTCGGAGGGAATGTCGCTGAACACGATGACCGGATCGGCCGTGTCTTTCAGGATGAGCGTGCCGAGGTTCTTGTCGCTGGAAACGTCGACAAACAGGTCGGTAAGGATGGTGTCCTTGAATCCGTAGCCGGTGGTATCCATGGCGAGCATCTCGTATGTTCCCGACTTGACCGAGATGGAGAACTGCCCGTTGTCGGCGGTGTGCGTGTAGTAGCGGTTGCCGAGGGAGTCCTGGAATACGATGCGGATGCCGCTGTGGTGTGACCAGCCTTCGTAGTTCACATAGCCCATGAAGGTTCCGGTCGTGTCCTTGAGGTTGCCGAAGAAGAATTTCCACGGGCGCTTCGTGCCGTCCTTTTCCTTGATCTTGGCCGAGAACACGGTGTCGTAACCGTCGGTGACCCACACATCCCAGTAGAGCTTGCCGCTGAGGATGGTCTTGGGGTCCTTAAGGGTGACGATGACGTTGCTGTCCTTGAATTCCTTGGCCTTGGGTTCGTAGCTCTTTTCCTTGAGGTCCTTCGCGATGAGGTCGTTGTTGGTGAGGACCGGCGGGGTGCCGTAGTTGTCCCTGCTCTTTGCAACGCGGATGAAGTAGCGCAGCGATGCCGGGTTGTCGACGTCGTTGGCCTTGTAGAAGAAGGCGAAACGCTCGTCGGTTCCGTAGCGTCCGTCGTCCTTCGGGTCGAGCAGTTCGATGGTCGGCGGCGTGTTGAAGTGCAGGTACACGCTGTCAAGCGTCTCGTTGTCGTCGTCGTCGGTGACGATGACGTACACCATCTGGTCCCCGTTTCCCTTGATGTAGGCGGAATCGAAGGGGATCGTTATGAACATCGAGTCGGTTCCCTCGACGCTCTGGACTTTCCAGTCCTTGGGCTTGGTTTTCCCGCTGGCGTCCAGGTCGACCTGGATTTTCGTGATGGTGCCGAAGGAGTCCAATGCCACGATGGGGAAGGTGATGTCGCTCTTGGCGCGCGTCCACAGCGTGTCCTTGGGAACGTTCAGGTACGGCGGAGTGTTGATGACGCGGATAAACTGGTCGGCACCGGCGGTGTCCCTCGCGTTGTTGCCGTCGACGGCGATGAAGAGGGGGCAGAACAGCTTGCTCTTGGCGACGGGGCAGTTGGTCCCCTTGTCGCTGGTCTTGGTGAACACCCATTTTTCCTGCGTCGCGTTCTTGCTCACGATGGTGGAGTCGGGGTTCTTGAAGGACCAGGCGTAGCGGTAAATTTTGTCGGCGTTGTACTTGAGGAAGCCCATCAGGTAGATGGTGTCGTTCACGGTCACCGTGATTGTGTCATGGGCGATGACGGAATCCGGATTCGACAGGTTGAGGATGGAGTCCGCGAAGGCTTGCGGGTCCTTGAACGGTGTTCGCGACACGAAGACGACGGAATGGTTGTTGCGCAGGTTCACGTTCTCGCTGATGGAGGATTCCCTGGAACACCCGCTCAGGGAAAGTAGGCAAATGGCAAAGGCCAATAACACTCTTAAACGCATATCGATAAACCTCGCGATGCTCTTTTTTTGGACATACAATTACGTAAATATAATTTATCTTTTTTGAAGCCGGAAAGTACCCCCTTGGGAGCTAAAAATGCGAAATCCGGCAAGAAATGAGGTTTTTATGGAAATATTCCCGCTTTGGTACGGACTGATTGTGTTCTTCGTCATAGGGGCGTGCGTCGGAAGCTTCTACAATGTGATCGTTTACCGGATGCCGCGCGGGATTTCGCTGATCAATCCGCCGTCACATTGCCCGCTGTGCAAGAAGCGCATCCCCCTCTATTTGAACCTTCCCATCGTGGGTTGGCTGCTTCTCCGGGGCAAGAGTGCCTGCTGCAAACAGCCCATCAGCGTCATATATCCGATAGGCGAGGCCCTGTGCGGGCTCCTGGGGGCGCTGGCGCTGTTTTCGACGAACTATTCTGTGGGGCTTACGGGCAATGTCGAGGACTGGGCTTCTGCGCTCGCGATGTTCTGGCTCCTCTTGGGCATTTATCCCGTCTGCGCCGTGGATTTTAAGTACAAATTAATCCCTGATTCCATCTCGGTCGGCGGTATCGTGGCGGGACTGCTCATTTCGCTGTTCCCGGGCGGCGTGACCCCGCTTGAAAGCCTGATCGGTGCCGTCGGTGCCGGTGGCGGGCTGTTTTTGCTGGGCTGGGTCGCAACGAAGGTCCTGAAGAAGGAGGCGATGGGCTTTGGCGACGTGAAACTCCTGGCGGGTTACGGAGCTCTCATGGGCCTTACCGGGGCTGTCGAGGTGCTGGTATTCGCTTCCGTGCTCGGCGTTATCGTGATGCTGCCCTGGAGCCGCCTGCATAAGGGCGACGGCAGTGGCCAGATTCCGTTTGGGCCGTTCCTTGCCGTGGCGGCTCCGGCCATTTACTTGTGGGGAGAGAGCTTGCTAGAGCTTTATGTAAGGTTTTTTATTGGGGAATAAGGCCCCGGCCGACGCTTCCATTCTCACAACGACAAATGAATTTCTCAATGACTGAATAAATATCTCGCTTTGTACTTAAGGAATGCTTTGCTGGTAATTAAGGAATGCTCTGCTGGTAATGCTTTTTGCGGAATGGGTATATAAAAAACCACCGGCGTTTTGCCGGTGTTCGCGTTAAACTCGCGGGTTATCTGGACTAGATGAAGAACCAGATGAAGTTGATGCGAGCGGCGATGCCGAAGTCAATACGGCCCCATTCACTCGTTTGGTCAGCAGCCGGATGGAGGCGCTTTTTGTCAAAGTTGTTCTCGCCGGTCCACCATCTGTAAGCCATGTCGAAGCCGACTTTGCCGTTGATGGTGAAGTTCTTGATGATTTCGGCGCGTGCACCGAACATGACATCGAAATCAAGCTGGTTGTTTTCTTCGCCGAAGTGCGTGAAAATCATGTCGCCACCGAGAGATACCGGGAGGACCAGGTCGATGAAGTAGTCGAAGCCTGCGCCGAGAGAAATCTTGGCTCCGCCTTCGGGACCATTCACTTTCTCGTTTGCCTGGTTTTCGCCGTCCGAGTCTCCAACGATCTGAAGACCCACGTGGGCGGAGAGTTCCATGTTCTGGGCAATCCTGAACACGAGACCTATACGCTGAATCTGGTCATGGTCTCCATGGAAAAGGCCGAGGAGTTCGAGGCTGACACCCATGAAGGCATCGCCGCTTTCGGACTTGCTGGCCTTGGATGCCGATGTGGATTTGGCCGGAGTGGTGGATTCGGCAACGGCGCGCGGGCTGTCTTCTTCGTATTCGTCGTCGTCATCGTCCTGTGCGTAGCTATAGCTACACAACGACATTGCCATCAAAGCGGCAAGGAAAATTTTTTTCATAGTGACTCCTTATAATAAAACAAACAGTATAATGAATATAGATAAAAGGAGCCTTGGGAAATGCAGGGCTTATGGTAAAAAAAGATTAAGAAACGGGCGCCAACCCTAGAATTCTATGGATATTTTCCGTATCAGATATCGTCTGGAGGACTCGTTGAGTTTTGTCGGGTCGTAGGGTTCGCCCATGAGGGCCGCAAAAATGCTGAACGGGCTGGCCGTCGCTCCCTGGTCGTTGCACTTGATTTTTGCGATTATCGTGCCGTTTTGGACATCGAGCTCGAGAATGTGCTCGTTCAGGTCGATTTCCTGGCCGCGGTGGTTCGTGACCACGGGGAGCTGCTTGGCCTGGAAACGTTCCAGCATCCCCTCGGGGACGGATTCGGGCGTGAAACTGTAAACCATGGTCTTGGGGAAGTGCTTGCTGAGCTTTTCCTTGAGCGGCTCGATGTTCACGATTTCCATGCCGCGCGGGAAGGGGGCGCTGAGCTGGGCCTTGATTTTCGGGAGGTTTTCGGGCGAGAGGTCCAGTGGTTGCAACAAGTCGACGCTGATGAGTTCGCAGTAGGTCTCGACGCCCAGCGGGAGGGCGCCCATGTTCGAAATGCGCGGCTTGGGGCTGAATCCTTCGCTGAACTTGATGGGAATGCCCGCGCACAGGAAGGTGCGCTCGAAGAAGCTGAGCATGTTCTGGTGCGGCAAAAAACGGCTGATGCCGGTCTTTGTAAAGGTAATCTTATAGCTGTAGCTGACTTTTTGGCTCGGGCGGCGGTCGACCACCAGCTTCTTGATTTCTTCGGGGGTGCGGCTCGGGGCCTTGTGGCGCACGGGGTCGTCGGCGAGCTTGATTTCGGCGCCGAACCCGGGGATGCCGCATTTCTGGCAGTCGCCCCACTTGCAGTTGGGCACGGGCGCGCTGTTCGGGTCGAACGCCTTTTCCCATTCGCGGCGCAGGTACTGCTTCGTGGTGCCCGCATGGATGAAATCCCAGGGGAACACTTCGTCCTTTTCGCGTTCGCGGTACACCCAGCTCGTGTCGTAGCCGCATTTTTCCCACACGGCAAGCCACTTGTTGTAGTCAAAGCGGTAGGCGTCGCTTTCGAAGATGATGCCCTGCTTGTAAGCTTCGTAAATGACGGGGGCGAGCGAACGGTCTCCGCGGCTGTACACGGCTTCGAGGAAGCTCGTTTCCCAGCTGGCCCAGTTGATTTTCACGTTCGGGTGCTTGAAGAACTTTTCGCGCACGTAGCGGATGTGCCTGAGTGCCGTCTCCTTGTCCATATAGGGCGCCCACTGGAGCCCTGTGAATGACTTGGGGATGAGGATGCCGATGGAAACCGCAATCTGGATGCCGCGGTTGTACTTGCGCCCGATTTTCACGAGGTTGAAGATGAGGTCGCAGAACGCCTGCATGTCGGCCTCGTTCTCGGTCGGGAAGCCGATCATCGTGTAGAGCTTGATCTTGTTGAAGCCGCTAGAGAAGGCGTGTTCTGCCGCGTCGTACATGTCCTGGTCGCTGATGGTCTTGTTGATCATCTTGCGGATGCGCTCCGACCCGGTTTCCGGGGCGAAGGTGGCGCTGCGCCCACCTTTCAGGGCTGCAATCTTGCCGGCGAGCGTTTGCCCGAAACTGTTCACGCGGATGCTCGGCAGGCTCACGTCCACGGTGTCAAAGAACGGGTCGTCGATGATGGAGTCGGTGAGGGCCTCGACCGGCTTGTAGTCGGCGGTCGAGAGCGAGAGGAGCCCGAGCTCGCGCTCGCCCGTGGCCTTGATGCCCGCCTTCGCGATGTCGAGCACGTCGTCGGGGTCGAGCTCGCGGCACGGCCTGTACCAGATGCCCGCCTGGCAGAACCGGCAGCCCTGGGCGCATCCGCGCATCACCTCGACGCTGAAGCGGTTGTGGACCAGGTGCATGTTCGCGATGAGGTTCTTGACGGGGTAGTCCTTGGGGTCCATCACCGGGATGAACAGGCGGCGCACGCCGTTGGTGGTGGCGTAGGCGCCGGCGGCGGGTTCCGCCGGCACAATCGCGCCGAATTTGTTCGTGACGACCGGACGGAGGCTCGGTACGTACACGCCGTCGATTTTGGACAAGTTTGTAAGGATTTCGGCGCGACTGAGGCCCGCTTTGCGGCCCTCGCCTACGCACCGCAGGAATTCGACCATCACTTTCTCGCCGTCCCCAATCATGAAGGCGTCGAAGAAGTCCGCGACCGGTTCGGGGTTTGCCATGGCCGGGCCGCCGGCCACCACGATGGGGTCTTCCTCCTTGCGGTCCTTTTGCCACGCCGGGATGCGCGAAAGTTCCAGCACGTAGGGCACGTTGGTAAAGTTCAGTTCCGTCTGCAGCGTAATTCCGATGACGTCGTATTCGCGGACGGGCGTGTAGCTTGCGTGCGTGTACAGCGGGATGTCGTACCGCTCCATCTCTTTGGCCATGTCGTCCCACGGGGCGAAGGCCACCTCGCAGAGCAGGTCGGGCTCGCGGTTCACCACGTGGTACAGGATGCGCATGCCGTTGTTGCTCATGCCGATTTCGTAGGTGTCCGGGAACACGAACGCCATGCGGGCGAGCATCTTGGAATGGTCTTTTACGACACTATTCGCCTCGCCGCCCATGTATCTTGCAGGGGATTCGACGGCGGGGAGGGCTAGCGCAATCTTTTCGAGGATGGTCATAATGTCAAATTTAGCTAAAATGGGGTCGTTTTCAAAAAAATTACCCTTTTTTCTTTTTTTTATCCAAATTTTGCGAGCATGCACTATTTTTTTTTGTAGAAAAAGTAAATTTATTAGCATGAGCGTTGTCATTTTCATCCTTTGGCTGGTGGCCTTTATCGGCGGTGTACTTGCTGCCTATTTTGTCCCGGTAAACGTCCTCTCGATGGACCTGAAGTTCATATTTATTGGCGCATGGGGTTCTGTGCTGGGAGTCGTGCTCTTCTGCATCTGCAAGAAGAAGCTTGCCAACGCCGAGGCCGACTTCTCCTCTGCCCTGAATTCGCTGAGACAGTCCCAGAGTCCGCGCACCCAGTATTTGCCTGTCGTGAATCCCGGCAATCCGGAATTCCCGCCCAAGCCCGTTGTCCCGAGAGCCCCGGAACCGCCTTCTTCGATGGGACTCCCTCCGGGAGCCGTTCCTGCCAAGGAAGCTCTTGCCGCGCTCAACCCGAAAAAGCCGCCCGTCCTTTTCCCGCTCGATGCCTGGGCCCCGTTCTGCAAGGACATCCTCAAGAACCGTCCCTTCTCGGAAGTGGTATCCTCGTTCGGCAACGTGCTGCCCAAGTTCTTCCCGAAATCCAGCGGGATACTTTATATGTACGGCGGCACCCAGACCGAGCTCCACAAGATTGTTTCGTTTGGCGACTACACCATAAGCGACGACACCATCATGCCCGCGGAATGCGCAAGCTTCAACAAGGGCGAGATTGTCGTGACCGATTTTGCCAAGCCGTCCCTGTCGGGAGGCTGCACGCACCTGCACCATCATCCGCACGGCGTTTCGTTCTGCGCCCCGATCGAGGGCTTCGAGGAACACTTCGGCATCCTCTCCGTCCAGACGGACGCGCTGCCCGAAGGCGAGACCGTGGAATTGTGGAAGTCTAAGGTGAGCGTCATTGCCGCCGTGTTCGGGCTGTACGTGGCGAACCAGAACATGAGCATCCGGTTCCAGCAGCACAGCATCCGCGATTCCCTGACCGGCCTTTTCAACAAGCGTTACATGGAA
>Ga0265298_10003015_pt1 | contig 22682 bp, 18 predicted proteins | sample AusTroGonzalo_MG_3_FD_193486 | JGI IMG/M metagenome (GOLD analysis project Ga0265298, IMG submission 193486) | Bovine rumen microbial communities from tropical cattle in Woodstock, Queensland, Australia - Gonzalo_01 | ecosystem: Host-associated > Mammals > Digestive system > Stomach > Rumen ...
AAGTCCTTAAAACCATAGGGCAGGCAAGCTGGAGCGATATCGGCATGGTCTGCGCGATTCTGCTGATGCGTGCGGGCATGACACTGCTGGTTCACTGGGAAAACAAGATGGAACAACATGCCTCCAGGCGCGAAGCGGAATAAAACTTCTTCGATTCATCCCCCTGCTTTCGGGCAGGGGTTTTGTTATGGGAAATCCATCCTGACCGCAACCGGATTACCGTGAAAAGCAGTTCGTACATTCTGTCCCGAACTATATTGAATTCTCCTGTATCTTGTAGTATCATATCTCAGGATCCACAACAGGTGGAAAAGGAGGAGAAAAAAATGAAAGAAATTAAAAAATACCTGGCTGAGTTTATCGGCACAGCCGTCCTGGTGCTCTTTGCCTGCGGTGTCGCCGGACAGATCTGCACGGAAGAAAACGGGGTTGCCGGCCTGATCGGCACCGCGCTGGCCTTCGGTCTGGTGATCGTTGCCATGGCCTATTCCATCGGCAACGTCTCCGGCTGTCACATCAATCCGGCCGTTTCCATTGCCATGCTGATAAATAAAAAGATTACCGTCAAAGATTTCTGCGGCTATATCGTTGCCCAGTTCCTCGGCGCCATCGCCGGTGCCCTGGTGCTGAATCTCATTGTCGGCAATCCTGCTCAGCTCGGCTGCAACGCGCTGTGGAACGGCAGGCCCTGGATGAGCTTCGCCATCGAAGTCATCCTCACCTTTGTCTTTGTCATCGCGATCCTGGGCGTTACCTCCAGGGAATCCAACAGTCATGTTGCCGGTCTGGTGATCGGCGGCGCGCTGGTGCTTGTCCACCTGCTCGGCATCAACTTCACGGGTACCTCCGTCAATCCCGCCCGTTCCTTCGGGCCCGCCCTCATCGCCGGCAAGCTGGATGGCATCTGGGTCTTCCTGCTGGCTCCGCTGGTCGGCGGCGCGCTGGCCGCGGTGGTCTACCGTTTCCTGGATTCCGGAAATAAGCAGTGAAAACATCAGGGCGGAGATCCTTTCTCCGCCCTTGATTATTCAAACAGTTTTTTGAGTGTAAGCGCGGCCTGTTTGACCGCGTTCTTTTTTTCGCCCCCTGCAATCAGTGTTTCCTGCGCCTCCCGCAGTGTGCAGCCCCGTTTCATCTCTTCGATCAGCTTCGCTTCAACAGGCCATTCAGCGTCCTGTCTTTCCGGCTCCGGCAGGTTCACTCCGTGCAGGTCGAGTACCACGCAGTACTCGCCTTTTTCGGTCTTTTCATTTGCTTTCAGTACATCCAGTACTTCTTCGGGAGTGCCGCGCAGCGTTTTTTCATGCATTTTGGTCAGGTCGCAGCATACCGTCATCTCAGCACCCGGAAGCGTATCGGCCACCGCTTCTGTCAGGTCAATAATGCGGAATGGCGATTCATGCACCACAGCCACTTTGACACCTTTCGCGATTTCCGTCAGTTTTTCCCTCAGATCCTTCTTTTCCCGCGGCAGGAAACCGTAAAAAGCAAATTCCCTGGCATCATATCCGCTGATGGAAACAGCTGCGATGCCGGCGCTGCATCCGGGGACCGGGATCACATCGATCCCCTCTTCGGCGCACGCTCTCACCACTTCGCTGCCGGGGTCGGATATACAGGGTGTTCCCGCGTCCGTAACCAGTACTGCCGTCAGGTTTTCATCCCGGATTTTCCGGACAAGCCCCGGGGCTTTGCTTTCCTCATTATGGCGGTGGCAGCTCACCAGCGGCGCGCTGAAACCGAACACCTGGCAGAGTTTCATCGTTACCCGGGTATCTTCCGCAATAATCAGGTCAGCCTTCCTGAGCGTTTCCTCACCGCGGGGGGAAAGATCCTGCAGGTTGCCGATCGGTGTTGCGACCACATACAATACAGCCACTGCGAAACCTCCGTCTATCTTTTCTCTGCAACGCGCAGTTTGGCGCTTCGCGCCCTCGGATTCCGTTCTGTCTCTTCGGCGGACGGCGCTACCGCTCCTCCCGCCAGCACCTTCACCACCGGTTTTCGGCCGCAGGTGCAGATGGGGGCCTTCGGTGGGCAGACGCAGGGATTCTCCAGTGTTTTGAAGCATCGTTTGACAATCCTGTCTTCCAGGGAATGGAACGTGATCACACAGATCCTTCCCCCCGGCTTCAGGCAGTCCGTCAGATCCCTCAGGGCTTTTTCCAGCGGTTTCAGCTCATCATTGACGGCGATACGGACAGCCTGGAAAGTCCTCCTGGCCGGATGTCCGTCGTCTTTTCTCCTTACAGCTTTCGGGATGGCGGCATCCACGGCATGTACCAGGTCAAAGGTGGTCTGGAACGGTTTACGCTCCCGGTGTTCACAGATCATTCCGGCAATCCGCGCAGCCCATTTTTCTTCCCCGTAATCACGGATAATCTCTGTCAGTTCCTTTTCATCCGCGTTGTTGAGCAGGTCCGCCGCTGTCATGCCGCGGCTCTGATCCATACGCATATCCAGCGGCGCGTCCTCATGATAACTGAACCCGCGTGCGGCATTGTCAAGCTGGGGACTGGAAACGCCCAGGTCCAGCAGCGCTCCGTCCAGGGGGCCTGCCCCGGCTTCGTCCAGCAGTTCCTTTGCGTCATGAAAGTTTCCCCTGATCGCGGTAAAGCCGGAATAGGCTTTCAGCCGCTCGGAAGCTGCCTCTATGGCATTTTCATCCCGGTCAATTCCGTACAGCCGCGCTGTGCCCCGGGAGGCTTTCAGGATAGCCTCGCTGTGTCCGCCGCCTCCCAGCGTACCGTCGCAGTAGACTCCGCCCTCGCGGACATTCATCCATTGCAGCACTTCCTGCAGCAGCACCGGTTCATGCCTGAATTCCATAGTCCTCTCCTCTTCAGGGTCTCAATCCCAGTACATTACGAAGCGCGCCGATAAAATACAGGCTGCCTGTCGCCAGGACAATTCCGTCCTCACCGGCAAGCGCTTTCGCTTTTTCAAGTCCTTCTTTCAGATTGTTCGCCGCCAGGGCCTTCATACCCTTTTGCGAAAGCAATCGGCTCAGTTCTTCTGCCTCCATAGCCCGCGGACTGTCCGGCGTTACGGTCACCGCGTCTCCGGTTATGCCGCTGAGCTGTGCCAGCATTCCGCCAGACAGTTTTTCTCTCAGCACACCGCAGAGCAGCACTTTCTTCCGGTTTTTCAGGTATTTCTCCGTGAAATTCCGGAAAGCGGTGACCCCCTGTTCATTATGGGCTCCGTCCATCAGCACCTTGCCGCTCCATTCGAGCCTTCCCGGCCAGAACGTGTTGGCCAGCCCTGTCCTGACCGCTTTTTCAGGGATATGGATCCCCTGCTTTTCCAGCTCTTCAATGATCCCGAGCACAACCAGCGCGTTCAGCGTCTGATGCTCTCCCGGCAGTGAAATATTCAATTCCTTCCATTCGCGGCTGCAGGTTTTGTAATTGGCCGTGGAACCATGGCTGTCTGCCGAAACCGGCTGCACCTGGTCTGTTTTCATCAGGATCAGCGGCGCTTCTTTCGCCTGCGCGGTCCTTTCAATCACGCGTATGGCTTCCCTGTCTGCCTGCGGATAGCAGACAACCGGCACCCCGGGTTTGATGATACCGGCTTTCTCGCCGGCGATCTCCCCGATCGTGTTTCCAAGATACTGCATATGATCCAGCCCGATTGCGGTAATCCCGCATACGGCCGGTTTTTCAACGGCGTTGGTGGGATCAAGCCTGCCGCCCATTCCCGTTTCAGAGATAATCAGATCGGTTTTCTCTGTTTTGAAAGCATGGAACGCAAGCGCTGTTCCCAGCTCAAAAGGCGTACAGCGGTATCCCCTGTCCTGTTTCATGAGACCGGCCGCATCCAGCGTTTCATTGCCGTATACTGCGAGTTTTTCTTCCGAAACAGGAATACCGTTGATCCGGATCCGTTCCCGGTATGTCTGCAGGTACGGCGAAGTATACAGGCCTGTATGGTAACCGGCGGCAGTCAGTATGCTGCTGAGCATCGAACAGACGCTGCCCTTGCCGTTTGTACCGGCGATATGGATCACCGGGCATTCAGGCCATGCCCGTAAAGCTTCAAGCAGGGCTGCGGTATTCCGCAGCCCCTGCTTGTCTCCGTCCCCCAGGGCGGAGTGGATTTCATTCACAACCTGTTCAGCTGTTCTCATAAATTTTCTTTCAGTTCGGCAATCCGGTTTGCCAGCGCGGCAGCTTTCGCTTTCGCGGCTTCCAGTTTGTCTTTTTCCTGCTGCACAAGCTGGGCAGGCGCTTTGGCCAGGAAGCCCTGGTTGTTCAGCATACCGTTTGACCGGGCCATTTCTTTCTGCAGGTTTTCCAGTTCTTTGGTCAGTCTGGCTGCCTCTTTCTCAAAGTCCACCAGATCGCCCAGCGGAATAAACAGCTCGCCTGCCGCAATCACCGCGGAAACATTCTTTCCGGTTACGTCGTTCCGGTCCGTGATCAGGATCACCTGTTCCGCGCCGGCCAGTTTTTTGAAATAACCTTCACCGCCGCGAAGCGTATCCTTCCATCCTTCCGCCGGCAGCAGCATCAGGTGGGTCCTCCTGGAAGGAGCCACGTTCATTTCGCTCCGGAGGTTCCGGATGGTCCGGATGATTTCCATCACGCCCTGCATCTTCTGCTCATCTTCGGTGAAGATATAATCTTCCCTGTATTCCGGCCAGCTCTGAAGCATCAGGAAACCTTCGCTGTCCGGAAGGTACTTGTACACCTGTTCCGTCAGGAAAGGCATGAAGGGATGAAGCAGCTTCAGCAGGTTCTCGAGCACGAAAAGCAATACTGCCTTCACGGTCTCCTTGCTTTCTCCGTCCTCGCCCAGCAGGCGGGATTTGCTCAGCTCGATATACCAGTCGCAGAACTCGCTCCACGCAAAGTCATAAATCTTTGTGGCAGCCAGGCCGAAGTCGCCTTCCTCCATATGATCGGAGATATCCTTCACCGCCTCCTGCAGGCGCGTCAGGATCCATTTGTCCGCTGTTTCCAGCTTTTCCGGATCAAAAGGCTTCCGCTCGTTCACATTCATCAGCACGAAACGGCTTGCGTTCCACACTTTGTTGGCAAAGTTTCTCGCGGCTTCCACCTTGTCCTTGCTGTACCTGGTGTCATTTCCGGGGCTCACACCCATCACCAGGCTGAAACGCAGCGCGTCAGCGCCGTATTCATCGATCACTTCGAGCGGATCAACGCCGTTGCCCAGGGATTTGGACATCTTGCGTCCCTGTTCGTCCCGTACCAGTCCGTGGATCAGTACGGTTTTGAAGGGTGTTTCGCCCATGTTCTCGATGCCCGAGAAGATCATTCTCGCCACCCAGAAGAAAATGATGTCGTAGCCCGTCACCAGCATACTGGTCGGATAGAAATATTTCAGGTCCTCTGTCTGTTCAGGCCAGCCCAGCGTGGAGAACGGCCACAGGGCAGAGGAGAACCAGGTATCCAGCACATCTTCATCCTGCCGGAGTTTACCGCCGCACTTCGGGCAAACCGTCGGATCCTCGCGGCTGACGATCATCTCGCCGCATTCATCGCAGTACCAGGCCGGAATCCTGTGGCCCCACCACAGCTGGCGGCTGATGCACCAGTCGCGGATGTTTTCCATCCAGTTGTAGTAAATCTTGCTGAAGCGATCCGGTAAAAACTGGGTTTTCCCCTCTTTCACCGCGGCAATGGCCGGCTCCGCCAGCGGTTTCATTTTCACAAACCACTGCTCGCTCAGCCGGGGTTCAACCGGAGTGGAACCGTGCCGGTAGCAGAAACCGACATTATGGCTGTAATCCTCGATCTTCACAAGGAGGCCGAGCTGCTCCAGCTCTTCGACCACGGCCTTGCGGCATTCCATGGGATCCATGCCGTTAAAGCGCCCTGCATTTTCGTTCATGGTGCCGTCGTCGTTGGTCACGGTGATGATTTCCAGGTTATGGCGCTGGGCAACCTCAAAGTCGTTCGGGTCATGGGCAGGCGTCATCTTCACGGCGCCGGTGCCGAATTCCATTTCCACGTAGTCGTCCGCGACAACGGGTATTTCCTTGTTCATGATCGGCAAAATCACCTTTTTGCCTACCAGGTCCTTATAGCGTTCGTCCGCCGGGTTCACCGCCACACCGGTATCGCCCAGCATGGTTTCCGGCCGGGTGGTCGCGACCACAACGCCTTCGCTGCCGTCCGCGCCGGGATAGCGGATATGCCATAAATGGCTCGCCTGCTCCTTGTATTCCACTTCGGCGTCGCTCAGCGCGCTTCGGCAGGCAGGGCACCAGTTGATCATCCGCTGTCCGCGGTAAATCAGGCCCTTTTCATACAGGCGTACAAAGACTTCGCGTACGGCTTTGCTGCAGCCTTCGTCCATGGTAAAGCGTTCCCGGCTCCAGTCGCAGCTGACGCCCATTTTCCGCTGCTGATGGACGATTCTGCCGCCGTATTCTTTTTTCCAGTTCCAGGCACGTTCCAGGAAAGCGTCCCGGCCGATTCCCTGCTTTGTCAGGCCTTCCTTGCGCATCGCGTCGACAATTCTCACTTCCGTGGCGATGGCGGCATGATCTGTTCCGGGCAGCCACAGGGTAGGATCACCCTTCATCCGGTGATAGCGGATCGGCGCGTCCTGCAGAATACAGTCCATGGCATGGCCCATATGCAGCTGGCCGGTAATATTGGGCGGCGGCATGACAATCGTGAAGGGTTTCTTTCCCTCCACGCGATGCGCGGTAAACGCACCGGCTTCCTCCCATGCCTTGTAAAGATCCGCTTCGATTTCCTGCGGGTTGAATCGGGTTGCCATATCCGCTCCGGTCATTTTCTTCTCCATGGTAATCCTCCTGTCACTCTCAAAAGAAACAGCTCCGTCCTGACGGGCGGAGCTGCAATTCTTACATCCTGGCCAAAAAAGCAGTCGACAATCAGGCGTTCTTTTCTTCGTCCTTTTCGACGATGACCTGGACGCCGTTATAATAACCGCAATTCTTGCACACGCGATGAGACAACTTCATCTGATGGCACTGGGGGCACTCAGCGATTCCCGGCAGTGACAGCTTCCAGTTGGCGCGGCGGCTGTGCTTGCGAGCCTTGGAAATTTTCCCTTTCGGAAGAGCCATGATTCACACCTCCTCATTGTTTTGAAGCAATTGCCGCAGTCCCGCGAACGGATACTGAATGCCCGGTTCGGCGGGTTCTGCTTCCGGGTCCCTGTATTCAAAGCCCGGACAATCCTCTCTGCAGAGAAAGCGGATCGGCAGAGCCATGACGGCGTATGACATAACCAGTTTGTCCAGCAGGATCTCATGGCCTTCATAGGCAAAGATCTCGTCGTCTTCCATGTCGCCGTTTCGCCTGAACACTTCATCGAACTCGTTTTCGACTTCGGCTTGCGCTTCTTCCAGGCAGTTGGCGCATGGAGCATGGGCAATGGTCCTGAGCTTGCCTCTCACTGAGATGTCGCCCGCTTCGTCTGACAGGAAAACCCCTTCTACGGCGCATTCATCCAGCCGGACTGTGTCACCGTAGATCTTCTGGTCCGCAATGGCCTGCAAACCGGAGAAAAAGTACTCCTGACCGGGATGGGCTAAAGCATCTGATACCTCAAGCTTCATGTCCTCACCTCAAAAGTGACCGTTTGATATTATAGTTCGATGCAAATCGTTTGTCAACAAAGAATTTGCACCCTTTTTACTCGTCCCGGACCTTGCCTGTCGTGACCAGGTCGAGGGTGTCACGGGCGATCATGATCTCTTCATTCGTGGGGATAACGCATACGGTCACTTTGCTGTCATCAGCGGAGATAACCGCCTCCTGGCGGGTCTTGTTCTTCTCCGGGTCGATTTTCGCGCCCATGAATTCCAGGCCTTCGATCACGCGCTGCCGAAGGTAAGCGTTATTCTCACCGATGCCTGCCGTAAAGACGATCACGTCCACTCCGCCCATGGCGGCGGCATAGGAACCGATGTACTTCTTGATGCCGTAAATCAGCATTTCACGGGCAAGGGCCGCGTCAGCGTCACCGTGATCCGCCAGATCGTCAATATCCCGGCAGTCGCTGCTCTTGCCGCTGATGCCCAGCAGGCCGCTCTTCTTGTTCATCATCGTCAGCACTTCATCCACGCTGATCGGATGACCGACAGGTGTGCCGTCATCGTTCAGGGGATTGTTGGCGATGAACTGCACAACCGCGGGATCGCAGCTGCCGCAGCGGGTGCCCATCAGGAGGCCTTCAAGAGGCGTCAGGCCCATGGAAGTGTCCTGGCACTTACCGTCCATGACGGCGCTCAGGCTGGAGCCGTTGCCAAGGTGGCAGATAATGATTTTCTTGCCCTTCGGGCTGATATTGAGGAACTCGCACACGCGGCGGCTGACATAACGGTGGCTGGTTCCGTGGAAACCGTAACGGCGCACATGCAGCTTTTCCTCATACATCTTCGGAACGCCGTACATATAGGCCTTGGGCGGCATCGTCTGATGGAAGGCTGTATCAAAAACAGCAACCTGGGGTGTACCCTTCATGACCTTTTCACAGGCTTCAATCCCCATCAGGTTGGCAGGATTGTGCAGCGGCCCGAGGGGGAAGCAGTCCCGGATGGCCTGCTTTGCGGCGTCATTCACAATCACAGATGCTGTAAACGCGCTTCCGCCGTGCAGCACCCGGTGGCCGACAGCGCCGATTTCATCCGTGCTCCGGATCACGCCGTACTCCGGATCCTGCAGGATCTGAAGCATCAGCTGCGCCGCCGCTTCATGATCGGGAATCTCCTGGGAGATTTCGGTCTTTTTGTCTCCGGCGCTGTGTTTCAGCCGGCTGCCTTCAATACCGATCCGCTCCACAAGGCCCTTGGCCAGCTCTTTTTCGCCGTCCATGTCAATCAGCTGGTATTTCAGTGAGGAAGAACCTGCATTTACAACCAGGATTTTCATAACTTTTCGTACTCCTTTATCTGTAAGATTACCAAATTTAATTATACTACTCATCTTCTTGAAAAGAAAGACCTAAAATGCTACTATGCCTGTATCCCTGAAAGGTTTCCGTCGGGCAGGAGGTGTCCTCCATGAAAATCCTCGGTATCATCGCCGAATATGATCCCTTCCACAACGGGCATCATTATCATATGACTGAATCGATCCGCCGGATTCAGCCGGATCTGACTTTTGTCGCGCTTTCCCCCTGCCTGAAACAGCGGGGAAATCTTTCCCTTCTGTCACCCTCTGACCGGGCGCTGTGCGCCCTGAATGCCGGGGCGGATGCTGTTTTTGCCCTGCCCGTCTGCTGGACGGTACGGGATGCTGAGCATTACGCCCTGGGCGCGGTATCCCTGCTTTCCTCCCTGGGCGTGACACATCTGGCTTTCGGCGCAGAAACACCCGACCTGAACCTGCTCACGCGCGCGGCGGAAATGCTTGAGCATCCCGTTCCTCCTTTCACCGCGGCATTGAAGGAAGCGCTCGCGGAAGGATCGGGATATCCCGCTGCGCTGTCAAAAGCCCTTTCCGCTTCCCTGCCTGAGGCTTCCGGCTTGCTTGACCGCCCCAACAACACGCTGGCGGTCTGCTATCTGCGCGCCGCCATCAGGCTTGGCAGGCCGCTGGAACCTGTGATCATTCCGCGGGCAGGCAGCTATCACGCCGCGGAGATCGATGCGCGTTTTCCTTCCGCGTCTGCGCTTCGGGAAGCGCTTCTGCGCGGGAATTACGGAGCCGCACTCAGTGCCGTTCCGGCTTTCTCCGCGGATCTGCTCCGCCGCCGTTTTCTCGAACGGCGCATCCCGGATGAAGAGGTCTTCAGCGCTTTGGTTCTCAGCCGCCTGCGTTCCATGGATGACGCGGATTACCGAAGTCTGCCGGATCTTTCCGAAGGCATGGAAAACGCGCTGAAAAAAGCCGCAACGTCTGCCTGCAGCTGCCGTGAACTGATTGCTTCCCTCAGCGGAAAGCGCTATCCCTCCGCCCGGATCAGCAGGCTCTGCGCCTGTGCGGCGCTCGGAATAACCGGGGAAAAACTGGACACTTTATCGCTTCCGGACCATGCGCTGCTGCTTGGTCTTCGCAGGCGTCCTGAAATGACAGCAGGCTGGAAAACGCTGTCCATCCCCGTCATTTCCTCCTTCCCGGAATGGAAAAAAGCAGCGCATCCTGCCGACCTGGCTGCCTGGCGTCTTTGGGCGCAGTGCTGCCATCTGCCGGATACGCTGCCTTTCACCGAGAAAACAATATCGTTGTAATCAGAGTCCGAGAATCCTTCTGGCTACATGCACGCCGCTGGCGCTGGCGTGGGACAGGCTGTGTGTCACGCCGCTCCCGTCGCCGATGATATACAATCCCGGATACTGTGTCCGGAGGTTTTCATCCAGTTCCACTTCCATATTGTAAAACTTCACTTCCACACCGTACAGCAGCGTGTCGTCATTTGCCGTACCCGGTGCGATTTTGTCAAGCGCATAGATCATTTCAATGATCCCGTCGAGAATCCGCTTGGGAATCACCAGGCTCAGGTCGCCCGGGGTTGCCGCCAGCGTCGGCGTCACAAAGGAATCGGCGATACGGCCGGGTGTGCTTCTGCGACCCCTGACCAAATCCCCGAACCGCTGGACAATCACGCCGCCGCCCAGCATGTTGCTCAGCCTTGCGATGGATTCACCATATCCGTTGGAATCCTTGAAAGGTTCGGAAAAGTGCTTGCTCACCAGCAGGGCGAAATTGGTGTTTTCCGTATGCTTTGACGGATCTTCATAGCTGTGCCCGTTCACGGTCACAATGCCGTTGGTGTTCTCGCTGACCACCGCGCCGTGGGGATTCATGCAGAAAGTCCGTACCAGGTCCTCGAATTTTTCGGTCCGGTAAACAATTTTGCTCTCATACAGTTCGTCTGTCAGGTGGCTGAATACTTCCGCCGGCAGTTCCACCCGGACGCCGATGTCAACGCGGTTGCTCTTCGTCGGAATACCCATCTGCCGGCAGATGCCTTCCATCCATTTGCTTCCGCTCCGGCCGACTGAAATAACGCAGTTGCCCGCCGTCACGCTTTCCCCGTCCTCGAGCGTTACGCGGTAGCCGTTGTCTTCCCTGCTGACAGAAGCAACGGATTTTTCAAAATAGAAATCCACCCGGTCTTTCAGTTCATGATAAAGGTTTTCCAGCACAACATAGTTGATATCGGTTCCCAGGTGGCGCACCTGGGCGTCCAGCAGATGCAGGCCGTTCTCCAGGCAGGTTTTGCGAATGGAAGTATTGGCGGTAGAGTACAGTTTCGTTCCTTCTCCGCCGTGTTCCTGGTTGATTTCGTCCACATAGCGCATCAGCTCCAGCGCCCTTGCCTTACCCACATGCTGGTGCAGGCTTCCCCCGAAATCATTGGTAATATTGTATTTCCCGTCCGAGAACGCGCCGGCGCCGCCGAAGCCGCTCATGATCGAGCAGGTTTTACAGCGTACACAGGACTTGATTTTATCCCCGTCAATCGGGCATTTTCTTTTTTCCAGTGCCTTCCCAAGCTCGTATACGGCAACCCTGAGCGGATGCTCCGCCCTCCGGGTCAGTTCATACGCGGTAAAAATGCCGCCGGGGCCCGCCCCGATAATCAGCACGTCATAATCCATTGCTGTACCAGTCTTTCTGTTTTTTTCGGTTGCTGCCTCCGGCAGCCTTCCCGTTCACAGATTATAGCATTGAAGGATTAAAAAGAAAAGTTATTGCTTTTCTTTTCAAAAGTATTTCGGATTTTTGTCAAATTTCCGTATTTCCACTTTCATCTTTTACATTTATGTAGTATAATTTTCATGTATATCCATTTTATCAAGGGAGTGTATCCTGTCATGCGCAAATTCGTCGCTTTGATTCTGATTCTGCTTCTGATGCCGCTTCCCCTCGCTTCGGGTGAAGAGCCTGCCGCTACGCCCGCGCCTACACTGGAGCCTCAGGCGTGGGTCAAACAAACACTGCCCTATAAGCGCCTGCCCGAACCGATTGAAATCATCCATTGGGATGATCTGCCCCCGGTGATCGAAGGCCAGCATCATTACCTGCTGCTCTGTATTGACCAGTGGAACCGTGATCCCCGGCCGGACGGCGCCAAGCCCCCCACGGGATACGGCGGGCATCGCCGGGATATGTACGGCAACACAGACGGTATGGTGCTCGTCACCCTGGATACGCGCGCCCATCGTGTCATGCTGACCTCTTTCATCCGCGACGCGGTCGTGCGCAAGCCCACCTGCACCGATGACGATCAGCGCTTTACACGCATCAACTATATCTACAATGATTTCGGTCCCGAAGCCTTGTGCAAAACGATCAGCGAACATATCGGCGTCCGTATCGAAAAATATATCCTCTTTACCTTTAACCAGATCGCGAGTATTGTTGATTACCTGGGCGGTGTGGATATTGATCTTAAATACTCCGAAATCAATTACCTCCGCCGTTACGCTGTCCCGTGGGGATCCGTCAAGGATGAGAAGGGACACGATCTCCGGGCCGGCGGCAAGCACGCGCAGGGCACCTATCATTTCAAAGGACATTCCGCGGTGCTGTACATGCGTATCCGCAAAGCCGGGGGCGGCGGTGACTTCCAGCGCACGCAGCGGGTCCGCACGGTTCTGAGCACCCTGGCCAAAAAATGCAAGACAATGACCCTTGACGATGCCAAGGCCCTCGCAAACAACGTCCTTGAACACAGCAACAAAACCAACATGAACATGGATGAAATGATCCAGGCTGCCGAATATGCGTTTACCCTTCGCGAATGTACGATTGAAGAGCTGCGCATCCCTGAGGATGACGCGGTCCGCCGGATCAATTTTGCCGAAATGGCCACCCAGGAGCTGAACTGGCCGTACTGCAGGGAAAAAATGAATGATTACCTTCAGAACAGCTGGCTTGTCCTGGATGATGATGATGAATAACAGGAGCCTTTCATGAAATGTCCTGAATGCGGTCAGTGGAACCGTGCTTCCCTGCCTCACTGTATCAACTGCGGCGCGCCGCTGAATATTGACGAAGCTTCCCGTCTGCAATGGAAGGACTCGCTCAAAGACAGCGGTCCTTCCACGGCTTATTTGCGTGCGGACGAATTCGGGCAGGTGGATACCACGCCCGACGCCCGTGATATCCTTGCCGGGGAGATGCAGGACCTGAAACGCAGGAAACGGGAAGGTGCCGAAAAGCAAAGCCGGCTGAGCCGTGAGACGCCCCAGCGGGATGAGGCGGAAGTGGTCGTTACGCAGGAGCCCGCATCCGGGCCGCGCAGGCCCGGCCGCACTGCCGCCCGGCAGGCCCCCATTCGTGTTCAGCCTCCTTCCCGGAGTGATCAGGCCAGCCGGGTCGAATCCGAAATGCGCCATCGGGTTCGTTATATGGATGAAAACGGCGTTTTCGCCGAAAGCCGCACCTATGACCCTGTGCAGTCAGCCGCGTATACCGAGGGGACCGGATCCCATCATCTCGCCGGCCCGCTTTACCGGGGTATTCCCTCTCATTCGGAGCGAAAACACGGCTTCAGGGTCTTTCTGATTATTCTGTTTGTTGCGGCCCTGCTCGGTGCCGGCGGATACTTTGCGTATGATTATTTCACCAGGCCCAAACAGCCTGAAATCAACCGCAACGCGATTGTTTCCGCGTCTCTGATGGAGGACCTTCCGGCGCATACCATCCTGATTCCGGGCGATAACGGCAGTATCATCTATATCCGTGAGCTGCACGCCAGCTATGAAGTGATGGATGGTTTTGCAACCATCCAGGTGGCAGATCACACCTGGTATGACAATCTGGAAGGCACCCTGGATGAAACCATGGAAGTCACCCTCACGCCCTTCCTGAAGACTTCCTCGGGAAAACAGACGCCTCTTGACCTTGTGGTTTATGATATCACGATTCCCCTGAGCAAAATTGTGCTTGAAACGCCCGATTCGCTTCGTACCACCGTTTCAACCACCATGTCAGCCATCAAGATCCAGGTCCGCCCCGGATCCCGTGTTACGGTCAACGGAGTGGACTGCAGCGATACGGTTTCTTCCGAAACGGGTGAAATGACCTATAACGCGACTGTACAGCCGATCGGTGACAACGTGTTCAACTTCGCTGTCCGCTCCCAGTATTGTCGTGAAAACACGATTTCCGTTGTTCTTTACAGGGAACCGCAGGAAATCCCGCTGGATCTTGCCGTCGGAACCTATGGCGCAACAGACCAGAAAATCATGAAGGTAACCGCCACGACCCTGCCAGGTGCCTATGTGGAAATCGCTTCTCCCTACGCCGATCTGAACATTACGGATCTGGACTCTACAGGCAAATTTACATTCAACGCCGTCTTTGACAAAATCGGCACGAACACCATCATCATCCGCGCTTCTGTTCCCGGAAAGAAAACTTCCGAAGTGAAACATGAAGTGTATTATCTTCCCCCCGCGTCGGAATATACCAAAAAAGCCTGGCCGCTGACAGCGGACGGTTACAGTGAATTGCTGAGCAACGCCCAGGTTCGTATCGCCAATTCGCAGGTTTATGTTGTCAAAGGTGTCGTTCAGTATTCGGTTTCCGAAAAGCCGGAGCGTGTTGTGATCAACACCAGTGAGGATGGCAAGTCCCAGCCGGTGCTGGTGGAAAACTACACAAAAACGCCGCTGAAAGTCGGAACCTATTACCGGATTTATGCCGATGCCTTCTCCACCTACAGCAGTATGCCCTGGCTGAACGCCCGTTATGTGTATAAGAAATAAAAAGGAGATCTGCTCATGAAACGTCTGGTTCTGTCTGTCTGTATACTGATTCTGGCCACCGCGTCCGCTTTCGCGGATCCGATCCCGCTGCTGGATGATTTCACGCAGGATTATATCCTTCATTATGATGAAAGCAATCCGGATGCCGGCCATTATGAGTATGTCTATCATTATCCGCACGTGGACCCGGCCGCTCCCGGCGCTGCCCCGATCGAAAAGTATTATGAGGACAAGGATTCTGATTCCCAGAATTTTTCCATGCTCATCAACGGTGATTATTACCGGGAAAGCGGCATTTCCGTCAAAACGGAAATCACTTATACCATTACCTGCAACAATGATGATTATTTCTCCGTTCTGTTTAAAATCAGTGATTCCGCCGAAGGGAACGAGTCTGTTTCGTATGTCGGGAACGTATTTTCCCGTGAGGAAGGCAAGGCCGACTCAACCTATACATTGCCCCAGCTGCTGAAGATCCTGTCCTATACGGAGGATGATGAGTGGCTTCAGGAGCGGCAGACCGCCAAGGCCGAAACCCTGGTCCGTAAAATGATCTGGGAACAGATTCAGGAAAACAGGGCCGGCATTGAGTATTATGATGATTTTGATGAAGCCCAGCTGGAGGAAAACTATAATCCTGAAGAGGATTTCTATCTGGATGAAAAGGGAGACCCTGTTTTCTTCCTGCAGCCCGGTATGGCGGCCGATGAAAGTTATGGCCTGCTCACTTTCCCCATTCCGCTGGAAGATATCCTTGACGAACTCTGAGCTCAGGAAAACAGCAGAAAAACCGTGCATTTGAATTGATTCGGCGTTATAATGTCCTTATTAAATTTTCAGTCGGAAAGAAGGCACCGTTATGCAGGAAATCAAAGTTACCCTTTCCCAGAATCTCAAACAGAAGCCCGCAGATGAATCCGCCCTGGGTTTCGGGCGTATTTTTACCGACCATATGTTCCTGATGGATTATGAGCAGGGCATCGGCTGGCATAATGCCCGTATTGTCCCCTACGGCGATTTCTCCATGGATCCCGCCTCGATGGTGCTTCATTATGGCCAGGCCATTTTTGAAGGTTCCAAATGCTACCGCCGTGCCGACGGCGGTCTCCAGCTTTTCCGTCCCGCGGACAATCTCGCCCGCATGACCCGGAGTGCTGAGCGTATGGGAATGCCTGCCCTGGATGAAGAAACTGCCCTTGAAGGCCTGAAGCAGCTCATCCGTATTGAGGAAGCCTGGGTTCCCCATCGGGAAGGCACCTCCCTGTATATTCGTCCCACCATGATCTCCATGGATGTGGGCCTCGGCGTTCACGCCTCCAAAAAATACCTGTTCTTCATCATCCTGAGCCCTGTCGGCGCTTATTATAAGGAAGGCCTCAAGCCCGTCAGCATTTATGTTGAGGATAAATATGTCCGCGCTGTTCGCGGCGGTGTCGGTTTTACCAAGTGTGCCGGCAACTACGCGGCCTCCATCCTGGCCGGTTCCGTGGCTGAGGAAAAAGGTTATTCCCAGGTTCTCTGGCTGGACGGTGTGGAGCAGAAATATGTTGAAGAAGTCGGTTCCATGAATATGATGTTTGCCTACGGAAACAAAATCGTCACGCCGAAGCTGAACGGCTCCATCCTGCCCGGCATCACCCGTGACAGCGTGCTGAAACTGGCCGTTTCCCTGGGTTATGAAGCCGAGGAAGCCCGCCTGGATATCAATGAGATCTTTGCCGATGCGAAGTCCGGCAAACTGACCGAAGCCTTCGGAACCGGCACCGCCGCGGTGATCAGTCCCGTGGGCACGCTGGCCATGGAGGATGAAAAGCTGACCATCGGTGACGGCGGCATCGGACCGATCGCGCAGAAACTGTATGATACCCTCACCGGTATCCAGTACGGGCGCCTTGAGGACAAATTCGGCTGGATTGTGAAACTTTAATCCTGAAAGGGATCAACTGTATATGCTAAGGCAATGCAACACCCGTTTGCTTCACTGGACAGATAAAACCATGAGCGTCATGCGGGCAGATCTTCTGGAAGCCTGCGAGAAGGATCTCGCAGGTTTTCCTTCCCATTGCCTTTTTGACGCCGACTGCGGGAATCCGGAGGCCGAAGCGCTGTATGAAATGTCCTTTTTCGCCGAAGAGGACAAAAAAGCCTCGGGCCGCGCGCTCCGTCCTGTTCTGCATACCGTTGAACAGCTTCGTAACAGGGTTTTGCATCAGTTTGTCCAGGAAGTGGCTCTTCTTTCCGTGGAAGAGCATGATCTTTTGATCCGAGCGGTTCTTTTCGGCGGCAAAACGCCCCTGACGGACTGGAATGAGCTTCTTCCCGCCCGCGGGCTTGTGCGCCGTCTCTGGTGCCGTGTGGAAGGCCAGGGAGAGAATGCTTCCCTGTATATGCCCCGCCAGCTTTGCGCATCCGCTTTGCTGCTTCTGGCAGGAGACAGCCATAAGAAAGTCAGGACCATTGTGGAACAGGTTCACGAAAGCATTGAAAACACACTCTATCTGCTCGGCGCAGCGCAGGCGGCAGGTCCGGCCCATCATCTTGCTTCCCTGCTCCGCGGCACCTGCGCCGATGACTGCCCGCAGCTGATCGATCGCTTCCTGCTGACCGGTTATGATTATGTTTACGACCGTTCAGGCAGTCTTTTGCTGATTCATCCGGGCCTTGCCGATCCCGAGAAAATGATGGGCATACCGGTTGCCGAAATCAACCCGGAGGCGCTCAGCAGCGCATCGGACAGCATCAATGACCTTGAATCCCCTCTTTATGATCGGATGCTCTCCCTTCTCACAGGCGTGACCCGTCCGGAGATCACGCCGGAGGACGCTGTCGAAGACCTGATTATCCTGGCCAAACAGGAAGTCCCTTTCCGGGATATGGTGGAAGTCCTTTCAACCATGCTGATCTGCCAGGTTACGAAGGAAATGCGCTCGGCCCTGAAGGATATCAGCGAGCGCGTCCCCCGCTGGCTCAGCCTCAGTACTTCCAGGGTGCAGTAAGATGCTGAAAAAAGAATTCATTGTTCCCCGGGATTTTGACGGAAAACGCGTATCGGATTTCATTCGCCATATGCTTCCGGAGCTGCCGGAAAGCGCTGTCCGTAAACTGTTTGATGCCCGGGATGTCAGGCTGGATAACATTCGTATTCCCAGGGATGAAACAGCTGTTTCCGGTCAGACGGTGACCGTTTTCCTGCCGGATCGGGATAAAACCTCTTCTTCGCTTTCAGTCATCTATGAGGATGATGATATCCTCCTGGTCAACAAACGTCCCGGCATCAGCGTTGAGCAGGACGCCCGCGGCGGTATGACCCTCACGGATCTCTGTACCGCCTATATCCGGGAAAAAATGCCGGATGCCGCTCCCCCGGCCGCCTGTCACCGCCTCGACAACAAAACTTCCGGTTTATGCCTTTTCGCCAAAAACACCCGTTCCCTTGAAATCCTGCAGGATGCTTTCCGGAACCGGAACCTGGAAAAGGATTATGTCTGCCTTGTCCGCGGTATGATGAAACCGCCCAAAGCGGTATGCCGTGCCTGGCTCGTAAAGGATCCCCTGCGGAGCGTGGTCCGGATCACGGATCGGCCGGAGCCCGGCGCCAAACCGATCATCACCGGTTATGAAACGCTGGAAACCGGTCAGGTTTCCCGGCTTCTTGTTCATCTGCTGACCGGCCGCACCCATCAGATTCGTGCGCATCTGGCCGCTTTGGGCCATCCGGTTCTCGGTGATGATCTCTACGGTGACAGGGACTTCAACCGCCGCCTGGGAGTCCGCGGGCTGAAGCTTTGTGCTGTTTCCCTGAAGCTGGATACCGGAGGCCGGCTCCCCCGCCTTGATGGAAAAACCTTTTCCATTGAGCCGCCGTTTTGATAGAAGGAGGAATATTGGATGCTTGCACCCCGTCCGCCCCTGGGCTGGAATTCCTGGAATACTTTCGGAGAAAACATCAGCGATGAGCTCATCCGTGAAATGGCTGACCGGATGGTCAGCCAGGGATGGCTTGCTGCCGGTTATGAATACCTGGTTATTGACGACTGCTGGTCGCTGCGGGAGCGGGACGAAAACGGCCTGCTTGTTCCCGATCCGGCCAAGTTTCCGCACGGCATGAAAGATCTTGCGGATTACGTACATGCCAAAGGGCTGAAATTCGGTATGTATTCCTGCGCCGGGGTGATGACCTGCGCGGGATACCCTTCCAGTTATGATCATGAATATACGGACGCAAAAACCTTTGCGTCCTGGGGCGTGGATTTCCTGAAATATGATTTCTGCAATTTCCCCGAATCCGGAAACTGCAGGGCACGCTACCAGACCATGGCCATGGCCCTGAAAGCTTCCGGCAGGGACATCCTGTTCTCCGCCTGCAACTGGGGCCGCCTCGACCCCTGGAAGTGGATGCGCAGCGTCGGCGCGCATATGTATCGTTCAACCGGGGACATCATGGACAATTATGTCTCCTTTACGGATATTTTCAAATCCCAGCTGGACAATCTTTCCATGAGCGCCGCGGACTGTTTCAACGACATGGATATGCTGACCGTGGGCATGGGCGGAAAAGGAAACGTCGGCTTCGGAAAAGTCTGCTCCTATGAAGAGTATCGGCTGCAGTTCGCCCTCTGGTGCCTGTGCGGCGTTCCGCTGATGATCGGGGCGGACCTGCGCTCCCTGGCTCCTGAATATGTGTCCCTGATGCAGAACAAAGACCTCCTCCGGATTGACCAGGATGAAGAATGCCGTCCGCCTTTCCTGATCCGTCGGGGCTCTGTTTTCACCTCCAACCCGGAACCCAGGGAAGGCGAATTCCCGTGGCGTGAACTGCCGGATACTTCTTTCACGCTCTTCCGCCATCTCTCCGGCAATGAATATGCGCTGGCCTATATCAATCTTTCTGAGGCCGAAACAACCATTCAGTGCCAGCTGGTCGATGTGGGGCTTCCCGTCTCCTCCGGCTTTGCCCTGGATGTCAGGGATGTCTTTACAGGCGAATCGCTTGGCAAAAAAGCCGACTTTTTCAATTGTGTCGTTCCCGGCCATGATATGAAACTGTATCTCTGCTCCCTGGTGCCGGCCCATGAATGATCCCGTGTGCTGCCGCTGCGGCAGGCTCCTCACAAAGGATGAAATCGCCATGACAAGGAAAATGGTAAACCGGGGCGCTGTTTCGTTTTTCTGTTACACGTGCCTTGCCGGTCATTTTGAGGTCACCGAGGAAATGCTGCGGAAAAAAGCGGACGAATTCAGGGCGATGGGCTGTACCCTGTTCAGCGGCTGATCGTCGTCCTGAAATCCGAATGACAAAAAACGCGGAATTGCTTCCGCGTTCTTTTCATGAACTCCTGTTTTTACGGGATATAGCGCCAGTCGACCGCTTCGACGTTGCCGCCTTTATTGACATAATATTCAAGCATATACCAGTGTCCGTCATTGCGGATCCTGTAACGAAGGATTTTCGTTCCGTCCTCCTGCAGCCAGATTTTCCCGTCCGATCCGCTGTCCAGGGCATACAGGCCCCTGTTACCGCTCTTGCTTTCCAGCTGGCCCAGATCCTTGAACTGCCCGACCACATAGTCGGCCGGATCACCCACGCCCGTGTTCCGCGGCGCCTTGAAGCTGGATGTGTCATTGAAATAAAGCTCCACAAGCACCCAGCTCCGCTTTGCCAGCGTCATCACCGCGTATCCCCAGGAATACTCATATTTCCTGCATTCCGTCTCAAAATCGCCGGTTTGCTTCATTTCCACCTGTTTGCCTTCACCGTACTTGGCCTGGAAATCCGTCATGGTTGTCTTGTTCAGTTCCAGTCCGGCAATGGTTTCCTTCAGGTCCCACGCTGTCAGCGGATACGGCTTTGCCTCGATCTTGTATTTAACCTCCAGCATGTTGGAAACTTTGTTGTATTTGTTGACCGCGACCGCCTTGATCGTTACCACATGCCCACTGGGCAGCTGAACAGGCTCTCCCGTGTAGATCGGGCAATCAGCGTCCGGAATCGATCCGTCGACCGTATAGTAAATCACAATATCATCATCGTTCAGATTATCCTTGCCCGGCTTCAGTTTCACTTTCTGCCGTGTTTTATAGGCGCCCGGGGCAAGGTTGCACTGGGGTGTCTGCGGTGACGGCATGATAATCTTGTATGTGCCGCGCAGTTCGTCTGACACAAGTTCCCCGTTGACGGCAACAGCGCGCAGGTTATGAATTCCTTCGTCGAGGAAAACACGTTCCGTATACTGCGTGCCTCCTGAAGGAAGCTCGGCATTTTCGTCAAACGTGTAATACACATCATATCCCTGATAGGAAGAGATCTTGATATGTTTCTTGGCTTCATAGTAACCGGCTGTCAGGTCGACCTCGGGCGGTGCGGGCAGCAGATCCCGCCTCTGCGTCTGGAAGCTGGTTTCGCCTGTTTTTTCATAGGCTGTCTTCATCAGTTCCCCGGCCTTGGCTTTGTCTTTGTCGGAGCCGCTCATCAGTATCCGGATATGGTTTGTATATGCTTCCGTGCGCGAAGGGGTATCTGTATAGATCTGCTCATAAAGCGCGGCCGCTTCATCCATCCGCCCGGCTGCTTCATAGGCGCTGCCCAGCATCAGCAGGCCGTCAACGTCAATCAGGCCTTCCGCTTCATCCTGTGTTTTGGCTTTTTCAAAACTCAGGATCGCGCCGTCCACATCGCCTGAATTCATTTGCTCCTCACCCAGGGACCACAGTGCGGATGAGCTGGCCTCTTTGCCCATTCTGGCCATGATTTTCTGTCCGGCATCCGTTTTGGTCAGGAACAGCCATGCGCCGACTGCCGTGGCAACCAGCAGGACAAAGATCACAAAGCTGATCTTCATCCAGTTGACCATCTGCAGCCGCCGTCTTCCGCCCTTGGCGATCCATTCCGTATAGGCTTTGGCAGCCTGTTCCTCCAGCGCTTCCTCTTCGTCGTATACGGTTCTGCGGCGTCTTTCAAAAACACCGTCGTCTCCGTCAGCCTCCCCGTAGAAAGCCTCCTGTTCAGAGACCGTGAAAGCGGACAGGTCGGCTTCTTCCCTGTCGTCCCTTACAGCCGGCATCTCAATCGTCGCGTGGCTGGCCCCGCTGCGGCGCTTTCTTCTGGCTTCCTGGTCCTTCCGCGCCGCCGCGTCATGTATGGCCTGCCGGGCCCGTTTTCCCTGGCGGATTGATTCCGCGCCTTCCGCAGGCGTGCCGGCGTTTGTGTTCAGTATTTCCCCGCATTCAGGACATACCTGGTCTTCTCTTTCCGCGTAATATCCGCATCTTGGGCAGAGCACTGCCGGTCACCTCCTTGCCGCGCATATTTTTCCACCGTCAATTCATATCCAGGTCCCTGAGCGCTTCATATTCGGGATCATTGTCATATTCCCTTTCGGGGCATACCCCGCCCAGTTCCTCTATGGCGTTCCTGATCTCAATAAAGCTCAGATAGGACAGTTTCTCTTCTCCGGCCGCCTCGATCAGGTCCGGAAGGGCCCGCTCGTCCCCGAGCCTGGCCAGGTAGCCGGCAAACAGGGCTCTGCGTTCCGGGCGTTCCCGGAAAAGCCTCAGGGCAAGCCTGAATATCTGCTCATTGCCCGGAAAGTGTGAAAGCACTTCCAGCAGCGCTTCCTCGCCGGCCTCGTTTGCGTTGCGGAGTTCCTGCAGAATCGGCTGGACAACGCATTCCCCCATCGCGGTAAGACTTTCCAGGGCGTTATCCTTCAGCTCGTCCCGGCCGGACCTGTCCAGCTGCCAGTGAATATACAGCATCTTCGGCAGGGTGCTGTCCATCTCGCGAAGCAGCCCAACCGCTGTCATCCTGGCTTCCTCCGGCGCTTCTTCATCTTTCAGCAGCTCCAGAAGGCGTTTCTCGCAGGGCCTGCCCACCGTTGTGATCTGTTCCAGCAGCAGGTCCGGCACCGGCGTCCGTTCTTCACAATACTGTGTAAGCCAGTCAACGAGCACCTTCGGATCCTCAAACTGGGTGAAATAGGCGCCGGGTGTAACGCTGCCGAGCCATTTGGCC
>Ga0265298_10003016_pt1 | contig 22669 bp, 24 predicted proteins | sample AusTroGonzalo_MG_3_FD_193486 | JGI IMG/M metagenome (GOLD analysis project Ga0265298, IMG submission 193486) | Bovine rumen microbial communities from tropical cattle in Woodstock, Queensland, Australia - Gonzalo_01 | ecosystem: Host-associated > Mammals > Digestive system > Stomach > Rumen ...
GATCAGCATAACATCCGCCGCGTCGTCCTCGGCGAGCACTTCGGCAAGCTCGCGTATCGCGCTCAGCCGGATTTCCCGTCCCTGCAGCGCGTGGACGTCCGCGAGCACGAGATCCATGCTTCCCGGCACCAGCCGGATATTCTGCGCGGCGTCCAGGATCCAGTCGCCATAGTACGGCTCGTGGTTGCCGGTCAGCACCTCATACAGCGTGGTGATCCCCTCGCCGCCGCCGAAATTGTAAAAATACGTCAGATTGCACTGCGGATCAGCGTCGACCACGACGACGCGCTTGCCGCGCGCGGCCAGCTCCGCCGCCATATTGATCGTTGTCACCGTCTTCCCGACGCCGCCCTTGCAATTCATAACCAGCGTTGTTCTCATGGTGTCCTCCTGTCAAAATTTAAAGCTCTCGCGCATGGCGACGCCGTTGCAGTCGCCCTCGACCGTGTAGTACCGATGCGCCTCGTTGACGTAGATCACTTGACCCTTGATCGCCCACATCGCCGACTGATCCGCAAATTTGACAAATGCGCTCGGCACCCACGTTACCGGATCGCCCACACACGGTGCCTTCCCCGTCACCGGTCCCACCGCCGCGTAGTCGTCCAGTCGTAATCTGATACTCATTTTTCGCACCTCATGTAACGTATGCTTCACGAAATCGATTGGTCGCCGGATAAAAGCTCATGTCCACTTTTCCGACGTCGCCGAATCTATTTTTGTCCAGGTAAATTGTCTCAAAGCGTGTCATCGTGCCGTTTTCTTCTTGCCGAGCGTCCGCATCCACACTATCCCCGTGCAGGATCATTACGCCTGCCGCGTCTTCTTCCGTCGCTCCTGATCCGCGCAAATCGCTGATCTTCGGTCTGCCTTTCCGCTGATCTGATTCTCTGTTGAGCTGGATCAGACACAGCACCGGCGCGTTGATGGTCTTTGCGAGAGCCGTGAGAGCATGGGCGATTTCCGCGTACTCAGCATGATCCGGCTGTTTATGCGGGCGGAGGAAAAGTGTAAAGTGATCGATGACCACGAGGCGCACGCCCTTGCACGCCTGAGCAATGCTGACCGCCTTCTGGACGTTCATCGGCTCCTCGGTAATGTATACCTTATGGTCTGCGAGTGCTATTGTTGCCTCGCTGACTTTAGCGTACTCCTTCTCAGTCAGTCGGTCTGTCAAAAGTATTTTGCTGTTGATCCCGCCCTCCATTGCAATCCGGCGCGCCATGAGCTGTGTACTGGTCATTTCCAGCGATATATAACATACTGCGCCCTGTGTTTTGCCGACGTACTCGGCAATATTGAGTGCAAAGGCCGTTTTCCCGACGCCGGGTCGTGCCGCCAGGAAATACAGCCCGGCATTGATCATTCCGCGTCCGAGGAGATTGTCAAGCGTACGGTAGCCGGTTCTCGTTGCGATATTCCCATCGCTGTCAACCATTTCGCGGTACGCGAAAAAATCGTCAATCTGATCCAACGGTGAGAGCAGTTGCTTTTTCGACGCCTCGTTGTAGTCCCGTAGTGCGTTGGAGATTTCCGCAACGACCTCAGCCGATTCGCGCTGTGTGTCGATGTCATTGATGCCGGCGATCAGCGCTTCGCGCAATCTTCGCCGCTTCCCTGTCTCGGCCACGATATCGGCATACTCTCGCGCGTTTGCAGCGGTTGGAGTTATTTGCACAAGCTCCGCGAGATAAGATCGCAGCGCCCTGTCAGCGTGCATTGTATCCGCTACGGTAAGAGCGTCGATCCGCGCGCCGGAATGCTTCATCTGCCGAATTGTCAGGTATATACTTCGATTTTCGGCGCCTGAAAAATCATCCTCGCGCAATCGCGGCAAAATGTCCGTAATGCGGCTCGGATCGATCAGCAATGATCCCAGCACCGCGTTTTCCGCGTTGAGGATTGATACCGCGTCACTCATAGATGTCGATTTCCTCTCCGTCCACGATGTCCGTGCGAACGAACCGACGCCCGAGGACTCCGTTGTTTTCCGGCCTGTCCGACGCCTCCGGCGTCTCGTCCTCCCATCGACGTCCATTAAGCCACGTCGATGGGTGGGGAATATATCGACCGCCATCGCGCGTCCACTGCTCGCTTTGCATCTGCGCTTTCAGCGCTCTGGACATCTGCGAGCAAAGGATCAGGTCGGGCTTGAGCTTGTCCCACGCCTTCCGCGCCTCCTGCTTTCCGACCTTGCGCGGGTAGCACGCCCAAAAACGGTTAAAGAGCATCTCGCGTTCCGCCTCGATTTTTTTCTCCGCGCCGTCCCCCTGTGGGGGACTTATAGGGGGTATATCATGACTTCTATTATCAAACCTATTAATAACAGTCTCGCCAGTTTTGACTATACCGGTGTCGCCAAAATTGGCAGTCTCGCCAGTTTTGACTATACCGCGCGCGTATGTCTCCAGCGTGTAGATTCGCCTCATCCGATTGCCCTTCTTGTCACAGACTCCGACGTGCTGGACGATCAGCTCACCGGCGTCGACCAGCTCGGCGATCGACCGGGTGATCGTGCGCTCGCCGCAGCCCATCACCGACGCAAGGTATGCGTTCGAGGCGAAGCAGTAGCCGCGCACCTTGCCATCGTCATCACGCGCCTGCGTCAGCGACGCGATAACGCCATAAATCAGCTTTGTCTTGTCGCTGAGGGCCTGCGAGTGCAACACCGGCCATGGAATGACAGACCAAAACGACGCCGCAACCCCATTAGTTTCCTCGCTCATTCAGCGCCCTCCTCCCACGCTATTGGCATGAAGATTCTCTCGCCGCGTATCTGGTCTTTGCAGTAGACAAAGATAGTTTTTCCAAGCCCGCTCATTCCCTCGTCCTCCTGTTCTCGGGCGCGTCCAGCGCCTCGATGATCTTCATGATGCACCCGCTCGCCGCCATAGCGCCGAGCCAGATCAATGCCGTCATGTCAAGCCCACCGCCTTTCGGCCCGCATCCTCCCGCGGGTTGTGTCGGCGTACCGTCCCTCTGTTCGCCGACCGACAGCGATTTGTCTTGACACGCTGGCGCATTCGCGGTACAATAGATGCGTCAAAGGTCTTCGACCTGCCACAAATCCACATGGTTTTTGACACGATCGCTTCGAGGTTGCCGCCTCGGGGCGATCACTTTTTATGTCTGTCATAGCGCGGCCCGCACCTCCTCGATTGGAATGTGTCCGTGCGTCGACAAGCGTCGCAGCTCGTCGACCGTCAGCTCACCCGGATCTTTGATGCGGTTATAGGCCGTCGCACGGGATACGCCCAGCACCGGCGCCAGCCGCGATCCGTTGTTCAGCTCGTAGGCGTTGAGCAGTCTCCGCATCGTGTCCGTGCGGTCCTTCAACTTTGGCACGTTTATTCCCCCTCTCAGTACGGCAGCACGTCCGCCGTCAGTGCGAACCCGATAATGACCGCATCGGCTCCCTCCCCGAGGAAGCTGTCGGCGTACATTTCCCCACTTGGCTCCCCCTCTGGGGGAGCTGTCAGCAAAGCTGACTGAGAGGGAATCCCCGTCAGATAGCTCTTTCCAAACTCCCGCCTGAAATCGTCCTCGTCCCAGCCGAATTTTTCCATCGCGAGCCTCTGCCCGTACTCGTGCAGCCGCTGCATGGTCTCCGGGTTCCTGTGCGCGGCGTCCGGCCCGAAGATGTGGCAGTCGTGGTGGCACAGGTACACCGTCAGCCCCAGCTTTTGGCTCTTCGCGCGGTACGCCCCGCCGAAAATGTGGTGCTTGTCCAGCGGATCAGCGGTTCCGTTGCGTCCGCAAAGCCAGCAAGTATTCATACTTTACGCTCCTTTCTGTTCCGACGTCGCGCCGATCAGCCGCGCCATCGCGGCCATGCCCTCGGTGAAAGCGAGAATGTGCTGCTTCTGCTCCTCGGTCGCGTTTTGAAGCGCCGCTCGCATCTCGTCGATGGTCTTAGTCTCCTGCTCCGACATTGCTTGTCCTCACCTCCCCCTTGCATCATCCTTCCCTCCGTGGTATGCTGTCCCCGGAGGTGATTTCGTGCTTACAATAAACAGTGTCCGTCTGCATCACCGGCGTCGGTGAACTGGCTCTCAAACACGAAACCATATACAGCCGTGGATATGCCGTCGCCATCGCGGCCTGCATCTCTTCGATCTGCTCCCTGGTTCTTTCGATCCTGACGTTTTGCCGCTCGCTGTAATACCAATCCGCCCACTCGGCTTCATCGCGCTGCAAAACAAATCGCCACCAGCACCCGCTTGCATTGTCCTCGCCAATCAGATGCTTAATGCGAAGCAAATGCCCGTTTGTATAATCAAATTGTGTCTTGGCAGGCCTCCCGATCAGCCGCCGCAGCCATTTGCGAAATGGACTGATGTAAACCGGCATCTCGTCAAAGCCCTCCGGCTTTTCTCCGACCGCCTCGTCCCATATCCAGCAATTTAGCCGGCAGTATGCAAGTCCCAGCCGGTCCGTCGGTGTAAAGCTTTCCTCGCCCGGAATGTGGTCAAGCCTTCTCTCCATTCTCTCACCCCTTGCGTTTTCCGCCTCGCCGTGGTAAGATTCAGCCGGAGGCGGTGTTGATATGAACTATTACAAACTCTTGCGATACATCGACCGCCACAAAGGCGTTGACGACAACACGCTGAAAGCGGCGCTCAAAATCGATCCCGGCAGACTTGGCGATCTCGCGCAGGGTTCCTCTCTGAACTACCTGTTCCGCTATCCGAAGAAAAAAGGCGATCCCGAAAACTGGTGCTCAGAACTCACGTCAGACGGTCGCGTAGCCTTAGAACAGATGAAAACGGTGCGTCACTTTAACGTTCTTTCCTGCGTCCTCGCTGCTGTTGCCGCCGTGGCGTCCATCATCGGACTTTTTATTCGGTAACGCGATCGGCACCATCTCTAAAACAATGCTGTAAGCTTCGTTGCGCGTTCTTTCCATTTTTACTGACGTGATCTCGTATTCCTCGCCCTGCTCGTCGTTGTGGATTTTTGCCGTGACAACAAAATTGCAGGCGTGGCAGGTCAGCAGTCTCGCCAACTCGTATGCAAGCATCCCCCTCACCCCCTTGCGTTTTCCGCCTCGTCGTGATACAATCACGCAAAGGCGGTGATTACATGAAAGATGAAATTGATAAAATCGTTACAGTGTTAATTATTGCTACGCTTTTTATTTTTTGTGTTGTTTCAAACATTGGAATAAAAAATGATTCGTATAACGAAGGCTATGAAGATGGCTATGAGGCTGGGTATTCCGAAGGATATTCATCTGCCGAAAACAAGTATTACGACATAGGTTATGATGATGGTTATACCAACGGTAAATATGATAATATAGACAATGATTTTGAAAACGGTTATAGAGAAGGCTATGACGATGGATATTTCGATGCGTGTACTGATGCCGGAATTGAGCCAGAGTCTGTCCAAAAAATTGAACCAACCTCTAATACTGCCTCAAACAAATCCGCCGTTGAAAGTCGAACGCAGCCTCAGTCTCAAACCGTGTATATAACCGTAACCGGAACTAAATACCATCGAGCCGAATGCCAATACCTAAACGTAAGCAGAATCCCTATCGCGCTATCCGATGCGATCGCGCGGGGATATACGCCGTGCTCCAAATGTTGGTAATCGTATCTTCAAGACACACTATAGTCCCGTCCCGATACTTTGTCAAGCTTTTTTTGTGTCGTAAGGAAACTTTTTCTTGACATTCCACCTCACACGCTTTATTATGAGCGCGTGGAGGTGATTTTTTATGACCGAAAATGAAAGGATCAAAGAGCTGCGCAAGGCGCGCGGCCTGACCCTGGAGCAGTTCGGAGAGCGCCTTGGCGTCGGGAAATCGGCAATTTCTAAAATTGAAAGAGCTGAAACATCCGTCACCGATCAGATGCGCCGGTCGATCAGCCGGGAGTTCTGCGTCCGCGAGGAGTGGCTGCGCGACGGCGAAGGCACGATGGAGTCTGCCGATCTTCGCTCCGTCTCGATCCAGGAGGCGGTCAACCGTCTCATGACCGGCGAGACCGCGGAATTCAAGCGCCGTCTTGTCGTTGCTCTCTCCGCGCTGGATGAATCCCAGTGGATCTTCCTCCGCCGCAAGATGGAGGAGATCGTCGGCGTCGCCTCCGCCGATGAAGAGGACGAGGCGCAGGAGCTGGCGCGTCAGATCATCGAGGATAAAAAAGCGGAGGCCGCCTCGTCTGCTTCCGATACCGCCGCTGGCTGATGTCCCGCGGCTGAAATCCGACAGCGCTGTCGGATTTGCCCGACACCGCAAGCATAGATCACGCCCCGGCACTATGGAACTGTTACATCTGGTGGATTCCCGCCAAGAAAAAAGGAGAACGCTATGGAAGCACAGTCGCCGCGCTCTATAATTCTTGATATTAAAGGCATGATAAAGCAAAAGAACTTGTCAGTCCCGGACATTCTCAAGCTGTTGGAGGACGAGGGCGAGCCTCAGTCAGAGACGACGATCCGCCGTCTCGTAAAGGACGGCAGCGAGGACAATGACAGCTTCAACTTTTCGCAAACGATCAAGCCGATCGCAGACGCTTTTTATCGGCGCTTCAAGGCGAATGACGATATCGCGCAAACGCAGATTGACCTCTATCGGCATATCTCAGAATTTAAACTGGCGGAAATCCACCGGCTCCAGGCGCACATCGAGCACCTGGAAAGGACCAACGCCGACCAGAAGCACCAGATCGACGTGAAGGACAGGCGCATGGATGAGCAGGCGAAGCGCTGCGATCATCTGATGGAGCGGAATGATAAGCTCTCCGATGCCCTGATAGACATTGTGCGCAGCTTTAACATAAAAAGCTGAAATCCGCAAACGCTTGCGGATTTGAAAGGAGGCGGGCTTATGAAAGTCCCGACGCCGAAAAAGCTGCCCTCCGGCAGTTATCACATCCGCCTCCGCCTCGGCGATGAAACGATCTACATCACCAAGCCGACCGCAAAGGAATGCACCCGCGAGGCAGAGTACATCAAAGCGGAACACCGCGCGGAAAAGCGCACGGTAGTAAAAAAGACGGACTTGACGCCGTCTCAGTGCATAGATCAGTATTTGGCCACGCGCATGAATACGCTTTCCCCGTCAACCGTTCGATTTTATCGAACAGTTCAAAAGCACCGCTTCCCCCAAATTATGAATAAGCCCGTCAGCTCCGTCGAGGACTGGCAGGCGGTCGTCGACGCGGAAGCTGCGCGATACTGCGCGAAAACGCTGTCCACTGGTTACGGCGCGATAAAGACGGCGATCGGAGCTGTTGCCAAGCTCAAGCTGCCCGACGTCTCCTTTGGCGTCCTTGTGCCGAATGAGCGCGCGTTTCTGCTTCCGGAGGAAATTCCGCTTTTTGTGGCGGAAGCCGCCACAACAAAATACGCCGTTCCGCTTTTGCTTGCGCTGTCTTCGCTGCGCATCAGCGAGATCCAGGCGCTGGACTGGAAGGATATCCCGGAAAAGCCCGATTTCGTCCGCGTCCGCGGCGCGGTCGTCTTTGACGAAAACAACAAGTACATCAAAAAGGCGGAAAACAAAAACAGCACGAGCAACCGAAACGTGCCCGTGTTGATCCCCGAGTTAAAAAGCGCCATCAAGCGCGATCGCAAGCCCTCCGGCCAAGTGATGCCCTGCACGCAGAACAACCTCCGCGTCGCCTGCCGGAAGATCTGCCAGCGCGCCGGCGTCACAGAGGTATCGCCTCACGGCCTCCGGCACAGCTTCGCGTCTTTGGCATATCACCTACACGTCCCCGAGTACATAACAATGGAGATAGCCGGCTGGTCTGACGAGGCAACCATGAGGAAGATCTACCGCCATATCGCGCAATCGGATATCGAGCGTTACAAAGAAGCGCTTGGCGAGTTTTACGAAAGCGGTGGAAAAAACGGCGATGAAAACGGCGACGGCACTCTGAAACCCGCTAAACAAGCGTGATTTGCCTCCCGTTCCGAATGTTCGAATCCTTCACCCGCTGCCAAAATAAGGAAAAACCGTCAGTCCGCTGGATTGGCGGTTTTCCTTTTGTTTATGCAGCTTTGAGCCACTTTTTACCGTCTAATATTTTAGACGTTTTTGCAACTTTTTAATACACCCGTTTATAATCCAAAACGACAAAACGGCGATGAAAAAGGCGATGAAAAAGGAGGAGCCATAAGCTCCTCCTTTTCTGTCAGCCGCCCTTGTACATGGCCTGCAGCATTTTGATCTCGGCAGTCTTTTCGATCTCGACCTCATGATCGCGGTCGTAGGCCGCCTGCATCGGCGCGGGAGGTTCCCCGGTCTCGCGCCGGTACTGCTCGATCATCTTGACGCCCTCCTCGTGCAGCACGCTGTTGGCGTGCCGCAGCTCCTCAAGGGAAAGGTTGTAGTACGTCTCGGCGAGACTGCGGTTTTTGTCCTTGTACCTCAACGCGAGCCTTGCGTACTTTTTCGCGTCGCCCAGCTCGTCGTCAATGTTGTCGGACAGCTCCTTAATCTCGATCATGCCGTTACCTCATCAGTAAGCGGCAGCCGCGGCCTCCGCCACAGGCGGATTGGCAACCCAGCGCCCCAGCGTGCCAAGCAGAGTCTGCGTCTGGTTGTAGTTGCTGATCTGGTTGTCCTGCGCAAGATTGCGGCGCTCGGAATCGTCGAGACGATACTCAAGCATTTTTGTCTTGATGTCGCAGCAGCAGATTTCCATCTGGTGCCCGATTGCCGAAATCTGCGAGCGCAGCTCAGAAAACTGATTGGCGTTTGCCAGATTCATGGCATTCATGCTCTGGAGCATGCTGATCTGATCCGCGCCATGCTGCTGCATCATCATCATGGTATGCTGATTGATCAGCTGTGCGGTCTCATAGTTGTTGTTCGCGGAGCTGAGCAGCACGTCACGGATGCCGTTCTGCGTGCTCTGATTGTTCACCGCGTCATTGATCGCGGCCTCCGTGCGTCCGGCGTCGCCGCCAAAAAGACGGCCTCCGAACATGAGCACCACGATAATGACGATTACTGCCAGCCAGCCGCCGCCGAGAATGTTTTCACCCATGTTTTTGCACTTCCTTTCTTAAAAATATGTATTATCACCGGCCGGATGATAATCGTCAAAGTTTGGACAAGTATTCCTTAATCTGACTCGCGATCTCGCTCTCGTCCATGCCGCGCTCGCGGCAAATTCTGTGTGCCTCGTTTTCAAGATCCTCCGGATTGATCTGCCGAAACGCCGGGTGCAGCGTGCCGAGCGTCTTAAAAAAGTCTTTTGCGCTCTCGCCGCGCATCATGGCGCCAGCGGCACGCATAATAATGTCTGTCCCCAGCTTATTCAAGCCGCCGCTCGGCTTTCCAAAAAGTGAACTGCTCATTCTATTGCCTCCTCACTGCCGGGTATCTTTTGTGTGGCCTCACGGAAAAGGTCTACAAGTTCCGCTTTCAGCGTTTCAAGATCCCGGACCGTTACATAGTCGCCGTCAGATTTGGGAGGATCCTTTAACGTGTAATAGCCCATCTTCATGGGCAATTCGTTGCCGTTGGCGTCCGTCTGCCTGTAATAAAAGACGTCCTCATTCAAATCGAAAATCGCAATGTCGCTGTCAACGCCCAGTTTGATCGCCCGCGCGCCTGCGATCCCGTCTGAAACGCGCGGGACGTGCTGCGTCTGCGGCAGCTTGTCCGCCATTGCGTTTTGCCGGGAAGTCAGCGCCTCAAGCTCCGCGCACTGTTTTTTCAGCCCTTCCAGCGTCGCCGTGTAGTCGTACATTGCACCATCTCCTTTCGCATCAAATGCTATTGCTTTTTGTCCTCAAAAAGCAACTTTTACTTCTGGCGGATTTCCGCCACTTTTGGGGCATAAAAAAAGCACCCCGAAGGGTGCTTTTTTGTTTTCTTATGGTGCAGAAAGATAACGCGGTTCGGAATACCAGGGTGCTTTGCTCAGCGTGCTTTCGGCATATCCCGCGGCGTAGTACAGCGCGTTTTTCTGCTCGATGTTAATTTTGTACTTGTCGATCACGGAAAGGACCTTGTCGCGCTTCGTCTGCCCTTTGATGTCTTTTCCGTTTGCGTCCTTGCTGCTGGTCAGACTCGCGGTGTCGACCTGCAATTTGAGATAATCGTCAAAAATCAGGCCGGAGGCGATCACCTTGTCGATGTCGTCCTCGTGCGTTCCCGTCACCAGCGTCCGATAGACGTCGCGTTTCTTCTGTTCCGGGAGATTGGCATCAAGCAGCGTCTGGCACTCGGCCTCGGTCTTGTCCGTGCCGGTCAGCATGGAATCCTGTTTGATCTGCATCAGCGTATCGGTCAGCGCTCCGACGTTCAGCTTGGGCGCGCTGTCAATCAGCTCCTTCTCTTTGCTGTTTGCAATAAATGTATAGTAGGCCGCACTCTTTGCCGCCGGCGTCAGATCGGCGTTCTGGATCGTGCTGATCTTTGCCTCGGTCTGTTCGTCGGCCTCCAGCTCGTCCAGCGTGGAGATTTCTGCTTTCAAGCTAAAGTACTGCGACGGTTCAAGCCCCATGCTCTGCGCCGTGCGCACCTTTTCGACCGAACTTTCCGCCTCCTGCCCCGTGACCTCGCTTCTGGCGCTGGCCTTGGCGTAGTTGTAAAGCCCCGTTATGGCACGCGCTTTTGCCTCGTCGTCCAGCGCCTTGTAAGCGTCGCTGGTCAGCAGGTCGTCCAGGTTCTGCCCGATGGCGTCGGTGTAGGCGCTGCGATAGCGCTGCTCCTGCGCCGCGGTCAGCTCCATGCTCTCCCCGTCGACCGTAAAGCCCGTCGGCACGTCGGACGGGATCACCTCCGTCCCAGTCGCCTCGTACAGCCGCGCAAGCTCTTTTTTCGCGTCGTCGCTCACGCCGTCGATCCGGTCGTCGACCAGGTTGTCTACGCGCACCTGCAAAGCGTCTCCTTCCAGCCCGGACAGATCGCGTTTCGTGGTGGAGTCCCACAGCGCCTTGTATTCCTGCTCCACCTTCGGGCTGATCGCGCGCAGCGTTCCCAGCAGATACTTCTCGATGTTCGTCGCCGGCACGCCGCCAAAGTAGACCGCCATTTTTTCCGCAAGATCCTTGACGGCGCCGAGGAATTCGCTGCCGTGCGTCTTGACATAGTCCTCAATGCTGCCGCCGTTCTGCGCGATGTCATTCGTGTCCTGCGCCACCTTGCGCATGGACTTTACGGCGTCGGTCAGTGTTGTTGTTACGTCCTCCAGCTGAGACAGCCCCGGCGTTTCCAGTCCGGAATAGTAGCTGTTTTTCTTTCCGGCAAACATATCGAAAAGATCCGTGGTTTCATCGCCTCCAAGAAACATGCCGGCCATGTCCTTGAGCGCGTTTTCCGCGATCTCGCTGCCGACGCTTTCCGCCGTCAGCTCGTCCTCGTCGTCGCGGTACTTCTTCGCCGCGTTCTTCCAGAGCTGATTTCCGAATTCGATCGCCTCAAACAGCAGGTTTGCAACAACGATCGAGCCGACCGTGCGCGCCAGATTGCGGTTGGCCTCCGTCTTTGCCTTGCCGGTCGCGTTCTGTGCTTCTCCGAAAGCCTTGCGCAGCATGTTTTGCTGCTGCAAGGGCACGGTCTTGAACATCGTGAACGCCTTGGTCAGATCGCTGTCGTTGCGCATGATACCCGCGCGGTGCATCACGTCATACATCGGCTGCGTCAGGCTGACAGCCTCGTTGTAGACCTCCGCCGTTTTCTGGTAAAATTCGTCGCTGCCGGCTTTCAGATCCGGGTTATGCTTTTTGACGTAGTTTTCCGCCCACGGCCACATGGCCTTGACGGTAAATCGGTCCATGCCCTGGATCGCGCCTCCGAAAAGGAATCTTGTCGCTTTGTTTCGCTGTGTCCAGTTGGGATTGTTTTTCAGCTCCGCCAGCTCCGGCGTCGCGTAGCCCATGGAGCGGTATTCCAGCTCCGGCGTGTACTTTTCAATGAGCTTTGTGTCGGTATTTGCGATCTGCTTTGGCGTCGGGATGGTGTCCACGCCCAGCACCGCCGCCGCGGATGGGAACGAGGAAAACTGCTTGAGCACAATTCCGGGGTTTGCGCCAAACGTCGCCGTGACGTAGTTGTTCAGCAGCTTGCCGGTGATTTCATCAATTACGCTTTTGTCCTTGACCCGCCTGTTTTGCAGGTCGCCGATCAGGGTTTCGATGTATTTCACCGCGTCGCCGCCCCACTTCTGCGTGATGGCGTCCTTCATGCTCTTTCCGCTCTCCTGCCAGTTGATGAGCGTGCTGACGTTCCGCAGGGGGATTGCAAGCCCGTGATACTTGCCGACGGTATTCACCGTGTCGTCAAACGCCTCCCACACGCTCATGGCCAGCATGGGATTCTTGGAAAATACGCGCTTTTGCAGGCTCGGCATGGCTTCGATGGACTCGTTGATGATCGTCGGATCTGTCGCCCGGTAGTTCTGGTTGGTGTAGATCTTGGAATAATGCGTCGTCATGGCTTTGTCTATGCCGTCCATGATCTGGCTGGTCTCGTTGATGGCCTTTTTTGCCTTTCCGTCGAAGAAAGTGTCCATCAGGTCAAAGAGCGCCTTTTCCTCCGCCGTCAGATTGTCATAGGCAAAGAGCTTCTTCATCGTCTCCGGCGCCAGCTTAACGGTCGTGCCGCGGTTGTAGGCCTCGGCTCGCTCGCCCTTGGCGTAAAGCTCCTTGTCCGGGAACGTGACGCCGCCCTCCGCGTGGCGCAGGTTGTCGTTGTTGCGGATGCCTCTTGCCAGCTCCACCCGCATGGCGGGCGTCAGGTGCACCGTGACCGTGTCGCCGAAAATGGGCTGATGTCCTTCGCCGTATTCCAGCAGCCGCGGGACCTCGATGTCGTACCAGATCGCGTCCTTGCCCTGCCCGTCGCTTTTGGCGATCCAGTCCGCATGCTTTTCGCGGAAGTCCTTGACCATGTCGTTTGCTTCCACGACAAAGCGTTTTCTTGCCCGCTCGCCTTCTTCAAGCTGCTTGGTGACGGTCTGATTCCAGGTGTTGTTTGGGTTCCAGCCTCCCAGGCGCTCCAGATAGTTCATCGGCGTGAGCTGACTGTCCAAAAGCTTTTCCGCGCTCATTTTAATGCCCGTGCTCTTGCCACGACCCTTGCTGCCCTCGATGTCGCCGCGCGCGTATTTGTAGAGGACGGAAAACTCTTCTCCGCGCTTCTCTCCGATTTCTTTATTCATGTCGGTAAGGTGCTGCTCCAGCATTTGCAATGCGCGGTGGATATTCATCAACTCTTCCGACGTGAGATCAGCAAGATATTTCTGATCCATACGCTCCAGCAGCGCAAGCGTCTTTTTGTCGGGGATATAATTGGGATCTTCCGCTACAAGACGCTCGTACAGCTCCGCATTCTCCGCCATTTTTGCCTTTGCCCGTTCGGTCAGGCGTTGCGCGTCGGTCGAGATGTTTCCCAGCGCCTCCCGCGCGATTTGCTGTTCTTCCGGCGACAGCCGCTCCATCGCCTCGGCAAGCCTTGTGTCGTTCATGCCGATGCGCTTTCTCAGCCGCTTAAGGTTTCGCAGCGTCTGCGCCGCGGCCTCTCGCTGACGTCGCGCCTCGTCCTTTTTGGCAAAAGCCTGACGCCAAAGCTCTTTCTCTTTTTCGATCCGCTCGTCGGCTCGGTCTTTCAGCTCCACTTCCAGTTTGGCTTTATCCGCAAATTTACGGATCGCCTCGTCAAACTGGCGCTCCAGATTATTGATTTGATCCTCGCGCGCGCCCTCGCCGTACTGCTGCGCCATCTGTTCAGCGTCCTCGGCAAGGGATATCGTCCTATTTTTGCCCATCTCCGCGGCGTCGACCATCTGCCGCAGCTGCGTCGCGCCGTCGGCGTTCGGATCGACAATGCCCTCGCCCAAAAGCTCGGCCATTTCATCAGCCACGACGTCCACGCCCAAGCCCTTGCTTGCGTCGGTTACAAAATAGATCCCGTTGCCCATGGCTTTTGTGCGCAGGCTGTTCCAGTCGTCGCCCAGCTCGTTGCGGATGCTGTCGTTGACGTAGATCCTCCGGCCTTTGAGCGTGTCTCTCGCGTTGCGCATATCCGATTCCGCCTCCACATTGACCACGCCGGCGTCGTACAGCGCCCGGATCATCTCCGCGCGGTTCTCCTCGGTGATCCTGCCCTCTGTCAGAATCTCGTCGGCGATCGCGTTGATCCGGTCGGTAAACGTTGCCTTGGAGCCGTTCGGCACGTTGAACACACTCAGCAGCTCATGCCGCAGATGTCCCTTTGACCGTGACGGGCGGTTTTCGCGTCTGGTCTTGGTTTCGCTCTGGCCGGAGCGCCGCAGAATGCTGCTGTACTCCGCCGAGGACTGCGGCACATATCCGTTTTTAAGGTCCTCTACCGTCGGGATATACAGCGGTTCACTTTTTTCCACATTGTCGGCGGCTATCTGCTCACCGCGCAGTCGTGTAAGCTCTTCCTGCAGTGCCGGGGAGTCGTCGCCGATATACCGAGGCTCCTGCATTTTACTGTTGACATTCTGCGGAAGCTTCCCGGAAATTCTCTTTTCCCATGCGGCATTGTCAAGCGCCTCGTCGAGCGTCATGCCGTACTCGTTTTTGAAGATCGCCGCGATCGACTGTTCAGCCTCCGTCGGATTCTCCGCCGCCATCTGGTAAAGCGTCGTTTCAAGGTCATTGAGCCGCTGGAGGGCGTAGCGCTGTCCCGCGTCTTGCACGCCGTTCAACTCCGAACGCGTTGCCTCCGAAGCCCTCGCCCTCTCCGCGAGCGGCGCGCCGTCGCGGATGTCCTGCGCCACGCTCCGCAGCACGTCCATTCGCGCCAGCTCTGCGGCGTCGTTGTCATGAACAAGGTCTGCATTTTTCCATTTGACAATCGGCGAGGTGTCGGGTATACTGTTAGTAGAATCATACGGCGTGGCAATTTCTTTCGCCAGGGCGGAAGGCTTGCCTTGCGCGCCGACAGATTCAGAAATCCCGTCCGGCCCTCCGGTAACTCCGCCCTGCGCGGTTAATCCGGTTTTTGTGTTGCCGGATGGGGTTTCGTTTATTCTGACGTAGTTCCCATCCGAAATAGATGCTGTCGCCTCGTCAGAGGCGTTTTTTCGTGCCTCTGCGCCCTCGTTTTCCGCAGCCGTCAAATTCCCCGCCGGAGGCGCTTCCGCTGTCGCCTCGCGCTCGCCGCGCAGCCGTGCGATATCCTCCTGCACCGCCGGGATATCGTCGCCGAGATAGCGCGGCGCGTTGTCGTTCTGTGCGCTTCCCGTCACGGCGTTGACGGCTTTTTCCCCTGCTCCCGCGATCAGCGCTGTGATGACGCCGACGACGCCGTCCGTGATGATCTGATCCGCTTTGTACCCGTCCCAGTCACCGGTAATGGCAAGCTTCGCCAGCGGATTGAGGATGTCGGACATGATTTCCTCAAGACCTTCGTTCAGCCTTTCCGCCGTCGCGGAAGAGAGCACCTCCATCAGCGCGCCGTTCCACGCCTTGTTTTTGGTCAGCTTGTCGACAAGCTTGTTGACAAGCCCAACGTCGGTATCATACGCCGGGTTCCCGCCAAACAGCTTTTCGGTGAAATACTCCGTCGCCGCGCTCGCGAGGCCGAGCGCCGTCTGCTGTTTGACGTCATATCCTTGCTGTCTCGCCTCCTGCGCGCCGCCGCCGAAGGAGCGAACCATCATCGGCAGCATTGCGCCGCCGCCCGTCGCGAGTCCGAGGCCGACGTCAGCCGCCATCTGCGCGGCGCCGACTCCGGCGTCTACCAAAAGCTGCCCAACCTTCCCCGCGCCCTGCTTCGCCCTCGCGATATCCCGCGCGCCGCTTTCGGAAATCTGATCCGCAAGCTTCGCCGTTTCCTTCGCCGCCCCGACCTGCGCGTCTCTTGCGCCCGTCAGCGCGTCATAGAGCTGCTGGAGCTGGTCGACAATGCTCTGTTGGCTTGCGATATCCTCCGGGTGCTCATATCCGGGCTGCTGCATCAGTGCGAGATCAGCCTTTGCACGGTCGAGACTGTATTTGACGTCCGCCGCCTGATCCGCGTACATGACGTCGCGCGCGCCCTGTGTCGCCTCGTATGCGGTTCGCTGCGCGTCGGTCATCATGCCGGCATAGGTTTTTCCCGCGCCGCTCAGCGTTTTTGTAACCCGCTCACCGATGGAAATGTTATTCGGGTTGTCCGGGTCAATACCGTACAGCTCCAGCGTCTGCCGCGCGTCCTCATACGCCTTTTTCTTTTCCGCCAGCCCCGTCCACAGCCTCTGCCGCTCCGAATCGCTGACGGAAAGCGGATCGAGCGCCGCGAGCTTGCTGTCAAGGTTTTGATACGCTTTCTTCGCTTCGTTGTAGGTCTCGACCTTCTCGGCCTTGCGCTCTGCCCTCTGCTGTACCGCCGCCGGGTTCCGCCCGCCGAGCACGCCGAGCCCCTGATCCGCGGGCGCTGTGCTCTGCCCAATGTCCGGCGCTGCCAGATAGCGCGGTTCGTCAAGCGAGCGGCCGGTTCCCGATCGCGGCGTTTCCGTTTTCTGCGCTTGCTGCAGCCGGTACGCCCAGTCCTGACCGCTGATGCCGTCCGGTTTTGCCCCGGTCGCGATCTGCTGCGCTTGCTGCTTCTGCCACGCCTTCATGGACGCGTCCGCGTCCGACGTGCCCCACTTCTGGTATGCCGCCGCCTGCGTCTTCGCGCCGAAATAGCCGTCCTGCGACACGCCCAGCAGCCCCTGAAGCGTCTTGACCTGCTCCCGCGTAAGGCTGCCGTTGTTGTAGGCCTTGCTGCCCGGATTTGTTACATTCGCAAATTTATCGTAGCCGCCGCCCTCCGCGCCGCCGGAGTACCCAGCGCGGGCGCGGATCGCCTCTGCGCCTTCATGAGCGCGTCGCATGCCTTCTTCGTCGCCGGCATCGTGGGCGCGCTGCCATTGTGCGGTGTATACCGCAATGGCCTGTTGCTGCTGCGTGTCAAGATACTTTTTGTCCCATTCAGATACCGCCATTTTTAATCTCCTTTTTAAAAGAGCCTCGCGGCGTGAAAGTCGCCGCGAGGCTTTGTGATGCTCCTGCGACTGCGGGCGTCAGGACGGATCGCTGAAAATGATCTGGCGCGCGTCGCCCCAGCCGCAGCCGAAATCGACGTAGCCGGTGAAAAGATCCTTGAGCGGGTTGTCGAGGTCACTGCGCATCACGGTGGGCTTCGTGATGTAGATGAGCTTGACCATTTCCTTCATCAGCGTGGGATCGCAGATCGCCCACTGCTTCTTGGTAAAGCCGTCGTCGCCGCCGCCGACGACCATGTACTGAAGATCAGCCAGCGGGTTCGCCGCGTTGGTGTTGTCGTCCGGGTTGCGGTTCGGACGGAACTTGCCGTGATCGCCGCAGATCTTCTTTGCGTCCGCTTCCAGCTCCGGGGACACCAGCAGCAGGCTGTAGTCCGCGAGGAACGGCAGGCCGTCCGGCGTAGTCATGCGCCCGCCGAGCGCCTGCGCCTTCGTGATGTTGCTCACGCTCAGCGTGTCGGTGATCTTGTTGGAGAACGTGCCGGCCTCCGGATCGGCGATAAACGTGCGCCCCTGCGAACCCTTGGACGCGACGGGATGGTCAGTCGCTGCCCAGGGCTTGTTGTCGCCGCCCTTGTAGTTGGCGTCAAACGCGTTGCCGAACATCCTGAGCATATACATATACACGGTCATAGCCGCGCTGTCGCCCAGCATCTTGCCAACGCGCCCGCACTCGCCGCTCTTGTCGATCTTCGCCTGCTTGTAGCCGACGGACTCGGACAGCGAATACTCGACAGGCGTGATGATGGTCTTGAAGCCGCGCTTCTTGCTGCCCTCGTTGAGGTTGTTGCCGTCATAGACGGGCATCTCACCGTAGCCGCCGCCCGCGGTCAGCTCATAGTCGATGCTGTCGGTGGTCGTCGTACCGACAATGCTCAAAAACTTGTTGAGCCGGTTATTATAGGCATACTCGAACGCCTTGCCGACGAATTTGTAGTTGTTGGTCTTCCATGCCGCAAGATTAGCCATTTTTATGATCTCCTTTCAAATTTCAGGTCGTAGTGGGCGTGATCCACGCCCCTGTGCCGCGGTCGTAGTAGTACACGGCGCCCGTGTTCATTTCCTCCAGCTTCGAGCCGTTAGCCATGTCCGCAGGCGTCGGCTTGCTGTCCGTGGAGAGACACACGCCGTCGCGATACGTCGTGTTGTCTCCGGAGCGATAACGCTCCTCGAACCACGTGACCATTACGCGTCCACCGCCAGCGCGTGCTTCTTGATCATCAGGTTTACCTTACCGGCCTTGATGTCGTTGCCGATCACGCGCAGCGGAAGGTTGGCGCTCGCGGTCAGCACAATGCCGGTGCGGTTGGCGTCCAGGTTGCCCTTGGCAAAGCCGACGGGCGGGAACACCGCGTAGACGTCACCGGCGCTGGGCGTGCCGCCGCTCTCCAGCGTGAACGTGCCGGAGGTCGAGGCGGTCACGGAGTAGTCGGTGATCGCGCGCACCTTGCCGATCGGGTCGGTGTTGGTGCTGTCAGCGGCCTTGCTGATCAGCTTCACGTAACCGCCGTTGAAATCGTCCGCCGCGAAATACTGCCCGGCGGTGAAAACCAGCGTGGTCGCGCTGCCGCTCGCCGCGGTCACTTCGGGAGCCTTGACCTGGAAGACCGCCGCGGGATCGTCGATGACAGAAATCTTGGTGCCGTTCGCGCGCGGGTTGAGCGCGTCGGCGCTGCCGCTGTGTGCCTCGTTCGCCACGCCGAGAACCGCGCCGGTCTCCGCGGCGGCAGTGGTGACGACCTTGCCCTCGCTCAGCTTGACGAGCTGGCCGTCCTTGATGTCGGCGTTATAGGCGATGTCATACTCGCGCGCGCTGAGGAGCACGCCGCCGTCGAGCTTCTGATAAAAACGCATGGTATAGTCTCCTTTCATGTTGTTGGGATCAGCGTCCCAAAAATTCTTTGGCCGTCATGGCCATTTCCGGATGCTCGGCATTCCATCGGTCGAGATCCTTTTTCTGACTGGGCGTCAGCGTGACGCCGCCGGGCGTTCCGCCGCCGGTGGAGCGCTGCGCCTTCTGCTCCGCTCGCGTGACCGCCGATCGCTCCGCGTCGCCCACGATGATTTGATACTCGTCGTAGAGCTGCGCCAGAGGCTCGCGTCCGTAGCGGCTGCCGCAAAACAGTCTGAACTTTTCATTCGCGTCCAGCTTCGCGACGTCCACCGTCGGGTGCTTTTGCAGAAAGTCCGCCAAATCGCGCCGGATAAAGTCGTCCTGCGGCGCGCTGCGATTCTGCAAGGCTTCCGACTGCCGCTCGCGCCGCAGCTCGGATAGAAAAGCGCGGTTTGCGGCGTCCTCCTCGATCTCGGCAATGCTCCGTCCGGTCTCCTTGGCTCGCTTTTCATTTTCGGCTTTCAGCACATTGGCGCTGTACTCGCTCAACTCCTTGAGCGACGCGAACGGCTTGCCCGTGTAGGGATTCCGCAGGCCGCTCAGTCCGGCGATCGCCGCGTCCGTCCTTGCCGCCGCTTCGGCCTCTGCTTCCTTCTGCGCGCGGATGCGCGCGGCGCGAATGGCGGCATTTTCCTCGGGTGTCTGCTGCCTGGTTTCCTTGGTCTGATCTGCCCGAGCGGCGCCCTCGGGCTGCGTGTCGGGTTTGTCCTTGGTTTCCTCCGGCTCGCCGTCTTCGCCGACTTCGATCAGGTCAAAGTCCGGGTTGTGAGAGCCTACGACGCTCTCCTGCTCCGCCGCTTCAGTCGGAGTTTCGGTTTCCTGCTGCGGCTGAGCCACGACCTCAGCCTGTCCGCCGCTTTCGCCCTCCGGCGCAGTCGGATTTAAAATGTTGTCTTCCACGGTTTAACCTCCTCTGTTTAAAATCGTTCACATTATGCCCTGCGGTACCGCGTTGATTGGCATTCCCATCGGCGCGGCCTGCTGCGGCGTGGATTCGGTCGGTGCTGTGCCGGGGAATTGCGGCTGAATCGTCTGCTGCTGATCCTGCACGAATTGCTCCACGATGCCGAGCAATCTTGGATCCTGCTCCAATGCCTGCGTGACCTCCGGTGGAATTTTCGGCTCGAACTTCTCCCGCCACTCGTCGACGATCTCCTGCTTCTGCGGGATATCCAGATAGTCCAGCATGGCGGCAAGAAGCTGCCAGTTGTCTTCCGTGACCTGCGTCGCCGCCAGCTTGTCCAGCAGCTCCACCGTCGCGCCCGGCGTCTTGGTCAGCGCGTCGCCGCACGTCACGGTCACGTCCACGCGCGGATAGTAGATCCTCGCGTCCTGCACCAGCTCGCCTGTGAGCGGATCGCGTATTTCCGGCGTCTGCATGGCGTAGCGGTTGCTGTTGTAGATGATGCTCTCACTTTCCTCGCCGCTTTTTTTCGCGCCGATAAAGAGCAGCCGGTCGTCGTCGAAAAACTCGATCGCCAGCCAGTCCAGCAGCTCGTAGAGCCGACAAAAGCCCGCGTTGCGGTCAGCGGTCTTGATCTGCGTCTGCGCCGCCGCGTCCGATCGGAGCTGCAACAGCCCGGAAGCGGTGGTCACACGTGCCGTTTCGCGGCCGTTGTTGCTGTCATAATTGCGGTTTGCTCGCTGCATCTGATTGAGCAGCCACTCCACCATGTTGATGGTCTTAACGCCGTCGGAAAGCCCGCCGAGCCTCGTCACGCCGCCCATGCGGCCGGGGTTGACCTTCACCACCGCGCCGGGAACGTTAGTCAGCTCCTCGCCCGGCACCAGCGCTCCGTCCTCCATGAGCACCACGTCGTTTGCCATCATCGCGTCGTTGAAAAGCCCGGTGGCAAGCTCGCGATCCGCCGCGTCCACCAGCGACAAAATCGGCTCCAGCTCGCTCTTGTTCCAGAACTGCGTCTCGTCGCGGATGCACCAGTAATGCACAAAGGGGAAAAGCTCACACCCGGCCTTTTGCCAGTAATCGTCAATGTGCCGCAGCTCCACGCCGCCCGCCTGGATGCTGCACCCGATCGCGCCCGCCTTTGCTTTCTTCGTGTCAAAGGGCTGCCGGTACCAGAATTCCATGATCTGTACGAGATCATCCCTTGCCGCGGTCGACTGCGTATACGGCTCGAGCACGTCGTCTGACGTCCGATAGTTTGCCCCGGCGACGATATCATCCAGCGTCTTGTCCTGCTTTTTGATCTCGTCGTGGTACAGCCGCCAGAACTTGAGCTTGTGCAGCGTGTAGATGTAAATGACGTACTCGCCCGCCTGTAACCCTTCCGGCCCCGCGGTGGGATCGGGATAGATATTCTGCGGCGCGACGTCGCGGATGCGGATGTTGCCTTTTCGTTCTCCGCACGGCATTTCGTCGTCCCAGTAGGCTTTCCAGAACGCGTCGCCCAGCTTGCGCAGTCTGCGCTCGTTGGACGTATTCATGTCGTTGATCCGGTTTTCCTCGACAATGTACTTCACGGCAAGCTCGCGCTCGTGCGCCTTTACGCTGTCCAGATCGTCATCGCGCCCGTGAAACTCCGGCTGCGGCACCTCCGGGTTGATCTGGCTTTCCACCATGATGTACGGGTCGGGTACGCAGGCTGGCGTCCACGGCAGGCCGCTGTCCTCAATCGCCTCCGCCATCTCTTTCGCGGCGTCGTGCGCGAAGTTGTAGTAGTCGTTAAATTTTCGCCACTCCGCCTCCCGCACGGCGCGCTCGTCCTTTGCCTGCTGCAAAAGCCATTCCGCCGTAGCGACGCGGCCCTCCGGGGTCGAATAGTCGTAGATGCGCCCTTTTTCGTAGCCCTCCGGCGTCGGCGTTCTTTTAAAAAGCCTCATCTCTTACGCGCCCCTTCGCTGATTGTGGAAAGCGTCGCCAACGCCGACGCCGCGTCGAGAAACTGTGTCACGCGCTGACTGTTCGGTCCCCAGAAGCCGTCCACGGCGATCTGCGCCTCCGGGTGCGCCGCGTTCCAGGCGCTCTGCACGGTCTTGACCTGCTCCCGTGTCAGCCCGCCGTTGTTGTACGACGTTCCCCCGCTCTGCACCGTGCCGCTCTGCGTGCTCCCGCCGCCATACGGCGCGCCGTAATAGTATTCGTAGTCCCGCAGGAATGTCGGGGACGGCGTGGCCTCGGGGTGCTTGCTCAGATAATCCCGCTCGGTGATCAGCTGCGCCATCGAGAACGTCGGCGAGTATTCCGGCTCTCCCGTTTCGGTCAGCGCGCTCGTGTCGATGCCGAGATTCGTATAGCCGCTGTAGTCGCCGATCTTCGCGGCGAGCTGCGCCAGCGCCAGCGCGCGGCTGTACGCGTCCTGCTCCCGGTCGTATGCCTGCTGATCCGCCGTGAGCTGACGGCTGTACGCCTGCTGATCCGCCGCGGTCTGCCGGTCGTAGGCGTCGTTTTCCAGCTGACGCGCCCACTGCTGCGCGTATCTCGCGTCGTTCTGCGCGTCGCGGTAGAGCTGATAGTTGCGCTCCCAGTCCTGCTGCTCCAGCGAGTCGCCGCGGCTGAGAAGCGCGCGAAGCACGTCGGCGTATTGGTTGGTGCGGTCGCGTTCCAGCTCCGCGGCGAGCTGCGCGCTTTGCTGCGCCCCGCTGAGCCTCGCGTCGCTGATCGCGCGGTCGATCGCGCCCAGCTCGCCGATGCGGCTTTCCTCGCCCTGCCGCAGCGCGTCGGCGTAGCTTGTCGCGTAGCCGAGTCTCGTGCTCTCCGCCGCGCCGCCGGTCAGCCCCTGCGCCGCGAGCCTCTGGTCAAGATTCTGCCGCGCGTTCATGCTGTCGCGGTAGAGCTGAC
>Ga0265298_10003017_pt1 | contig 22658 bp, 13 predicted proteins | sample AusTroGonzalo_MG_3_FD_193486 | JGI IMG/M metagenome (GOLD analysis project Ga0265298, IMG submission 193486) | Bovine rumen microbial communities from tropical cattle in Woodstock, Queensland, Australia - Gonzalo_01 | ecosystem: Host-associated > Mammals > Digestive system > Stomach > Rumen ...
GGCTGATCGGGACTGTCGACAAGTTTCGCCACTCTCTTTCCGCCTTTGCTCTTCCGCAGGTAAACTCTGAACTTGGATGCGTGTCCTACGATATTACCTCCGGTAGGCTTGGTCGGATCGCCGAAGAATACAGCGGGGTTTGACTGTACCTGGTTGGTGACGATGATGACCGAATTGAACTCCTTGGCGACCTTTGCCAGGTCGTACATGTATTTGTTGAGTTTCTGCTGGCGTGCGGAGAGTGTTCCGCGTCCCGCATACTCGGCACGGAAATGAGCCATCAGAGAATCGACGATTATCAGCTTCACGGGTCTCTCCGTATCTTTGAGTTCGGCGGCAAGCTCCCTTATATTGTCGATAAGAAGCATCTGGTGATCGGATGTGAATGCTTCGGCGACATGGATGTGCTCAAGGAAGTCCTCCACCGGCGGCACCTCGCAGTCTACTTCAAGACCTTCGACCATCTGTCTGATTCTCTCGGGTCTGAATGTGTTTTCGGTATCGACGTAAATGACCGAGCCCTGAAGTCCGCCGACTTCGTAGGGCAACTGTGCGTTTACAGCCATCTGATGAGATATCTGACTTTTTCCCGAACCGAATTCGCCGTAGAACTCAATGATACTCATTGTCTCAAGTCCGCCGCCCATCAACTCGTCTAACTCGGGAACGAGCGTACTTAACTTTCGGACTTCTTTTCTCTCTTCCAAAACGGCAATGCCGGTACGGAAACCGCCGATATCAGCCATCTTTCTGGCTTCCTTGATCATCTTCTTTGCGGTAGCCTCGCCTATCTCGGCATCTTCCGCAAGATCGACATACGATGCGGTTGCAATGCTCTCAATCGTGCAGTAACCGCTGTCTCTGAGTTTATCGGCAGTTGTCGGACCGACTCCGGGTAAATCTTCTATCTCATGTTCTGACATTTCTTTAACCTCTAACGAACATTCTTACATCTTAGTTGCATCCCGTGGTATAAAGGAGTACACCGTGCGGTGCGAAAGTGATTTTTTGCGATCGGACACGGTTGCAATTCCGCGAAATATACCTCAGAATTACGAAATAACACCCCATACTCATCAGATTAGATTTCATCACTCTGAGATGTCATCATCGAATCCGAGCTTATTCTCAAGGTTTTCAAGCCGCTTTATAACATCCGATACCCGGCTTGAGACGGGATTTACCGAGACGGCGCGGATGACATGCCCCGCGATTCTTCCCGATATCCTCACCTCGCCGCATCCGGCAAATTGCGGGAGGACAGCCTCCTGTGCCTTCTCCTGCGCCACGACAGTATACCTCTCACCGCTGCCCGATTCAATAATGCATAGTCCTTCCGGAAATTCCATGATAACGCCGGAGATCTCCCCGTATCCGCCGTCGCCGTGCATGACCTTCACGCAGGAATTGCCGCCGGCATGAATCTCAAATCCCGCATCGACCGCCGCGTTTTTGATATCGCCGCGGGTATCCGTCAGGTCCGCATTTCTGACATTGCAGTTGTAAACACGCACAATATCCCCGTTTGAAAGAGGAATCTCCGCCTGCCTGCCCCAGAGAATCAGACGCGCGGAAATCCCCGATCTTTCGGACGCATCGGAGACAATGCATCTGCGGACTCTGAAGATATTCTCCTGCCTGTAAATGTCATCAACCGCGCCGCCCGCAGATTCTGAGTCCCCATTCGCCGCATCCGAACCGTAACCCGCGTCACCAAAGCCCCTTCTTCTCTGCTTACGCGGCGGGCGCAGATACGAAGCGACATGCCCCGCATCCTCCACTCTCACGCTTACAGAGATCTCTCCCGAATCATCGGGTAAATCCGCAAGCCTCTCAAACGGGATCTCCGCCGGTACGAAATCTTTTGAAAATAGATTGTCATCAATGTCATCATTGTCAGCATTATCATCATCGTACCTGCAGATACTTGCGGCGGACTCATCGCCGGCACTGAAATGCGCAAACCGCGACGGTCTCTGCGTTATGCCGCTGATTTGCGCAACCGCACCCTCGCCCGCTTCCCTCAGGGTCGCCGCAACGGCGTCACCGAAGACGCGAATCCTTGCAAAACAATTCAGATTGCCCGTGACCCCGGGCTCCGCTTCGGAACCGGCACCTTTCGCCGATGGGGAAACATGTCCGTCAATCACCCACACATACGCATCCGAAAAACGACGCCGCGGCGCATTCCCGAGATTATCGGCACCGGAATAATCCCTCTCCTCAAGCGAGAGAATCTTTACCCTAAGATTCAGCGGCTTAAGCGTCTTCATCCCCGACTTTCGGAGGCATACGTCAATTCCCTTATCCGCCTCCTGAAGATCGACGGCGATAACATTTGAAAGACCTCGGAAACGTGCCGCAACCTCAAGCACGTCGCCGACGCGGATATCCTGCGTCCCGTGAACCTTCATGTCCCGAAATACCAGAACAGCCTCCCCCGTCTCGTCGCCGACAAGCACACGCCTTAAAAGCCCGGGCGGCTCGGCATCCGGCGAATCCGTGACGAAGAGATCATCATCCGGGTCAAGATACGAATGCACACCCGCCTCGGAATCTCTGTCAAAACGTATGATATCGCCTTTCTCGATAACCTTGCAGAAAAAAGAGCAGAGCGTGGGTCCCCTCTTCAGATCCGCGATCTTCACATGAAGGCGCCCGAGGCTTTCGGCAACCGACCTTGCCGCCTCGGTCTCGGCATCCTCATCGTTCTCATTTTGACATACGGCACCTACTTTCGCCTCAAACTCCTCCCAGGTCAGAAGATCGTCGACAAGTGCATGGTATGCCCGCATATAAATCTGTAAGACCTGATTTGATATATCTTTGATTAATTGATAATTGATTGAGAATTAATCGAGATTGATTAAGAACCGCATACGGCAGGAGCCGTCATAAAAAAAGTGACGATACAGTGAATGATAAAGAAAACGATAAAGTGAACAACAAAGTGAACGACAAATTGACGATAAAGAAACGATGTGCTAAAAAATAAAATTGAATTTCAAGGCTTATTTCAAGGCTTATTTCAGCCTTATTTCAGCCTGTTTGAGCCTTATTTCTCATGCCACGGGAGTCTCTTCATCGTATTGACGATATCGACGACGCTCTCCCCTCTTCTCATAATGCCGTGGCGGTCCTCGAAGATCATAACCTCGGGACAGCGCGGGCGGCAGTTATACTGCGAAGCCATGGAATAACCGTATGCACCCGTATCGAGAATGGCTAGGACATCTCCGCTCTCAAGCTCCGGAAGTTTCCTGTTCTCGGCGAGGATATCGCCCGTCTCACAGATCGGACCCGTAACCGTATACTCCTCGGTCTTCTCCTCATCCGCCTTGCCGACCGCAATCACATCGTGGTGCGAGCCGTACATCGCCGGTCTTATGAGCAGGTTGAAACCCGCATCCACATTGACGAACTTCTTGTGCGAGGTCTTGACCGAGTTCACTTTTGTCAGAAGAATCGTCGTGTCGCCGACGAGGTTTCTGCCGGGCTCAACCCATAACTGCGGCTTTATTCCGAGTTTCTGTATACCCGCGATAAAGACGGGCATAACCGCATCCGCATACTCCTTCGGTGTCGGAGCAACCTCTTTCTCGTGGTCGTAGGCAATACCGAGACCGCCGCCGATGTCTATGAACTTTAAGTGAACGCCCATCTTTGTGATCTCGCCCGCGACCTTCAAGAGAACCTCCATCTCCTTGACAAACGGAGTCACGTCAAGTATCTGCGAACCGATATGGCAGTGCATGCCGACGGGGTCGACGTTCTCGCACTCCAGCGCCGCTCTGTAAGCATCGACTATCTGGTCCGCGGGAATACCGAACTTGCTTGTGGCAAGACCCGTCGCAATCTTGGGGTGTGTCGGCACATCGATTGCAGGGTTGACCCTAAACGAGACCTCGACAATCCTTCCGAGTTCGCCCGCAATCTTATCCAGCTGCTTTAACTCATCGAAGGAATCAAGAGATATGCGCACGCCCTTCTCGACGGCAACCCTGAGATCGTCGTGCGTCTTCGAACTGCCGTTGAAGAGAAGTTTCTCGGGCGGGATTCCCGCAAGAAGCGCCAGATGCAGTTCTCCTGACGAGAATACGTCCGCACCCGCACCGAGTGAGGCGAATATCTTCAGAATCGACAGGTTTCCGTTCGCCTTTGCGGCGTAGAGAAGCTGAACGTCGCTGTAATGTTCTTTAAGCGCATCATTGTAGCGGATAAAGTTCTGCCTGAGTTTTTCTTCGTCAGTCACATATACGGGTGTCCCGTACTCCTTTGCAAGATCGTTGCAGTCATGCATTCCGATATACAGGTGCCCTTCATGAATTGTAAGGTGTTCCGGAAGTGTCATTCGAAATTAAGCCTCCCCATGCGGTCAATTGCCTCTTTGATCCTCGACACGTCGCGGGTGATTGCGAATCTCACGTAGCCGTTTCCGTTCTTTCCGAAACCGACGCCGGGTGTCACGACAATGCCTGCTTCGTTGAGCATCTTTTCGGCAAACTTCATGCTGTCATTTACTCTCATCCATACATAAAATGTTGCTTTCGGAGTCGGCACATCGAAACCGAGGCTCTTAAGACCGCTTACGAGCACGTCGCGCCTTTCCTGATAGATTTTGCAGGAATCGGCGACACACTGCTGCGAGGATGTAAGAGCGGTTATTCCCGCCCTCTGAATTGCATTGAAAGCGCCCGAATCGATATTTGTCTTGATTCTGCCCAGTCCCGCGATGACTTCCTCACCGCCGACCGCCATTCCGAGTCTCCAGCCTGTCATATTGTAGGTCTTTGAGAGGGAGTGCATCTCCATACCGACCTCTTTTGCGCCGTCGACCTGAAGGAAGGACGGGGCTTTGTAGCCGTCGAATGCAATCTCCGAGTAGGCATTGTCGTGGACGACGACTATATTGTTCTCTTTTGCGAACTCGACAACCTCTTCGAAGAAGGACATCGGTGCCGTTGCGGCAGTCGGGTTGTTCGGATATCCGAAGAAGAGAAGTTTTGCTTTCTTCAGGACATCCTTCGGAATTGCGTCAAGGTCCGGAAGGAAGTTGTTCTCTTCGGTGAGCGGAAGTTCGTGAAGTTTTCCCTCGGCAAAGAGCGTCGATGTCTTATATACAGGATATCCGGGGTCGGTTGCCAGAACGACGTCGCCCGGGTTGACAAATGCCTCGGGGACATGGGCAATACCCTCTTTAGAGCCGATAAGTGCGAGGACTTCGGTCTTTGCATCGAGAGAGACATTGAATCTCCTCTTGTACCATGTCGCGACTGCCTCGCGGTATTCGAGCATACCCGTGTAGTCCGGATAGTGGTGGGTTGACGGGTCACGTGCGGCTTCACAGAGTGAGTCCACTATGTGCGACGGTGTCGGCAGATCGGGATCTCCGACGCCCAGATCAATTATATCAATGCCCTGTGCTCTCTTCTCGGATTTCAGTTTGTCAATCTGAGCAAAGAGATATGGCGGAAGATTGTCAAGACGCTTTGCATACATGTTACCTACATGTTGTATCTGCTATCAGATAATCTTAAGGATTATATTCAGGTAGAAATAATCTTCCGCCATAACCGAAGACCGTTTCAGTAGTCACCGTTGCAAGAGTCGCCGTCGCCGCACGTTCTGCGGATAAATTCCGCGAATCCCCATTCATTCAGAAAAATCCCCATTCATTCACAAAATCGTGATGTAAGCATACAAAAATACATAAACGTAAGTGTCAATCTTTAAGTATTATGAAAAAAGAGATTCCGAATAAAGACAGCCCCCTGTTAAAAGACAAGAACGGCGATTTTATCCAGAACCGTTGCGTTAATAAACTGCGTGCCGAGGTTTTAAAGGAGAAGACCACGCAGGAGGATGCACTGGAATATCTCAAGAAGAATACTGCCGAGATATACGAGCTCCCCGAAGGATTCCAGCTGAAAGGCATTGCGATTTTGGGAGTGCCGCCCGTATATCTTGGACTTAAAATAAAGAAGAAGGAGATTGTCTTCTACTTCCACAAGCCGTGTTTCGGCATATATCTCATGAAAATAAAGGCTACCGACGAAGATTTCGCATACATCAGAGCGAACAGCAAATTAGTTAAGTTCTGAAGTATCCCAATATTATTGGGAACTTCATGACAGACGAAAATTATGCCGGTGCCGCGGAATTCATCGACGCGGTCAAAGTCACCGGCGGCAAATCGGAAAATATCGAAGACCTGACCGCTTTGGAGGATCAGGTCACTGTTCTTTTAAACGGCGTTACGGTTACCTCTCAGGTGGCAACAAGCAGCAATCTGGACGAACTGGGCGCAGGTTACGTCATCACCGAAGGTCTGTGTAAGGATGTCAAATCCGTGCACACCGACGGAAATACAAACACGGTTTACGTCACCTCCGATTCCGTGACCGAAAATTTCAGAAAGATTCAGAACAAGACGGCGGCGACTCAGACGGGCACATCGGGGGGTGTCGAATACGCAGACGCGGCGACCGCTTCAAAGAGAAAGGCAATTGCGACCGTCAAAGCGCCGCATGTAATCGAATCCGATATTGAGATAGGTATCGATGACATATACCGTGCGACAAAAGAGATCATATCGGATCTCTGGGTGAAGACCGGCGGCGTTCACTGCTCGGTTCTCTTCCGCGAAGGCGGGGAGATTGTCGCGGTAATGACCGATGTCGGCAGGCACAACACGGTCGACAAGGTCGTCGGAAGTGCAATCTTAAACGGCATTGACCTAAATAAGTGCTTCCTCGGATGCACTGGACGCCAGCCCTACGGCATGGTCAAAAAATGCATGAATGCGGGAATTCCGATTATCATATCAAAAGCCGCATCCACTGCCGACGGCATAAGACTTGCAAGGGAGTCGGGCATTACCCTCATCTGTTTTGCCAGAGGAGAGCGCTTTACCGTATATTCCAATCCGCAGAGAGTTCGCGGAGTGAAGACGGATCAATAAATCAGTGTTCAATATAATCAGTGAACAATTACAGTAACTTTTTTTTGTTTTTTTTTTGCATTTTTGGCTTTTTTGCTTTTTTGACTTTTTTGCCTTATTTACACGCCGCGTCTGAAATGTCCTTCGGTAATGCCGCCCTGAGATATCTTTGCGACCCTCTTCTTCAGGTCATCGAGTTCGTTCTCCAAAGCCCTGCCCGACCCCCTTCCCGACCAGTCGCCGTCAGATACGGCACGAAGACCTTCCTTATAGGCTTTTACGACCGCAGACGCGTAATCGTATGTCTTGTGCCTGCCGTCAACCGATAAGGTGTCAAGACCCATATCGCAGAGTTCTGGCAGGGAATCGATTAGGCAGATCTCGACAGCATTGAAGATATGGGTTCTGCCGCAGGCGTCAACATATATGGGGAAGTCGCGGTCGCGCTCATCGAGCAGCGAATATGTCTTCTTCGGATCGTAAGTCCCGTAGTCCGAAAGCCCCGATAAGGGCAGATTGTTCTCGGTGACCATGAGTTCGACGGCGCCGTTAACGAGATACTCGGTCTCGACCTTCCCGCGAAGTTCGGGGGGGATTCTGCCGACAAGGTCGCGGATATTTTCGGCGGACGCCTCCGGCGATATGACGGCGCCGCAGAAGAGGTCGGATATCTGCGCAAGGCTCAGCGAATTGTAGATGTTCATGCCGCTTCCGCCGTAGATAAGGGCATACGGCGCAACCCTGCGTATCGCGGCAGCACTTCCGTAACTCTCGACCAATATCCCGCATACGCCGAGACCGAGAACTTTCTCCACAAGCGGCAACGCGGCGGAGATATACGCGTCATCCGCAATCCGCGACCATTTCCAGATGAGTTCGCAGCCGCGTTCCTTACATGTCTCCGCCGCCGACGAAAGTGTCTCAAGTATTCCTTCCTCAAACGACGGATTTACAGAGCCGTCTTTGAGAACGGGCGCAATGTCACATTCGCAGTATATCCTGTCGCATCCCGAATCGACGGCGGCTCTGACGCATTCGGGACTGTCGGCATAGAATGCGAGTTTCGGTCTCCGCACCGGCACATCATATCTTACGAAATTGCTCAGGAACCGCGAATAATTCTCGCGGGCGGCATCCATAGAGGCATCATCGGGCAGATACGACCCGATTACCGCCCTGTCGGCGGACTTGAGGAAATTGCGCCGGAGTTCGTTGAGCAGGCTCATGGGAAGAAATAGATTGCCGGAATATTCAGCCTTGAAAGAGCGCATCTCATACTGCGTGCCGCCGCATTTTGCAAAGACTTTCTTCAGATCATCGGTCAGCACGGGCTTATTCTGCGCATCCGCCATCTCGGTGTCCGAGGTGTAAACGGTCTCGTATTTTACGCCCTTTATCGCGAAACTGCCGCTGACGACAGGCGTTCTGCCGTTTTCGCCCCCGAGTTTAAAGGTGATATCTATGGGAATCTTTCGGTACACGCCGCCGTCGCGGGCTTTTATCTCTCCGGCAAGATCATCGAGACTGCCGCGATTCGTGATGAAGACCCGATCGCCGCGTCCGAGCCGGCACTTGGTCCTGAAACGGAGTTCGCCGTTTCGTATCTCATACGGCTTTCTTAGGAAGAAACCGTCATCCGAGCCGTGCTTCCTGCGTATTGTAAGACCGTCGCCGTTGCGCGGCTTTGTATCGCCCGTCAGCCTTACAACCCCGCTCTCATACCGCGGATCGTAATCCGTGACCGTGCCTATGAATATTCCGCGGTTTGCGGGTCGGTCATAGGACATGAGAGCCGCATTTTTGTCGCCGCCGACATAACCCGATGTAAAACGCCGGTTGAAGGCTATCAGAAGGTTCTCCATGTCCTCGTTTGCGGCGACTTCGTCTGCCGATGTGTTGTTCGCGACCGCATCCAGCGCCCTTCTGTATATCGAGGTGACAATCGCGACATACTCCGGCGATTTCATGCGCCCCTCAATCTTAAGGGACCCGATATTGAGCCGTGCCATATTCTTCAGGTTGTCGTAGGAGCAGAGATCGCGCGGAGAAAGAAGATATGCGCCTTTCGTCCGGCATCTCACCGAAGATGCGGAGTCAATCCTTCCGTATCCGTCGACCGTGCTCTCCCGCAACTCATAGGCTTTCCTGCACGGCTGTGCGCACATTCCGCGGTTTCCGCTCCTGCCGCCGAGAAGCGACGAGAAGAGGCACTGACCCGAGTAGCAGTAGCAGAGAGCGCCGTGAACGAAGACCTCGAGTTCGGGCGGATTCTTAAGCGGCGTCTCCGAATCGGGATCGGCTGCTTGTTTAAGAGCGGCGTTAATGCCCGAAATCTCATCATACGAGAGTTCGCGGGCAAGCACGATTCTACGGATATTCATACTGCCGGCTTTGAGCGCACCCGCCGTGCTGTTTATCGTCATCTGCGTGGATGCATGCAAAACAAGATCGGGGAAGCACTCGTTTGCCGCTTTCAGAAGCCCCAGGTCCTGAACAAGCACGGCATCGGCGCCGATTGAGTAGTAATACATCATCTCGGAGAGGGCGCGGGGCATCTCTTCATCGGAGATAAGGGTGTTTAAGGTGATATAAACGCGAACGCCGCGGGTGTGGCAGTATTCCACGGCGTCTTTGAGCTCGTCCTCGTTGAAATTTGCGGCAAAACGTCTTGCGCCGAAGTTGCGGCCAGAGAGATATACGGCATCGGCACCTGCGCAGACTGCCGCGTGAAGAGCCTCGGGGCTTCCCGCCGGCGCAAGAAGTTCGGGGATGCGTATCTTTGCGCCTTTACCTTCGGCTCCGCTCTTCGCCCCTACCGCTTCCGACGCTGCCGATCCCGAAGATCCCGAAGATCCCGTAGATACCGGAGATACCGAAGACGCAGATTTAACGGATTTAACGGATTTATTAACTTTTTTCCCACGAGAGTTTTTCCCGCCGTGACTGCCGCCCATGCCGATCATACCGCTCATATTACACCTGCCAACCGTATTACCAAATTATTATCAGATTATTATCAGATTATTCCCAAATTATTATCGTATTATTGTCAATTATTATCCAATTGTATTCCGATTATTATCAAAATTCATTACGGATCATATTACGGATCATATAAATGCTCACTGATCAATGTCACGGACTGCCGCAGGCATGAGCGGGCACGCGGATTATAAACAGGCAATAAGCCCGTTGCAGCCTTACCGTCCGAATCCGACGACTAAACAGAGACTTCCAAAAAGAGTGAATCCGTGCTTAAATAAAGCGCTTTATTTGTTATAATGCATAATAATTATACGAACGCGGTTAAAATATTCCAAAACCGCAAAACCGAAAAATAACAGGAACATGCCGTAATCGGCATATAATATCGGCAAAATAGCCAATACAGATATAGGGCGTGCGGCGCCGCAGGAATTTACGTAAAAACACCCCGGGGAAATTGACTGCCATATGGCACTATTTGAGAGAAAAAAAGCACCAAAAGAGTCCGATTCAGACGACGGCGGCGAGATAGGCTCACTTATCAAACTGCTCTCGTCCAAGAACTGGGAGGAACGCGGTAATGCCGCAATACGCCTCTCGGAGATAGGTCAACCGGCAGTAGTGCACCTCTTAAAAGCGCTGGATTCCGAAAATTCTCTCATACAGACCGGCGCCGCCGAGGTCCTCGGAACATTCGGAGAGGCGGCACTCCCCACTCTTTTAAAAGTAGTCTTCTTCGGAAAAGAACGTGCACGCGACGGTGCGGCAAGAGCGGTCGGTCAGAACGGCGCGGCTGCGATACCGCAGCTCAAGGAAGCCCTGGGCAACAAAGAGAGCGCCTCGGTGAGAAGCGGCGCCGTGCTATGTCTGGGCTATATGGGTTACATGAGCCAGGATGTCGAAGGAATGCTCGTCGAAGCCCTCCGCGACAGCAACTCGAACGTGCGCATTCAGGCGGCAAAATCCCTTGAAAACATAAACTGGATACCAAAGACCAAGACTCAGAGGGCGCAGTTCTTCCTCGCAAAAGGCGACTACAACTCGCTTGCGAAACTCGGAAAGGATGCCCTGCCCGCGATACAGTCCGAAGTCCTCTCCGGCTCGACCGAGACAAAGAAGAAGATTGCCGAGATACTCCCCAAAATCGCGGCGGAAGAATCCCTCTATGTCCTCTTAAAACTCATCGAGGACTCGGATGCGCAGGTCAGGCAGAAGACCGTTGCCGCAATGAGCGAGGCAAGCGACAGAAGACTCATCCCTTATATCATAAAATCGCTCGACGACGAGGACTCATACGTCAGAATGGAGGCTGCATGGTCTCTCGACAGAAAGGGCTGGAAACCGTCTAACAACGATGAAAAAGCCAAATACCTGATGATCAAGGAGAAGTGGACCGAACTTCTCCAGATGCGCGATGCGGCAGTCCCCATCCTCATCGCCTCACTTAAGGACAAGAATCCGGGTATCAGGCTCAAATCGACCGAAGTTCTTCGCGCAATGGGCAATGTCGGCTACGCTGCCATCAACGAAGCACTCAAGAGCGAGGATCCCGCGCTGAAAGCCGGCGCCATGGAAGCGGTTGCGGTCATCAAGAAGAAGAATGCCGCCGCAGCCAAGGCACAGTCCGAGAAGAAGAAAGCCCAGACCCCCGACGAAGAGGTCGAAGAGCAGTTAAAGCGCCACAAAGAGGAGATGAAAGCCCGCAACGGCAATTCCAAGACCGAGGAACAGTGGGCCAAGATAATGCGCAAGAACGGTCTCGACGAGGACAGAATCGCAAGATTCTCCAAAGCCCTCTCGGACGAGAACGAGATTATGCGTGCCGCCGCCGTCGAGAACCTGAAGGCAACCGGCAACTGCGGTATAGAGTGTATGATCATTCTCCTTGCCGACCCGAAGAACAATGTGAGAATCGCGGCTATCGAGTCTCTAGGCGATCTGAGGGCGAAGCGTGCCGCAAAATACCTTGTCAAACTCATAAAGGACAAGAACGAGAATGTCAGAATGGCATGCGTCCATTCTCTCGGTCAGATGCACGATCCCGAGACTCTCGGAAGCATAGTCGGAAGGCTCTTCGATCCGAATGCCGCCGTGAGGAACAAAGCCATCGAGACCGTCGCCAAGTTCGGATCGGAGGCGCTGCCGCATCTCAAGGAGCATCTCTCGATTCAGGATATGGCAGTCCGCATTATTGCCATCAGGACAATCTCGAAGATCAGTCACCCCGATTCGATTGCCCTCTGTATCAGGATGCTCAACGATACGGAATTCGATGTGAGGCAGTGTGCCGAGGCGGCTCTTCTGGCACTTGCCGATACGCAGTTCAACCCGCTCGTTGATTATGCGTTCAAGATATCCAAGCGCGGCAAGTCTCTCGAGAAGACGGGTATTATCGCCGTGCTTGCGCAGATAAAGGACAGCAGGGCACAGCAGGCGATAGCGTTCTTCCTGCAGGACTCCGAGGAGAAGGTCGTCGATTACGCCAAGAAATGCCTGCAGGGTCAGCAGCAGGAAGAGTTTACCCCCGAACTTCTGAAGAATCTCGAGGAGCAGGCACATGCGGCAATGCGCACGCGCAGCGAGGCAAAGCCGACCGCGACCGCGAAGACGGGAACGGCAAAGCCTGCGGATCAGGCGGAGCATACAGGAAAGGCGGATACGCCGGTCGCGACAGGCGAGGTGCCCGCGGCATCTGCGGAAACGGCGACAACAGCGGCAGCCGCGGACGCGGATGTTACGGCTCAGGTGTCTGCGCCCGTATCCGCGCCGGTATCGGCTCCGATGCCCGAAGAGGAGCCGGGGTTAACGCCGGAGGAGGAAGCCGCCGCCGTGGCAAGAGATCTAAAGAGCACGGACAGCGCCGTTCAGATGAAAGCCGCCGAGAAGGTCTTTATGATGGGCGACATCATTATTCCGCCGCTCATAGAGGCTCTCAACGACGAGAATCCCGAGACAAGGACTTTCATCGCCGAGATACTTATCGGTCTTGGCGATACCGCGATTCAGGGGCTTGTAAAGGCGCTCGAGAACCCTGAGCCCGCAATCCGCATGACCGCGGCGCAGAGCCTCGGAAAGATTCCCGACGAGGTCACGATAACGGCTCTCTGCGGCGTTCTCGAGAATGACCACAACTCGCTCGTAAGGACGGTTGCCGCGGAATCTCTGGGATTCATGGGCGACAAGCGTGCTCTCAATCCACTTATCGCGGCTTCGAAAGAGAACGACAAGGCTCTGAAATCGGCGGCTCTGAGGTCGCTCGGATACATCAACGACGAGCAGGCGATTCCGACACTCATAGAGACCCTCAAGAATGCCGATCCCGAGATTGTCAAGATTGCCACCGCCGCTCTCACGCAGTACGGTTACGAGGCGACAAAAGCCCTTGAACAGGCTCTCAAGACCGAAACGGGACTTGCAAGAGAGAAGATCACCTATGCTCTCGACGAACTCGGCTGGGTTCCCGAGACCGAGGACGCAATCTCGTATTACTTCATCGCAAGAAAGCAGTGGACGGAACTTGAGGAGATCGGCGAGGCGGCTATTCCCGCACTGCAGTCGGCAATCGCGGATTCAAGCATAGAGGTAAAGATCTCTGCCATGAACACGATGGCAAACATAGGCGGCGATCAGGCAGCCGCGGCTCTGGAGAGCATTATAGAGAGTTCCACGGACGAAACCGAGAAGACTCTCGCAAAAACCATGCTTAAAAAGATAAAAAAATAATCGCAGGAAAGAGGAAAGCGGTCAGGCACGGGTCAGGACTTCCTCAAAGTAGTCCATGATATCGGATACCAGTTTTGTCGACGCCGTCATGTATTTTGTGTCGGTTACTTCCTCAAGAGTCTGAATATACCTTCCCGTTTTCGTAATCGGCTCATCCTCAATGAGACTCTCGAGTGTCGGCGTTATCATCTCTGGGTGATTCTGAAGGGCAAGAACTCTGTCGCCGTATGAGAATCCCTGATTTTTGCAGGCTTCGTTTGTCAGCAGATGGACGGCGCCGCGGGGTATCTCAAACGTATCGCCGTGCCACTCGAAAGTAACGAATTCCTTCTTAAAGAGGCGGTCAAACGGGCTGTCCGCGGCGGACTGCGTCTTATACACCCTGTGCCAGCCGATCTCCTCATCGGCATTTCTCGTGACCTTTCCTCCCAAGACTACCGATATGAGCTGACCGCCGAGGCAGATACCGAGCACCCCTTTGCCTGCGGCGACGGCTTCGCCGATGAACTTCTTCTCCGGCGTCAGGAACGGGTATTTATCGTCTTCATAGACATTCATGGACCCGCCGAGGACGGCAAGAAGATCATATGAGTCATGGTCGGGCAGAGCGTTTACCCGCGGATCGTCGAGGTAGAGATGACTCTCGGCGTATTTCCAGCCTTTTTCCTCCGCAAGCCCTCTTATGCATCCCGTATCTTCGCTTGCCATATGCAAAAGCGCATGAATCCTCATTATTGTCCTCCATTCACCTTTTAAACGGATTTTTCCTTTAATTCCGCCGCCATCTTCAGCTTCGGGCGGCATACGCCTTCATTCTGTCTGCGGATCGCGGTCTTGAACGATGTCCGCGATGTCCCTGCACGCCTTCGGAGTTATCGGAACTCGCGGATTTCCCCGAATGCCCGTTATCTCCGCCGTTGCCGCTGCCTTCGGAGTGTTTTTTAGCCTTGCCCCACACCTTAGGCGAATTGCCCGCGCCCTCACCCGCTCCGACCGAGGCAACACCCGCCTGTGCACTCACGGGAGCACCGCTCCGACCGCTCTGATTTTCATGGTCTCCGCGATTTTCCCGCTTCGATTTACCGGTTCTCCTGCGGGATTTAGACTGCGGCATTTTTCCGGACTTACCGTTTTTGCCGTTTTTGTCGTTATTGCCGTTTCTTACGGCTTTGCTTCTGCCGGACTTGTCCCCGCGTTCGGGATAATCCCTGTCGTTATTGCAGCCCCTGCCGCTCGGATTCGGATTTTTACGTGAATTCTCCGCCGCATTATCCGTCACTTCGGAGATACCCGACTGCCCATCTTTACTCCCGTTACTCTCTTTACTGCCATTACCGCCTTTAAGGTCTTTCGAAGCTTCGTTTCTGCCCTTCTTTGGCGTCTCGGCGGCGCAGTCCAGGAAGACCTCGGCGTATCTCTGTGCAACGTCGCTTCCCAGAGTGGGTCTGAGACTCTCGAGCCAGAGGTAAAATCCCGTCATCTGCGGCGTTCTCTTGCTCTCGACCTTGAGTTCGCCGGACTTCTTGCGGACGATCTTTAAGTATTCGTTCTTCTTCTTAGATCGCAGGTAGATTACAGGCTCATACTCGGGGATATCGACCGCGAGAACCATCTTCGAGAACTCGTTTTTCATATCGTCATAGACATACTTCTTCGAGTTCATTGTATAGGTGCGGTTATGCATGAGCGACCTGATTGCGGCGGGGTAGAGTGCGCCGAAGAGCACTTTCTTCGAGACCGGCGGTATCTCGTCGGGTCTTGCCATCTCCTCTTTTCCGCCGCCGTTCATCATTATCTCCAGAGTGCGGTCGCGCTTCATGTCATGGAGCTTTTTGTAATCGAACGGGCGTTTTATCGGAATCTTCTCTATTCCGATAAGGCGGCTGTTATCCACGGGCTTTCGCGGAACGCCGCGGGTGCTGTCCCTGTGCAGAACGTTCTTGAGCTCCTCGCAGGTCGGCGTTACGATAAGGGTGCTCTCGGTCTCCCTCATAAGCCTCTTCATTATCGACGACCGCGATATGTCGACGGATGAGAAGAGGACGAACGGGACGACCGCCTGCGCGTAGAGGTAACTGAGGAGCTTTTTCTTGTAGTGGACCTCGGCTTCCATGTCCTTTAAGTCGGAGGCGGAGGTGACAATCTCGCAGAAGCAGATTCTGTCCATGTAGTCGACGAAGACGATATCGAACTCGGCGATATCCTGACCGTTGCCGCGGATATTGATGTCGCCGCGGTTTGAATAGAATATGCCGTTCTGACCGAGTTTTATCTCAATCGGCGGGAACGGGGCATCCGCACCTTTTCTGACGACATACTTGACCTTGCCCGTGGTCTCGGTGAGTTCGAGGAGCATCTCGTATATGAGCGACTCGTACCATCTGCCTTCCGCGGCTCTCATCTGAGAGAGTTCGGGCGAGAACAGCTGTGTCTTCTCGAGCTTCTTCAGATGGCGGATTGCACGCCTTGCAATGGTCTTGTCGGGCTTCTTCCTGTAAAAGTTGGCATTAAGCCAGTTCAGCATTTCCATGTAATTGTCCTTTTTGCGTTATTTTTGCGTTATTTACGCCGCTTTCGCTCTTTGCATCGCTGTCGGCTTTGAGCGGATTTCAGTGCGTATTTCCGAGCGAATTTCCAAGCGTATCCGAATTTTCGGCAGACCTTCCATTCCGGAGTTTTTAACCCGAATTATTCGGATTATTCATACCGGAATGAATTAGGGGTCATGAATTCGTTTGAAATGATTTGAGTTGAATGATTTGAGTTGAAATGATTTCGGTTTAAAAAGTGAGACTGCGGCGATGGGGACTGCGGGAACGGTGAATACGATGATAGAGGTCGATTATCTCAGACAATCTCGGACAAACGCCTTCAATCGCCAATCATCGCATATCCCGACAGTTATTGCAGATATTGCAGACATTACAGGTTGCCGGTATCGCAGGTTGGATGTATTGCATGTATTGCAGACATTGCAGAAATTACAGACATCACATTTGCGGGATTCCGCAGGAATTCGCCGGATTATTCCAGGACCATTATCCTGCGGGTCAGACTCTTATGCACTCTCTGTTCATGATACTGAACTATCGTAAAGTGCCGTTTTGCAATCTCGCGTATATCGATATGGGTAACAACAACGGCACGCCTGCCTTTTTTGAGCACCCGTCGCATCTCACTCAATGAATCATTATAAAGCGCGTTCATTGATTCCGCTTTTATACAGACCGACTGACCGTACGGAAGATCCGTGGCTATAGTGTCTACAGAACAGTCTGTTATAGGAAGTTTGGTTGAATCAACCTTTAATACCTCGGTCTGCGGGAGGTTGGAAAGACAGCCTTTCAGCATCGCAATGTCCATATCCGTGCCCACCGTGCGCATGTTGAGCATAAGCCCTTCGAGCAGTATGCCGCCCGTTCCGCAAAACGGGTCCAATAAGAGGTCGTTTTCCTTACCCTGCGCAATGTTTACAAGGGTGCGTGCAAGTATGGGCATCATGACGCCCGGGTGGAAAAACGCTCTGCGCATCGGATTTCGATATTCGTAGCTTCCGCGGTCGATTTTATAGAGGACAACACCGAAATAGCAGGTCGTTCCCGAGAAGATCGCGCGGTACTCCCGCTGCGGATTCTTAAGCGAGACCGTTCCTTTGATATGCGCCCCCATGCACCTCTCAAGATCGAGCTGAGATTCGGGTATGGTTGTATCCTGTATTTTTTTGACCCGGCATGCGAACGGAAGGTCGGATGTTATGGCAAGCGAATCGAGCATCTCCTTGAATCTGCCCGCATCCGCGGGGCACTGCCCCAGATAAGAGATTACGCAGTGCGTCATTGCAAGGCGCCCCGCCGCGTTCTCATCATCGCATTCGACGACGGCGACCTGCATCCCTTTCTCGATAATTCTGCCGATACACTCCGCTTCGGCGAAGGGGAGGGTCGGGTGTTCTCCCGAGAGTTCCAGAATCAGTTTCATGTCTGCCCTAATTAGTTGGTTCTTCGAGTGCTAAAAGTGATAGCATGCGCATGCCTCCGGCAGCGCCGCCGACCATGAATGATTGGATTTTTTATCGCCCGCGACCTATACCTATAGAGAGCAATTACCAAGATGAAACCCAACCGTGCTTTATTTCCAATCCTCGTTTTTCTCGGCGGCTGCAGCTACGGACCGTCGTCATCGGTAATCAAACTGGGATACGCGGACGGTTTCACACCACTGACATTTCTCTTTGCAGAGTATTTCACCGGTCTTTTTCTGCTCTTGCTTATTGCCGCCGTCCTGATTGCATATACTTACATCAGGCACGGCAGAACGGATATCTGGAACATGTATATGCCTGCGGAGCGTGAATCGTCCGCACGGAGCGGGCAGGCACACGAAGCCGCAGCGACCGAACAGGCACCGGAAAAGACGTCGACGAAACCACGCGGGGACGGTATTCTGCGCATGTTCGCATGCGGTCTCTCGCTTGCCCTTGTCAGCACATGCTACATAGTCTCCCTGAATATGATCTCGGCGTCGCTTGCCGTTCTTCTGCTCTTCCAGTTCACATGGATGGGCGTAATCCTTGAAGCCGTCATAAAACGCCGGTCTCCGTCGCGAAACGCCTGCATATCGATAATTATCCTGATTTCCGGAACCGTTCTGGCATCGGGAATCCTCGGCGGCGTCGGCAGCATGAACCCGATAGGCGTCATATTCGGTCTGGGATCGGCGTTCTTCTACACGATTAACATGTATCTTCTCGGCGATTCGAAGACCGAGATGCATCCGTTCTTCAAGAGCCTGACCACGCTACTCTTCGCATGCGTTGCCGTGGGCTTCATATTCGGACCCATGCTCATCGGAAGCGGCGGCGTGGACGAACTTCTCAACCCTTCGCTGATTCCGTATGCCCTGATGCTCGGAATAATCGGCTGTGCCCTGCCCGTATCCCTCTTCTCGATAGGGATGCAGAAGCTGCCGCTCGGGTTTGCGACAACGCTCAGTTCCTCGGAGCTTCCGGCGTCGATAATCTGTGCGGTTCTGATAATCAACGAGACCGTTATGTGGTATCAGTGGATCGGCATAGTGATCCTGCTCTACGGCATCTCGTATCGCTATATGTTCGTAAAGGGTCGGAAAAAACCCGTTATTCCTTTCTCATGAGGGACATGAAAAGCGCGGATTCATGAGGGGTCGGGTTGAAAATTAAGTATAAGTTGATAGTATGAATTACAGCCGTGCGTTATTCCCCCTGCTCGTCTTTATCGGGGGTATCAGTTTCGGTCCGCTGTCACCGTTCGTGAAGATAGCGTATACCGAAGGTTATTCATCCGTCTCAATGATATTCGCGCAGTACGGCGGCGGCTGGCTCTGTCTCTTCATACTTGTCGCGATTTTCACGCTCTGCAGAATACTGACCGGGAAAAAGAACGGCATAAATGACGGCGCATCTCAAAGATCTCAACCATCTCAAGCATCTCAACCCTCTCAAACGTCGGTTAAGACACGTTTGAAGGATTGTCTGCTCATATTTGCATGCGGTCTCTCGATTGCCCTGTGCAGTTCCTGCAATATCTTTGCGCTGAACACCATCTCCGTCTCGCTTGCCGTTCTTCTGCTCTTTCAGTTCATCTGGATGGGCGTCATCATACAGTGCATAGTAAAGCGGTCGCTGCCGTCAAAGGAGACCTTAATCTCGGTGCTCCTGCTCGTTATCGGAACGGTTCTCGCCTCCGGTGTGCTTATAGCAGGTACCGGATTCGAATTAATCGGCGTCCTTTTCGGTCTCGGGTCGGCGCTTTTCTTTGCGATATACGTCTTCTTAATCGGACATGTCGCGGTTAAGATTCACCCGGTATATCGGAGTTTTCTCGTGATGAGCATGGCGCTTCTCTCAATCCTTGCAATCTTCGGCTTATCGCTTGCGGAGAATGCGGCGCAGATAGATACGGGTCTTTTCAGGTACGCAATGATAATCGGTCTCTTCGGATGCGCAATCCCGATGTTCTTCTTTGCAATCGGCACACCGAAGATTCCCACGGGTGCGGCAACAATCCTCAGTTCCTCGGAACTGCCCGCAACCATCATCTGTGCCGTCATCATCATTCACGAATCCGTAACGGCATTTCAGTGGGTCGGCGTGGGTCTTGTATTTCTGGGAATCGCATATCCCTATCTTGCCGCGGCATTAAAGGAAAATACGGAAAAATAAGGAAAAAAGCGTAAAGGTCTGAAAGGATTGATTAAACATCGTCAGCGGGATACGGGTAAAGGGATACGGATTTTCGGACGCCGATATCTTTACACGCAACGATACATTAATTTGATCTCGTTCTGATTGTAATTCATGGACGCTGTTGGTGTTTTGATAATTACTCTGGTGTTCATTACCGTTCTTGCTTTCTCACGAAAAGTGCCCATATTTCTGACTCTGTTTTCGGGAGCCGTTCTCATGGGTCTTCTTGCGGGAGCCGGATACGAGCAGGTCATTAATTGGACGATAAAAGGAATAGGCAGTACCTTCACCGGATTTGCCGTGGTAATACTCTCCGGAATTGTCATAGTAAGACTGCTTTACGACCAGGGTCTTCTGGATATAATAATCTCGGGATTGAGTTTCGGCACAAAAGATCGCGGCATTAACGCAGGTATTCTCGGTTACATACTTGCGATTCCGACGACGTGCTGCATGACCACATACATGATGCTTGCCCCCGCAATGAAAAAGGAGGGGGACATAAACCCGAAATCAAACCGACCTCTGTATCTCCTTGCGGTCGGCAGTATCATCTCATATGTCCTGATTTTTCCGACACCGGTTACGATGCCGATCCTGACTTCTCTTGCGCCCGATTATTCGATCTTTAATCTGGACGCAATAACAATCCCTATCTCGTTGGGTGTTCTTGTAATCATAATGCTGCTCTTCCGCTTCCTTTACCGCAGTACAAAAGAGACCGGCGAAGAAAAAGGCGGGGATAACGGCGCGAATAAAGTCGGAGATGCGGGCGGAGACATTAACGCGGAACCTGTCGAATCCGCGGAGCCCGTAAAGACCGAAAAGATTTCACTCAATCTCAAACTGCGGGCATGGGCTCCGTTTATCGCAATGATTGTGACGATGCTGGCGGGATTTTTTATCTTCCATCTGTCTCACGTAATCATCATGCAAACCATAATGCTCGCGGGACTGATAACCGCCCTTGCGCTTGCTCCTGCCGACATCAGAATGAAAAGCTTCTCGGAAGGTGCCAAATTTGCGGGTCTGATACTCTTTGATCTCTGTGCCGCGGGTGCGATCGGAAGGGTAATCAGAGAATCGGGTCTTGCAAGCGGCATTACGGATTCGATGATCCCCGTACTTCCCGACATTATGATTCCCTTCATAGTCACCGCGATATTTGCAATCGCACAGGGATCCAGAGTAACGACCGCGGTCATAGCCTCGGAGATAATTGCAGCTTCCGGACTTGCGGCAACAATTCATCCTATTCCGATGATACTTATGATAGCGGCGGGAACCTGCTTTGTTGTTTTCTTTACGGATCCGTACTTCTGGCTTGTGCAGAAAACAACGGGCGATGACATAAAGACGGTGCTGAAAAACTATACCCTGCCGCTTGCTGTCGCGGCTGTCATCATATTTGTTGTCGCACTTCTGCTTACGGCATTTTTCTTCCCGTATGTCGAAGACGCGGCTCTCCTTATGGGATAACGCTTCATGAACGATAACTGAAAAAATATACACTTTTTTTTCGAAATAAAGAGATGCAGATATTAATAGACGCAGAAATTAAGTGATGAAGATATTAAGTGATGAAGATATTAAGTGATGCAGAAATTAAGAGATGAAGATATAAAGATATAAGAAAAATAAAGAGATAAGAAAAAAAGAAGATTACTTCTTCTTTTTATCGTTCTTGCCTCCGAAGACATCCTTGAAGAATCCCGTCTTTTTGCCCGACTCCGACTTTTTGCCGGATTCTATCTCAAGAAGTCTGCTGTAGAGCTGTTTTTCCTCTTCGTTAAGATTCTTAGGAATCTCAACCTTTACCCTGACCAACATATCACCGGGTCTGCCTCTTCTCTTGATGCCCTCGCCCGCAATCTTAAGAGCGGTGCCGTGCTGAACACCGGCGGGTATCTTGAGCTCGACATCGCGGCCGTCAATCGTCTGGATATCGACCTTGGTTCCGACCGCCGCGCCTGCCGCGGATATGGCGACCGTCGTCTCGAGATCGTCGCCGATACGTCTGAAGTTCCTGTCGGGCAGGACCTCAATCTCGATATAGAGGTCGCCGTTGGGCGCGCCGGGGTCTCCCGCCTCGCCGTAACCCTCCATCCTCAGACGCATGCCGGTATCGACGCCGGCGGGTATCGCAACGCTGATGGTCCTCTTGACCCTCGAATGTCCCGTGCCGCCGCAGGTCTTACAGCGCTCTTCGGGTATCTTTCCGCGACCGCCGCACTGCGAACAGGTGACCATGCTGACAAAATTGCCGAACGGCGTCTTGCTCTCGCGTTTTTCCTGACCCGTGCCGCCGCAGCGCGGACATGTGCGTGTCTTCTTGGTCGTGCTTCCCGTACCGTCACAGTCGGGACACGGCTCGGTATGCATCACATCGACATCGCGCGATGTTCCCAGCGCCGCATCCTTAAGAGAGATGGTAAGGCGCATGAGCAGATCCGCGCCTGCCTGAGGACCTCTCGGACCGCGTCTCTGTCCGCCGCCGCCGAAGAAGGCATCGAAGATATCCCCGAATCCGCCGAAATCGGCACTGAAACCCGCACCGTTGAAACCGCCGCCGCTGTACTGACCTTTGGAAGCGTTGGTGAAGGTCTCGTGACCCATGCGGTCGTACTGCGCACGTTTCTGACTGTCGGAAAGGACGCTGTAAGCCTCGTTTATCTCCTTAAACTTCTCTTCGGCGCCCTCTTCCTTGCAGATATCGGGGTGATATTTTTTGGTCAGGGTGCGGTAAGCCTTCTTAATCTCCTGTTCTGTAGCCGTTTTCGGAACATT
>Ga0265298_10003019_pt1 | contig 22655 bp, 18 predicted proteins | sample AusTroGonzalo_MG_3_FD_193486 | JGI IMG/M metagenome (GOLD analysis project Ga0265298, IMG submission 193486) | Bovine rumen microbial communities from tropical cattle in Woodstock, Queensland, Australia - Gonzalo_01 | ecosystem: Host-associated > Mammals > Digestive system > Stomach > Rumen ...
ACCTCAATCCCCGTCGCCCGATACAAAGAAACGGGGCGCAGATAAGTCCACGCCCCGTTGTGCCACACCTCATTGATTGAGCTTTTTTTGAGTTTATTTCTCAGTCCTTTTTTTTGTTTGTTGCATCCCGTAAAGGCTTGATGATGCCGTATATGTCATATTGATTCATCTCCAGGTCCGGTTTATGATGCGAGTATGCCAGCTTCAGGGGCTCTCCGTTTTTCCTGCAGAACAGGAACGAGTCGTTAATCTCCTTGCACGTCTTTCCCAGCATCTGGCCGAATATCACCGCCTGGCATTTATCCCCAATCCACTTGGGCTTACCCGCCAAAGACACACCGTTCATCACAAACTCCCTGATGTCATTGTCCGATACGCCATGAAAGAACTTATGGAGTCTGGCCGCCACGCCACGAAAAGGATCGTCCAACCGAACACCAACCGGGCAGTTCTTCCTCACGTAGCTCCTCACGTACTCAGCCTCTTTCTCCCATTCAATCATATTGACAAGGTAAATACGCGGCAGCCACGCATCACCAAGCAAATCGTCAAGCAGAGGCCCGTGCCCAAGCGCCGCCTCATCGAAAGCATAAGCGTTCTCATGGAAACGGTCACAGGCCTCCAGCAGCCTCCTCAGCTCCTCAAACAGCATATCATTCTGTATAATAAGATTCCAGTCCTCCCTAATGCAGTCCAGAACTTCATAGAGCATATTACGGAGCGGAGTAAGTGATTCCCGTAACATACGCGCCTCAAACCTGCATCCGCCAATCGGCGGCTCCTCATCATTCCCGCGTTGTACATACAAAGAAACCGCCGCCATAGCATCAGCCACGGCCGCGGTCATATTGCGGATTTTCATCATCAACTCACTTCTCCTTACCATAGTCTCAAACCAGGTAATTTCAATAATTGGAAACAATCAGGATCTATTGCGCCCGCAAAATTAGCAATCTCCGTCTAAATCCCAACACCTATTCTATAAAAACAGAGGTGCAGACCCCCAAAGGCCCGCACCCCCAAATGTCCATTAAATTATGTCAATCAATCTATATCAATTAAAGTAATCATACTTATCCACAATCTTCTCCATCACCTCCAGCTTATCAGCCTTGATGTATTTCTTCAGGGTCTGGGGGGTAGAGTGTCCGGTAATCTTCATGATGTCATAGATGTCCATTCCGGACAGATACATCAGGGTCGCACCGGTACGCCTGGCGGTATGGGTATGCACAAGGTCGCATTTCCTCTTCATCGCGAAATCCTTTTCTCCACCCTTCACAAAGTCAATCCTTATCTGTTCTGTCAGTCCGGCCTCTTCAGCAATCTTCTTCATGTTGTCGTTCACGTTCTGGTCAGAGAGATGAGGTATCTCATAGTTGTATTTCTCAAAGATCTGCTTCAGTTCAGTGGAGCAGGGTACAGACAACTTCGTGCCGGTTTTCTTCTGCGTGATGTTCACCACAGTCACCTCCTTGGTCTCGATAGTCGGAATCTTCTCGCCCGGATGCTCAGGGTCATCCTTCTCCACAATCTTGTGAATTTTATGGGTCTGAATATCCTCCTTCTTGATGTTGTTATAGTCGGATATGCGCTGCGCTGTCCAAACACCAATCATGAATATGTCACGTGCCAGTTCATAGCCATATCCGTGCTTGCTCAAATCAACCGCCCTTATCTTATCCAGGTCTTCTTTAGTAAGGTAGATGGAATCCACCTCCACGCGTGCGCCCTTGAACCTCTTATCCTTATAGGTCTGGCTCGTATGGTAACCTTCAGTCTCGGCCATAGACATCAGAGTCTTCAGCCAGTTCACCGTTTTGCCAATCGTATTAAGAGCCTTCTTCTGTTTGTTCAGGTGGGATATAAACCCCTTGTAGAACTCCATGTTGATGTCATCAAAATCATACACTCTATGGGAGTCTTCCTGGAATTCTTTCAGTCGTCTGACAGCTTGGCTGATGCTGGTAATGGTTCCTTGACTGTATTTCGTGCCTTTCTCCGTAACACGTGACCCGTTCTTGGCCTCCTCAAGGAACATATCCACATACTTGTTGAGAGTCATCCTGCCAGCTTTAAGCGCCTCAAGCCTTTTCTCCTCTTCCTCTTTTTTTCTTCTTTCCTCCTGCTCTCTATATACGCAGCTAAGTACAAGGTCTTGGATAATCTGATTGTTCACTTCTTTACCCTCATGCAGCTTATCTTCGCATGTCTTGAAGATATCCATCATGGTGATGAAGATTTTCTGAATAAGCTGATTATCCTTGTATTTTCTCATGTAGTTGGCATCATCTTTATGCTTCCAGATTTTCTCATCAATATAAAGATTAGTACCCATCCGGCAGTCAAATCCGGTCTTGCGATTTCTAACTCTGACAAAAATGTGGACCATTCCATCATTATTTGCCTTCTTTGTGAAGAATGTTGTAGCCATAAAATATGTGTTTAAGATGTCTGTAGCAAAGATAATACTAATTTGTTATAGTTGCCCACATCTTGCCCCACTTTTTTTAACAGCATATTACACGCTGTTACATCAAAAACACTTAACTCATTGATTTATATAGGTAATACCTCAAACACGTGTAACACCTTGTAACTCCCAATTGTCCCATACGCACCGCCAGAAAGTGCTCCACAAGACTTGTGGAGCACTTTTGTTTAAAAATGTTCCTAAAAGTTTCCTATGTATTGCCAAGGCTATGGCAAGTTAGGATCAGTCGATATTTGTGTTTAGCCTACGTTAATCAAAATAATCATATTGAATAACAATCTTATCGATTATCTCCAGTTGATCTGCCTTGATGTATTTTTTGAGGGTTTGTGGTGTTGAGTGTCCTGTTATCTTCATTATATCCATAATATTCATGCCGGATAGATACATCAGAGTTGCACCTGTTCTACGGGCTGTGTGGGTATGAACCAGTTCATATTTCTTTTTTATCATATGTTTCTTTTGCCCTCCCTCTACATAATCAATTCTGATCGGTTCGTCTAGTCCGGCCCACATGGCAATCTTCTTCATGTTGTCATTGACATTTTGGTCAGAGAGCCTGGGTATGTTGAAGTCATATTTTTCCAGGATCATACGTAATTCTGTTGAGCAGGGTATATAGACCTTTGTTCCGGTTTTCTTCTGAGTAATGCTTACAACAAGAATATCTTTTGTTATGACAGATGAGATTGTCTGCCCTGGATGTTCAGGATCTTCTTTATTTACAATCTTTTTTACTGTACGTTTTTGTATATCCTCTTTATGGATATTGTTATAGTCCGATACGCGTTGAGCCGTCCAAACGCCAATCATGAAAATATCTCTTGCAAGATCATATCCGTAACTCTTATCATTGAGATTCACAGCTCTGATCTTATCCAGATCTTCTTTAGTCAAATAAATTGAATCAACGTCAATGCGAGCTCCTTTGAATCTTTTGTCTTTAAATATTTGGTTATGGTGAAAATCTTCAACTAAAGCTACGTTCATAAGAGTCTTAAGCCAGTTTATATTCTTTCCAATTGTGTTTAGGGCATAGTTCTGTTGATTCAGAAAAGCAACATAGTCTTTGTAAAAGGCCATGTTAATATCATTAAAATCATACTCTTTATTGACAGACTTTTCAAATTTTCTAAGATGGTCAACTGATTGTTTGATGCTACAAAGTGTTCCGTATGTGTAAACTGTTCCTCCTTCTGTAAGACGTAGGCCGATTTTAGCCTCTTGAAGGAAAATATCAGTGAATTTTCTGAGGGTCATTTTATTGGTATCAGTTTCATTCGTTTCACTCAAAGTCTTGTCCTTTTGACCGTAAATACAATTCAGAATGGTTCTTTTGATAACCTCCTTATCATGGACATTCTCTAATTTGAGCTTTGCTTCACATTTTTCTATGATATCCTCCATAATATCAAGTACTTTCTGGACAGTTGGGTCACTCTTGTATTTTCTCATATAAGAGCGGTCATTGCGCCTTTCCCAAATCTTGGATTCCATAAAATAAGGTGTTGCCATTTTTAATTCTAAGCCGCGATACTGCACTCGTACAAAGATGTGAACCATATCTGGCCCGCTTCCTTTTGAAAAAAAAGTTGTTGACATAATAAAATGATTTAATGTTAATACGTGCAAATGTACTTCTCACTTTTTGTCAACACTGTGTACTGCATCAAAAACCAGACAAATGAATCAATTTATTCATACCTTTGCCATACCAAAAATACAACCCATGTTTGATGTAACTCTTTTGTCCGATACTACTCAGAACGGCATCCGTCACACCACATTCCAGACCTGCGCCATGGTCTGTTCAGAATGTATAGATATTGAGACAGAAGGCGATACCATCCGCCGTGTTCAATACACAGCAGGCTGCAACGGCAATACCCAGGGTATCTCAGCCCTAGTGGCCGGTATGAAGATTCAGGATGCCATAGCCCGTCTTGAAGGAATCCGGTGCAGCGGTCGTGGCACCAGTTGCCCCGACCAACTGGCCCGTGCCCTCAGGAAACTTATATGATGACTTCAACAATATGCTTGCCGGGAGTGGCAATGACAATGTTTCCGTCAATGGCCTGACCGTCTATCGTTATGCTGGTTACTCCTGCCTGCTTGCCGTCGGGGTTCTTGACGGTGATGTCAAACTCCGCATCACGCAGGATACGTTTTACCTTATATTCCTTTAGCGTTGATGGTATGCAGGGGTCTATCTCCAGTCCGTTATATGTGGGTCTGATGCCAAGGATATACTGTGTTACGGTGAGCCAGTTCCAGGCTGCGGTTCCTGTCAGCCATGAGTTCTTGCCTTCGCCTGGACGGGTGGAATCCTTGCCTGCCACCATCTGGCAATATACGTAGGGTTCTACTTTATGCAGAGTCTGGTCCTTTATCCATGAGGGGCAGATTTTTGTATAGTGCTCCCAAGCGTCGTTGCCGCGACGGGCCAGCGTTTCGCCTATTATTACCCAGGGGTTGTTGTGACAGAATATTCCGGCATTCTCCTTGTATCCGGCAGGATAGCTGCTTATTTCGCCCATCTCCACGTGATAGGTAGTAAAGGCGGGCCAGTTCAACACCATGCCGTGCTCACAGTCAAGGTATTTCTTGCAAGAGTCCAGAGCTTTGTCAACCATGCCCTCGTCAAGTCCTATGCCGGCCATTGCGCACCAGCCCTGGCTCTCTATGAACAATTTGCCCTCTTCATTCTCTTTAGAACCTATCTTGTTGCCGAAGTAATCGTATGCGCGCAGGTACCATTCTCCGTCCCAGCCGTGTTTGCGCACAGCCTCCACCATGGAATCTATACATGCCTGAGCCCTTTCGGCTTCCGCACTGTATTTCTCTTTGTCACGGCAGCCTGAACCTGCCAGCTGGCGGCAAAGCTCGGCATATTGCCTGCCGCAGAACACGAACAGGCCGGCTATCATCACGCTCTCTGCCTTGGAGCCCTCTGTCTTGTTCTCGGTAGTCTGGAAACTCTCGTTGGGGTCCCATGAGAAACAGTTCAGGTTCAGGCAGTCATTCCAGTCAGCACGGCCTATGAGCGGCAGCATGTGCGGTCCCAGGTTCTCGACCACGTGGTTGAATGAAATGCGAAGGTGCTCGAACAGCGTCACTTCAGTGCCGGGTTCGTTGTCCCAAGGTACCATCTCATCAAGAATACTGAAATCGCCGGTCTCCTTTATATAGGCTACCGTTCCGAATATCAGCCAGCAGGGATCATCGTTGAAACCTCCGCCTATGTCATTGTTTCCGCGTTTGGTCAGGGGCTGGTACTGGTGATAGCAGCCGCCGTCGGGGAACTGCGTGGATGCTATGTCTATTATGCGTTGGCGTGCACGGCTGGGTATCTGATGCACGAAACCCACCAGGTCCTGGTTGGAATCACGGAAACCCATTCCTCGGCCCACGCCGCTTTCAAAGAACGATGCCGAGCGTGAGAAACAGAACGTGATCATGCACTGGTACTGGTTCCATACGTTCACCATGCGGTCCAGACGCTCATCGCCGCTGGTCACGTTGAATTTTGACAGCAGACCGTCCCACAATGCTCTCAACTCATCAAAAGCCGCATCCACAGCCTCTACGGTTGAGAACCGCTTAATAACAGCGTGTGCCTTCTCCTTGTTGATGATGGTACGGTCCAGTGCGCCCAATGAGGTAATCAGGTTGTCACCGCGGGCGGGCAGGAACTTCTTCTCCTGTTCGTTCTCGGCATAGCCCAACAGGAATATCAGGTCTTTCTGTTCACCGGCTTCAAGCTCCACCTCCACGTAATGCGATGCTATAGGGCTCCATCCGTGAGCTACGGACATTGAGGGTTTTCCCGCCATTACACACTGCGGTGCTTCAAACCCGTTGTACAGTCCAATGAATGATTCGCGGTCTGTATCGTAACCGTCAGCCTTGGCATTGGTCAGCGCATAATAGGCATAGTGGTTGCGGCGCTCCTTGTACTCCGTCTTATGGTAGATGGTGGTGCCGTTCTCTATTTCCACTTCACCGGTTGACCAGTTGCGCTGGAAGTTCTCCATATCGGTTGTGGCATTCCACAGACACCACTCGGTAAATGAGAACAGTTTGAGCCGTCTGGTATGGTCGGAGTTGTTCTTCAGTGTGAGTTTCTGCACCTCGGCCCAGGTATTGAGCGGAACAAAGAAAAGCACGCTGGCTTGGATGCCGTTTTTGCAGCCTGTAATGCGGGTGTAGTTCATGCCGTGGCGGCACTCATAAGAGTCGAGTGGGGTCTTGCATGGCTTCCATCCAGGTGACCATATTGTCCCTCCGTCATTTATGTAGAAATATCGGCCTCCCGCATCCATGGGTACCCCGTTGTAGCGGTAGCGGGTTATGCGGCGGAACTTGGCATCCTTGTAGAAGTCATATCCGCCGGCTGTATTTGAAATCAGGCCGAAGAAGTCTTCATTGCCCAGATAGTTGATCCACGGAAACGGCGTAGCCGGATCCGTTATTACATACTCACGGTTCTTATCGTCAAAAAAACCAAAAGTTTTCATATTAAATTATTTGTTGGTTAGTAAAGTCATTATTCAATCAGCACCTTTTCCTTTCCGCGAATGTAGATTCCCTTACGTACAGGGATACCGTTGACGTTGCGGCCGTTCAGGTCATAATAGGTATCCGTTTTCATGTCATTTAAAATATCACTGACACCGTCGGAATCATTTCCGTCCAGTAAAATGTCATAATAGGTCAGATAACCGAATGGATCTGAATACAACCATAATCTTGTCATTCCGTTTTGTGCAGGTACTATTTCAAATATGACATCCGTAGCCTCATTGGAAAGAATATGGGCTCCGGAAGACCATGCTTTGTTGCCCGCAATGTATGGGGTGTCATCAGTGATGTCTTCGGCCTTTATGTCACCGTAATAAAATGGGTAAACACCTACAGTTCCGGAAAAATCGAACTTGCTGTAATTGTTTATTGTAAGAGTCAGGTAACATTTCCTGGTCCCGTTTTGGGTACTATAGTACCTGATGTTGGCATCATTTATTTCCAACTGCGGTTTATTTGTATGAAGAAGAATCTGACTTCCGGCCAAAGACCGTATTGCATATATACCATATTGCTGTCCGGCAAGTAACTGCCAGTCACTGCCCGGAATAGTACGGAATCTGATCATAGGGTAGAGTGTCATCAATTTCAATGGCTCAAGTTTATCGGGATCGATGATTACAGTAATCTGATTATAATCATAAACTATACTGTCGGACGGATCGCCTGGGAAAAGCGGGTTGAGAGTGCCGTCCTGTTCTATTGTCCCCATTGCATAATCTTGCAGCACAGACTGATATCTGTTCGCTAATGAAGGATCCTGATATATGTTGCTTGAGAACATATAACTGATTTTCAAGGTATCACCCGCAATTTCAATATGGTCAAACATTCGGGCATAGAACAGGGGGGATTCCTGTAATGTATCAGGGCTTGAAGGCCGTATTCCGAAAGTGGCCCCTTGATTCATACAGAAACCTACCCCATAAGATTGCGGATTAAGCACTGATAGTGAGAAGAATCCATCATATGAACCATTCCATCCCCAGTTGATGTGGAACAGACCGTCACCATCGTAGCCGTCACAAATGAAAGAGTGTCCTGAAGAAGGATTGCTGCTTCCTGAGTATGGGACAGGCCTTCCGGCTGCAAGCTCATCGTATATTAACGTTTCCCACTCATCGATGCCGTATGAAAACCTTGTAGCATAATATGCCGAAGGATCATAGTCAAAATATAAATACATCGCTTGTGCAAATGCGGATGCTTTGGCACCGGAGCCTTCAGGTGAAAGCTCCATTTCAACAGACTGGGCACAATAGCGCATCAATGTAGATACTGCCTGCCTTTGGTCCTTATTGCCTAAGATAGTCTGATTTTGTGTGCGTGGGTTGATTCTTACATATTTGTCCAGCATATTATCCCAGTCAAATGATACGGGAGGCAGGCTGTCTATCTGCCAGACTTTGCTTTTGCCATCCTTTATGGTGGATATACTGTATGCCGGAATCCCTTTTGTAGGGGTCTTGGGCCACTGATAATAGTTCATTATCTGTGCCATTGAGGTGGCTATACAGCCTGTATAGCAATGCTGTCCGGTCCAATTCTTATTTGCTCCGGCATAAAGGGGTATGTCGTTCCAATACGGATCGTCCTGATTCCATTTGCTTTTTATGAGTGGTTCTATGGCTCTTCTTTCTGTACGTGATGGAGAATTGGGAACACTGACCGTACCTTTGGGCTGATAGTCACCGCCCTTGAAATCGTCACGTTCACCCAGCGTGGCCATTGCGTCATCGTAACTCTTGAGCCATGCCTGCATGTTCGCGGGCAGTTGTTCCCAGTCAATGTTTCCCTGGTCGCTGTATCCTAATACCGGTAAGGTCCTTTCATCGGCCGAAGCAATGACATATCCGCCGCCATCCGCATTGAAAACGTAAATGTTCTTAACATCAACCTCTGTTTCCTTAAGTTTCACATCACGTCTCACAGGCGCAGCCATACTTTCGCTATGTGATGACAGATTCTTGTCTTTAAGGAACTTTGTGGCGCGTTCCATAGCTTCCTGGCTGGTAATATGCTGCGCAAGTGCCGCCATGGAAATCATACACAAGGCTATAATGCCTATGAATCTTCTTATCTGCATGACTGTTATGTAAGTGAGAGCTTGTGTAGGTACAAAGATAAGATTAAATAATGTGAATTCAAGAGATTTGGCTAACTTCGCGGTCGGAAAACAGATTGTTTATGAAAAAGACAGTTACTTTCGGCGAGGTCATGCTTCGTCTTGCAACCCCGGGCTACGAGCGTTTCGGCCAGGGAAACATGTTGAGTGCTACATACGGTGGCGGTGAGGCCAATGTGGCCGTATCGCTTGCCAATTACGGACTTCCCGTATCTTTTGTGACCAGAGTTCCCGATAATGACATAGCTGCTGCCTGCCTGCGTGAGATGCGCGGATTCGGTGTCGATGTAAGCGATGTCGTTCTGGGCGGCGACAGGCTGGGAATATATTTCCTTGAGACCGGTGCGGTAAGCCGCGGCAGTAAGGTCATATATGACCGCGCAGGCTCATCAATAGCCATGATAGAGCCCGGTATGATAGACTGGGACAAGGTTCTGGAAGATGCCGGATGGTTCCATTGGACAGGTATTACTCCCGCCATATCGGAGGGTGCAGCCAAGGTCTGCCTTGAAGCCGTGAAGAAGTGCAATGAAAAGGGAATAACCGTATCATGTGACCTCAACTACCGCAAGAACCTCTGGAAGTGGGGCAAGAAAGCCAGCGAGGTGATGCCTGACCTGGTAGCCTGCACGGATATCGTTCTGGGCAACGAGGAGGATGCGCAGATGGCCCTTGGCATAAAACCGGAGGGCGTGGACGTATCTAAAGGCAAGGTAGATGCCGATGCATACCTGTCAGTTTCCAAGCAGATAATGGAGCGTTTCCCGCGTTGCAGGAAAGTCATAACCACACTGCGCGGATCAATAAATGCCAACCACAACCTATGGAAGGGCGTGCTCTATGACGGCAAGACTCTCTTCAAGTCCAGGGAGTATGATATTACCCATATCGTGGACCGTGTAGGTGGAGGTGATTCGTTCATGGGCGGTCTTATCTACGGACTGCGCGTATATGAGGATGACCAGAAGGCACTTGATTTTGCCGTTGCCGCATCATGCCTCAAACACACCATATACGGTGATTACAACCGTGTTACTGTAAGTGAAGTAGAGAAACTCATGGGCGGCGACGCTTCAGGTCGCGTGGCCCGCTAAAAAATATCGCTATGAGCAGATTCAAGAGATTACAGGTGTTGAACACCTTTGTCAATACAGGAATCGTTCCGCTGTTCTACAACAAGGATGCGGAACTTGTCAAGAATGTGGTCAAATCCTGCTATAAGGGCGGAGCCCGTGTATTTGAGTTCACCAACCGCGGTGACTATGCCCATGAGGTCTTTGCTGAGGTCAACAAGTGGTGTGCCAAGGAGTGTCCTGAGATGATTATGGGCGTGGGCTCGGTAAGTGATCCCGCCACTGCCGCACTCTACATACAGCTTGGTGCCGGTTTCATTGTTTCTCCCAGTCTCAATCCCGATATGGCCAAGATATGCAACCGTCGCAAGATTGCATGGATTCCCGGCTGCGGCACACTGACAGAGATCAATACCGCCGAGGAACTCGGTTGCGAGATAGTCAAGATATTCCCTGGAACCGAGGTGGGCGGCCCGTCATTCGTGAAGGCCATCAAGGGACCGTGCCCCTGGACGGAAATCATGCCTTCAGGCGGTGTATCACCTGATCCTGCAAGCCTTGAGGCCTGGTTCAAGGCCGGTGTCGCATGCGTAGGTCTTGGCTCCCAGCTCACTCCCAAGGACGTAATCGCCAACGGAGATTTCGGTTTCATCGAAACCAAGGTGCGTGAGTGCATTGAGTTTGTGCAGAAACTGAAATAACGCAAGATGCGGATAGAATAACAGGGACGGTTCCGAACCGTCCCTGTTGTTTTATTTTATCGGAGTTCCAGGCCGAAGACCGATTCCAGCTCAACAAGAGCCGGATTATCCTTTTTCATCTTGTCATATTGCTCCTCGCGGGTGAGCAGATGCTCCACGTTCCGTGACTGGTCTATCTCTATCTCCATCCTTATGGAAGGATTGATGAACCTGTCCTGGACGAACTGCAATATGCGGTCCTGCGCCTGACGTATCTCATCGGCCATCATTGCGTTACCTGCCACTACCGTGAAAACGGTATCGGACTTGATGGCGGGATGACAGTTTATCATGCGGTTCTTGAGCGGCGTGTCCTGGCGGGGCAGGGTGGCTGCAAAGTCGTTCCATGCGTTCTGCAGCGCATCCGGTGTGAGCGGTTTGGCAGGATGCTGCTCCTGGTCTATAACCTGTACGGTCTGACGGCCGTGCGGCTGGTCGGGACGTCCAGCGGGCTTGTTGCCGTATATGGATGTGAATATGTCTCCCTTGACGGTGGGCATGACTTTCTTGCGCGCCGGTTGGGGTGTAACCTCCGGTACCGGTTGCGCTATGACCGGCTTGGCGGTGGCCTGAGGCGCTGCCGCTGTCGGAACTGCCTGTGCTGTGGCAGTTATCTTTTTGAATATGGGGTGTAATCTCTTGGGCTTACGCCCACTGCTGTCATCGTCTTCATCGGCCTGTGCCGCCTGTATGAGCGTGAGCTCCACCAGCAGGCGCTTGTTCTTGCTGAAGCGGTAGTTCAGGTCGCAGTCATTGCATATCTTGAGCGCACGGTACAGGAACCTGGGCGTGCATTTGGCAGCCTGTGCCTTGTAGCGCTCACGCATCTCGTCGCTTACCTCAAGCAGTGGCAGGGTGCAGGCGTCACGGCTTACCAGAAGGTTGCGCAGATGAAGCATCAGGCCGCTAATCAGGTGACTGCCGTCAAATCCCTTGGCCAGAATGTCATTCAGCAGGACCATGGATTCAGGTATGCGTTTTTCCAGGAACATGTCAGTCAGGCGGAAATAGTAGTCATAGTCTATCACGTTCAGGTTCTCAATGGTCTTCTGATATGTGACATGGCCGCCTGTAAAACTCACCACCTGGTCAAATATGGAGAGTGCGTCACGCATGCCTCCGTCGGATTTCTCGGCAATGATTGCCAGGGCCTCCGGATCTGTCTCCACGCCCTCTTTCTGCGCCACACCCTTAAGGTGCTCTATTATGTCCTTGTTGCTTATACGGCCAAAGTCATATATCTGGCAGCGTGAGAGTATGGTGGGTATGATCTTGTGCTTCTCGGTTGTGGCCAGGATGAAGATTGCATACTTGGGCGGCTCCTCAAGCGTCTTCAGGAATGCGTTGAAGGCGGCCTGTGAAAGCATGTGGACCTCATCTATTATATAGACCTTGTATTTGCCGTTCATGGGCGGGATGCGCACCTGCTCGGTCAGGTTTCGGATGTCATCGACCGAGTTGTTGCTGGCGGCATCCAGTTCAAACACATTGTAGGAACGCAGTTCCTCGTTGAAACTCCTGCATGACTCGCATTCGCCGCACGCCTCACCGTCGGCACCGCGGTTGGTGCAGTTTATGGTCTTGGCGAATATGCGGGCGCAGGTGGTCTTTCCCACACCTCTGGGGCCGCAGAACAGGTAAGTGTTGGCCAACTTGCCGCTGCTGATGGCGTTCTTGAGCGTGGTGGTGAGCGCTTTCTGGCCAACTACGCTGTCAAACGTCACAGGACGGTATTTGCGGGCTGAAACTATGTAATCTTCCATAATCGTCTCTAATGTTTTCAAAGATACTGTTTTTTTTCGTGCTTCCGCTCAATTGATACTCCGAATTTTTGAACTACTTTTGCAATATGGATAACGGATTCTTACCTCAGCTCAAGTCTTTCATAGGCAGGCACAAATACCTGATTGTGCTTGTACTGTTCCTTCTGGTGATTTTTGTGGCCAGTGACAACAGCATGATAAAGCGTATGGTCCAGAAACGCGAGATTCATGCCCTGCAGGAGCAGCTGCGGGAGAGTGCCGAACAGAAACGCCGGAATGAGCTGATGCTGAATGACCTGGAAAATGACAGTCTGGTCAAGGAACGTATAGCACGTGAGCGCTATCTCATGCATCGTGAGGATGAGGACCTGTTTCTGGAGAATGCGCGCTGACACATTATGGAAAAGAAAGAAAGCCGTCTTATAGAAGCATTCATAACCGTGGGAGGAGTATTGCTCCTGTTCGGGGCGGCAGTCTATATAACGGGGTGGGAGTATGCTCCGTACCTTTACCTGGCCGGATCAGTCATGTTCGCATGCGGACAGTTTGCCGACCGTTATGAGGGTGATGACCGCATCATGAAACGCCTGCGCGGCCAGCAGGTCCTGGGTGCCTGTTTCCTGCTTCTTACAGCGGTGCTTATGTTCTCCGGCGGTATTCATGAACGTCTTCTTACCGATGTCTCCTTAGGGGGCCGCATGCGCTCATTCCTGCTTGAACTTACCCGTAAGAACAACTGGGTCGTGACCCTCTCCATAGGCGCTATATTCGAACTCTATTCCTCGTTCCGCATGGACCTTATCTCAAAGGAGCGGGAGTGACCTGTTTCTTGGTACATACCGGATGTGTCCTGCCTGAAATTTCATCGGATTCTTAATTGATTCTAATGGATTTAACAACTTTTAGCCGCATATCGGGCAGATTACATTAAAGAATAATAAAACGGTATTTCGTTGTTTCCTGTGTTGTAATTTTGCACGTCGGAAAAGGATAAAGGACATGTTAGGACAACGCTTAAACTTGGCTGTGACGCTTGCCGGCTTGATGCTTGGCATGATGTCATGTGCGGGCCACTACAACATTGAGGGCGTTGTGGATATGTTCGGCTATGAAGGCCGGGAACTCTCCCTGATAGAATTCCTTCCGTCCCGTACCACCAAGTATGACTCCTGTCTGGTCAACCACGGCAGGTTCCAGATGAAGGGCAAGGTTGATTCAACGCGCCTGGTATTCCTTTGCAAGGACAACCGCCCCATAATTCCGGTCTATATTGAGAAGGGACATGCCAGTATCCGCCTGCTTCCTTCAGAGATGACGGTTTCCGGCACCCGCCAGAATGACCTGTTCTACAGTTTCCTGAAGCAGAAGATAGAGATTGACAACCGTTTTGAGGATATGTCACAGAAGCGGATGTCATTGTCCCGTTCTGTCATGGACTCCCGCAGGATGGAACTCATTCAGGACTCCATGCGTATGATTGTTGATGAATGTGAGGAGATGATCTGCTCATTCATGGCCCGTAACTACAAGGAACCGGCTGCAGTGGGAGTGTTCATGATGCTCAGTACGGCTCCTGGAAATGATATTCCCCCATTGTTGCGCAGGATTCTTGATGCAGCTCCTGACGCATTCCTGAAACAGTCATACGTGAACGGATATACCCGTCGTATGGGCTACGTCCGATAATCAATACCCTTTGTCAAGGGTCTTCTGTATTATTTCACTTACCTGCTGTGCGGTCTCGTTCATGGCCTGAACCTGTTCCTGTTCAGTGTCGCCCACATCGGTGCGGGGCATGATGGGTTCGTGTATGGTCATGTGCACCGGATGCCAGGTCACATGCCAGGCGTGGCGTGACATAACATCATAGTTTCCGTCTATGGTCACTGGCAGTATGGGAAGTTTGAGCTCCTGCGAAATCAGGAACGCACCGCGCTTGAAACGGGCCATCTTGCCGTCAGATGAGCGTGTACCTTCCGGGAAAATAACTACTGACATTCCGTCCTTGAGTTTGGACTCAGCCTTGCGTATGCTCTCCATGGACTTTACCCTGGAACTGCGCTCTATGAAAATGTGGCCTGCCATGTAACATGCCCAGCCCACGAACGGAACCTTTATTAGCTCCTTTTTCATAACCCACTTGAACTTTATCCCTATGAAACCGTACATGAGGAAAGCGTCCCAATAGCTCTGATGGTTTGCAGCTATCACGTATGACTGGCCTTTTCTGATGTTCTCGCGGCCATGCACGTGTATGGGTATGAGGAATATAATGTAGAACAGCCGTCCCCAGATCATTCCGGGCCAGTAACCCCAGAAACGGTCGTTGAATATGGAACCTATCATTGTGAACAGCGCCACGATTATGGTAACCACAATCATTACCGGCAGTGCAAAGACTATCTGATACAGAAGATACAGTGCTTTTATCATCTTATGAATGTAACTTGTTGTCCGTAAATTGAATTGTCAAACTCTCCGTTGTCATAGACTGCATGGCCGTTCACCCATGTGCTGTCAACTTTCCAGTGGAACTGCTGGCCCTCAAATGGACTCCAGGCGCACTTGGTATGATTGTTGAGCGGGCCTGCGGTCCAGCCTTCATCGCTGTGCGATAAAAGCGTGAGGTCTGCCTTGTAACCCTTGCGTATGAAACCTCTCTCTTTTACCTTGAACAGTGTGGCGGGATTGTGGCACATGAGCCGCACCACGTCTGTCAGGTCCAGCACACCCATGTCAGCCAGTTCAAGCATGACGGGAAGCGAGTAGGGAAGTACCGGCATACCCGATGCTGCGGTCTTGCAGCCGCCCTGCTTCTCAAGGAACAGATGCGGAGCATGGTCTGTTCCCACCACGTCTATCAGACCGTTGGTGAGTGCGCTGCGCAGGGCATCACGGTCTGATGCGGTCTTGATGGCGGGGTTGCACTTTATGAATGTGCCTTTGCTTTCGTAATCGGCGTCTGTGAACCACAAGTGTGCAGGACAGGCTTCGGCAGTAAACTGCTTGCCGTCTATGGGGCCGTTTTTGAAAAGTTCCAGTTCACGCGCTGTGGTAACATGCAGTATGTGAAGATGTACGTTCGTTCCTGCAGCCACATCAAGAGCCTTGGCGGTCGATGCGTAGCAGGCTTCCTCACTGCGTATGAGCGGATGGTACTGTACGGGAGGCTCGCCTCCGCACTCCTGCATGTACCGCTCCATGTTGGCGTTTATGATGCTTGTCTCCTCACAGTGTACGGCCACTGGGACTGTGGCGGCACGGAACAGCGTGCGTAGTGATTCCTTGTCATCCAGAAGCATTCCGCCTGTGCTTGAACCCATAAAGAGCTTAATTCCGCATATACGGCTTGCATCAAGGTTCTCAATGGCGTCCATGTTGTCATGCGTGGCACCCAGGTAGAACGAGTGGTTCACGAAACAGCATTCCGCCGCCCTTTTGAACTTGTCCTCCAGCGTCTGCAGTGTAACAGTCTGCGGTATGCAGTTGGGCATGTCGAACACTGTGGTCACGCCTCCTGCAACAGCGGCATGGCTCTCGGTGGTCATGTCGGCCTTGTGTGTCAGGCCTGGGTCACGGAAATGCACATGGTCATCTATGGCACCGGGCATGAGCCATCGTCCCTGTGCGTCAACTACTGTATCGGCTTCGGGAGCATTGGAGGTGTATATGCCTTCTATGAGTTCATCGTCTATGAGAACCGATGCCTGCTGCACCTGGCCCTCGTTGATGACTTTGGCGTCCCTGATGAGTGTAGTGCTCATTTGCGGCTCAGGCTTCTGGCTTTTGTGGATACTTGCGGAACCAGCTGGATATCTTTAGACGGATGACACCGAAGAATGCCTCGCTGAATATGCCGCCGCTCATCTTGGACGTGCCAAGCTCGCGGTTTACGAATATCACGGGCACCTCTTTTATCTTGAATCCGCACTTGTATGCGGTGAATTTCATCTCTATCTGGAAAGCATATCCTTTAAAGTGAATCTTGTCCAGCTCTATCGTTTCCAGTACCTGACGGCGATAGCACTTGAATCCGGCGGTGGTGTCATGTATGGGCAGACCGGTTACGATATGCACGTATTTGGATGCAAAGTATGACATCATGACACGTCCCATTGGCCAGTTGACCACGTTCACGCCGCTTACGTAACGGGATCCTATGGCCACGTCATAACCTTCATCGCGGCAGGCGCTGAGCAGGCGTGGCAGATCGGCCGGGGCGTGCGAGAAATCGGCGTCCATCTCAAAAATGTAGTCATAGCCGTGCTCTATGCACCATTTGAAACCAGTGATGTATGCAGTGCCCAACCCCAGTTTTCCGGAACGCTCAACAATGAAAAGGCGGTCCTGGAATTCTTTATCAATCAGTCCTTTGACTATGCCGGCGGTGCCGTCGGGCGAACCGTCGTCAATGATAAGTATGTTGAAGTTGTCCTCCAGCGCAAGCACGGCGCGGATGATGTTCTCTATGTTCTCCTTCTCGTTATAGGTTGGAATAATTACTATGCTTTCACTCTTTTTCATCAGGCTAGTATTTGAATATGCAAAACTAATATTTTTTTTCTTTTTCTGGGGCACAAAGGGGACGGTTCTTTTTGTGCCCCTATTTCTAAGAGAATTTTTGGGGTATCAGTATCTGAAACTACGCAGAACTATAAGTTTTTGAAGACGACGTTCCGAGGCTATTCCGGACCTCTCCGGACCCTAAACGTCGAACGCCTCCGTCTTAGCCACCTACGGTGTCTAACCGTCGTTAAACGAAACGCCGTTCTTAACGGGATCCTCCTAGGTCCTCCACTTACGCCTCTTCACTGACGCTCCCAAAACTTATAGTTCTGCTCCTGCAAATGGAAAACTCCGATACCGATACCCCAAAAGTTCTGTACACCTTGGATTATCTTCACAGTAGCACAAACAGAACCGTTCCCTTTGTCTTCTTTTGGCACCCTTTTTGTATCTTTGCACCTGCAATGACATTGGCTGATCTTTGTGGCCTTTACGGAGGCCTGGCACAGACTAAGGCGCTGATAAAGGAGCTTGCGGGAAAACGCGGAGGAAACGTTTTTCTGCAGGGTCTGCGTGCGTCTTCGGCTCCGCTACTCTTTTCTGCGCTGGCTCAGAAGGGTGGTAAGCCATGCCTGCTGGTTATACTCAATGACCAGGAAGAGGCCGCATATTTCTATCACGATATGGTGCAGACCATTGGTGATACTGATGTGCTCTATTTTCCGTCGGCATACCGTCGCGCCGCCAAATACGGACAGAAGGATGATGCCAGCGAGATATTGCGCACCGAGGTGCTGAGCCGTCTTACCACCATTGAACCCGATGCCCCCACGCTTGTAATAGTGACATCGCCCGATGCGCTGGCCGAGAAAGTGGTGTCAAAGGCAAGCCTTGAGGACAAGTCCATCCGGCTGAACGTGGGCGAGACCCTGGACCGCGAGGAACTGCAGAACCTGTTGCTTGAGCTGGGTTTCAACCGCGTGGATTACGTCTATGAGCCGGGGCAGTTCGCCTTGCGCGGAAGCATACTGGATGTATTCTCGTTCTCATCGGAATATCCTTTCAGGCTGGATTTCTTTGGTGATGACATAGACAGCATCCGCCAGTTCTCGGTCGATACCCAGCTTTCTACCGATAAGAAGGACAGTGTGGTGATTGTGCCCGATATGGATAAGGTGGAGGGAGCGCAGGTGTCGCTCATGGATTTCCTTCCGGCCGATACCGTGCTGGCTGTCAAGGACTTGCTGCTTACAGCCGACCGCATGACCACAGTAGGCCGGGAGGTGACTGACCGGGAGAGCCTGGCGGCACGTATGCGTCAGCTGGATGCACAGAAAGACAAGATAAAGGCTGGTGACGATGACGCTTATAAACCCGATGAACTGCCGTCATTGCTTACATCCGAGGATTTCCTGCGCAAGACCACCCAGTTCCGAGTGGTGGAGTTCGGCAACAAACCCACGGGCGTGGCATCGGCCACAATTTCTTTTGACACCACACCACAGCCGCTGTTCCACAAGAATTTTGAACTTGTATCCAAGACCCTGACTGACTATATGGTGCAGGGCTACAGACTCTATATCCTGACCGACAATCCCAAGCAGGGTGACCGCCTCCATGACATTTTTACGGAGCGCGGCGAGAATATAGAGTTCACTACCATAGGCAAAACCCTTCATGAGGGATTCGCTGACGGACTGCTCAAATGCTGTTTCTTTACTGATCATCAGATTTTTGACCGCTACCACAAATACAGCCTTAGGAGCGAGCGGGCCCGCAACGGCAAGGTTGCGCTTACGCTCAAGGAGCTGCAGGAGTTCCAGATAGGCGATTATGTGGTACATATGGACCACGGCGTGGGCAAGTTCGGCGGTCTGGTACGTGTACCGCAGGGAGACGGTTATCAGGAGAAGATAAAGATCATATACAAGAATGATGATGTGGTGTTCGTATCAATCCATGCCCTTCACAAGGTATCCAAGTACAAGGGCAAGGAGGGTGAAGAACCGCATATTAACAAGTTGGGTACTGGCGCTTGGGAGAACCTTAAGGAGCGTACCAAGGGCAAGATTAAGGACATAGCGCGTGACCTTATCAAACTGTACGCCAAGCGTCTGGAGGAGAAGGGATTCGCATATAGCCCCGACAGCTATCTGCAGAATGAGCTGGAGGCCAGCTTCATGTATGAGGATACGCCAGATCAGCTCAAGGCAACGCAGGATGTCAAGATGGATATGGAGAGCAGCCGCCCCATGGACCGTCTTATCTGCGGCGATGTTGGATTCGGTAAGACCGAGGTTGCCATACGCGCGGCCTTCAAGGCTGTGGCCGACAACAAGCAGGTGGCCGTGCTGGTGCCTACCACCATACTTGCTTTCCAGCATTATCAGACATTCTCCGAGCGGCTCAAGGAGTTCCCGTGTAGGGTGGAGTACCTCTCCCGTGCCCGCAGCGCGGCAAAGGTTACAGCTATCCTTGAAGACCTTAAGGCCGGTAAGATAGACATCATAATAGGTACGCACAAACTCATAGGCAAGCAGGTTAAGTTCAAGGACCTGGGTCTGCTTATAATCGATGAGGAGCAGAAGTTCGGCGTATCAGTCAAGGAAAAGCTCAAGCAGATGCGTGCCAACGTGGACGTGCTCACCATGACCGCCACGCCCATACCGCGCACGCTGCAGTTCTCGCTCATGGGTGCCCGTGACCTCTCCGTCATACAGACTCCGCCGCCCAACCGTTATCCCATACAGACCGAGGTTCACGTGTTCAGCGCAGATATCATCCGCGAGGCCGTGAACTTTGAGATGAGCCGCAACGGACAGCTATTCATAGTGAGCAACCGCATATCCTCCCTGCCTGACCTTGCTCAGACAGTACAGCGTGAAGTGCCTGATGCCCGCGTGGCAATAGGTCATGGCCAAATGGACCCCGATGAACTTGAAAAGATCCTGACCGGATTCATAAACTATGACTACGATGTGCTGGTGGCTACATCTATCATAGAGAACGGAATAGACATTCCCAACGCCAACACCATAATTGTGAATCAGGCCCAGAATTTCGGCCTGAGTGACCTGCACCAGATGCGCGGCAGAGTGGGGCGCAGCAACCGCAAGGCTTTCTGCTATCTGCTGGCTCCTCCGCTTTCAGCACTATCCGATGAGTCACGCCGCCGCCTGCAGGCCATTGAGAGTTTCAGCGAACTGGGCAGCGGCATACAGCTGGCGCTTCAGGACCTTGACATACGCGGTGCCGGCAATCTGCTGGGTGCCGAGCAGAGCGGATTTATAGCCGATTTGGGCTACGAGACCTATCAGAAGATACTCAAGGAAGCCGTTCGCGAACTAAAGAATGATGAGTTCCAGGATCTGTTCCGCGAGCAGGAGGCCAAGGAGAAGGGTGGTGCCCAGTCTGCCGGCAGCACCCCGATGGATGCATCGCGTTACGTTGATGAGTGTACCGTTGAGACAGATCTTGACCTCTGTTTTCCGGATTCATTCGTGCCAGACGGCAGCGAGCGAATACTCTTGTACCGTGAATTGGACGGCATGGAGCGAGAGCAGGATATCCAGCGCTTCCGCGACCGCCTGCAGGACCGTTTCGGCCAGATTCCCAAACAGGCCGACGAGCTTATTCGCCTGGTCACCCTGCGCCGCATGGGCCGCGAACTTGGCATCGAGAAAATCTACCTCAAAGCCGGCCGCATGAGCCTGTTCTTTGTAGCCAACCCCGACAGTCCCTATTACGAGAGCGAGGCATTCGGCGCCATCCTGGCCTACGCCGCACAGAACCCCATGCTGTGCCGCCTGCGTGAGGAAGGCACCAAACGCAGCCTCCAGGTATCGGACGTAAAGGACATAGACAGCGCCATCGGCATCCTGCGTGCCATCCTCACTCCTGCACTCTAAAAAATACTATTAATAGTTTGTATTTAAACTATTATTGGTATATTTGCGCTGTAATAGTGTGAAATCAAACTATTAATTAATGGATGATATTTATTTCCTGACGGACTTGGATGTAGCCAAGAGGATAGGGGCTAATCTTAAGAGCATGCGGTTAAGGCAGAACATTACTCAGAGTAATCTTGCTGAATCTGCTGGAGTGTCGCTCTCTACATTAAAAAAGATAGAAAGCGGCGACATCTGCTCTTTTGATTCTTTCTTGAGAATGTTGCGCACACTGCGTAAACTCGATGTGCTGCAGCCGTTGGTTGATGAAGAACAACTAACACCTAATGAGTATTGGGAGTTTATAAATAGCGCTAAACGGAAAATACGTAAACGTGCCGGAAGAGTAGGCAAATAATTTAATACTAACTTAAAAACTAAAGACTATGATTGATGCAGCGAGAGTAAAAATGTTTGGTATGCCTATAGGCACATTGAGATTGGACAACCGTTATGATGTGGTCAGTTTCCAATATGACGATCAGTTTGCAAATCTGGGTATTGAACCGGCTCCATTGATGATGCCGGTACGGAGAGGGGTTGTCTATTCATTCGGGAATCTGGAGAGAATCACTTTTCAGGGACTTCCTGGTATGATGGCCGATTCTCTGCCGGATACGTACGGACGGGCTTTGTTTGAAAAGTGGTTGTCATTGAATGGCAGAACCAGCGGTAATGTGATAGAATCTCTTTGTTATCTTGGAAGCCGATGCATGGGTGCATTGGAGTTTGAACCTGCACTGCTTGATGACAGCAAATCAGATATTTCATTTGAGATAGATTCTCTTGTAAATGTAGCCAGTGAGGCACTTGTTGAGAAAGAGAGTTTCAGCACCAATCTGAGCAATGACAGGAAATCGGCAATAGCAGAGATTCTTAGGTTGGGAACATCGGCTGGAGGTCAGAGGGCCAAGGCGGTTATCGCATACAATAAATCCACTGGTGAAGTCCGATCCGGTCAGATTCTTGCTCCGGATGGCTTTGACTATTACCTTATTAAACTTGACGGAGTGTCGGCAACTGCCGGATTTAAGGAGACCGGAAACTATGGCCGTCTGGAATACTCGTTCTATAAACTGACTCAGAAGTGTGGAATAGATATGACTGAATGCTCAATTCTGGAGGAGAACGGACGCGCACATTTCATGACAAAACGTTTTGACCGGTCTGGAGGTCAGAAACTCCATATGCAGACACTTTGCGGAATCGCTCACTTTGATTACCGCATACACAGGGCGTATTCCTATGAGCAGGCATTTGGTGTTATGAGGATGCTTAAACTGTCATATCAGGAAATCAGCCAGTTGTTCAGACGTATGGTCTTCAATGTGGTGTTCCGAAACCAGGATGATCATACAAAGAACATCTCTTTCCTGATGGACAGCAAAGGAAACTGGAGGTTGTAACCGGCATACGATATGGG
>Ga0265298_10003020_pt1 | contig 22653 bp, 33 predicted proteins | sample AusTroGonzalo_MG_3_FD_193486 | JGI IMG/M metagenome (GOLD analysis project Ga0265298, IMG submission 193486) | Bovine rumen microbial communities from tropical cattle in Woodstock, Queensland, Australia - Gonzalo_01 | ecosystem: Host-associated > Mammals > Digestive system > Stomach > Rumen ...
GCGCCAGGGAAGCTGAACAGGAACGCCGGATGGCGGCTCTGGAACGGCTGGAAAAACTACAGAAGGAGGTCAGGGATCGTGAAGTTTGATCTGACCAACAAGAGCGTGGACGAGCTGATGGAACGCCAGCAGCTGCTGTCCGCGGAGATCCCCGCCGAAGAGCGTGACGCCATGACGGCGGAAGAGATCGAAGAGCGCGGAGACGAGCTGGAAGCCATCAAGGCGGAGCTCGAGGCCCGCGAGACGGCGGCGAAGGCTGCCGAAGAGACCAGGCAGGAGGTCGCCGAAGGCAATGATCCTGTCATCAAAACATTTGAAGAGAAAGTTGAGGAAAAGAACATGGATAAGAGCTCTATGGAATACCGCAACCTGTGGCTGAAGAACCTGCAGGGCAACCTGACCGAGGAAGAGACCCGCGCCTACGCGGCTGCCGATGACGCCAACGCCGTCCCGCAGATCGTCTCCGACAAGTTCTTCGAGAAGATGAAGAAGCTGGCTCCCATGCTGAGCGAGATCACCCTGCTCCGCGTCGCCGGCAACCTGAAGTTCGTGGCTGAAGGCGTCCGCAACACCGCCTCCAAGCACACCGAGAACAGCGCGATCGACGCCGCTGCCGACACAATCGTGAACGTCACCCTGGGCGGCTTCGAGTTCATGAAGGTCATTCAGATCTCCCGCACCGCGAAGCTCATGTCCGTGGACGCCTTCGAGGAATGGCTGGTTGAGATGCTGGCCGGCGACATCGCCCGCGCCATCGACAACTACATCATCAACGACGGCACCAACGGCATCGCTGCCCTGACCTGGACCACCAGCACCAACCAGATCGTGGCTGCCAACTACGGCTACGGCTCCATCTGCGACCTGATCGCGCTGCTGCCTGCCGCCTATGACGCGGAAGCGAAATTCCTGATCAACAAGAAGACCCTGTACGGCAAGGTCGCCCAGATCGTCGACTCCACCGGCAACCCGATCTTCGTGCCCGACACCGTGACCGGCATTGGCGGCCGCCTGATGGGCTACCCCGTGGTCGTGGACGACTACGTCGGCAACAGCAAGGACGAAGTGTACCTGGGCAAATGGTCCGACGTCGTCGGCAACCTGCCGGAAGACATCCATGTGGACCGCGATGAGTCTGCCGGATTCACCTCCAACAGCATCATGTATCGCGGCATCGCGGTGTTCGACTCCAAGCCCGCGAAGGGCGACGGCATCGTCCGCCTGGTCAGCACCACCGCCTAATATGGTCTGAGGCCGACGGGCATCAGATAGCCGGGAGCGCCGCTACACCCCTTGCGGCGCCCCGGCGCTTTTCTTTAAGGGGTGAGAAGGGGTGAAAAAATGAAAACGATGATCGCGGTCCCTTGTATGGACCAGGTGCAGACAGAGTTTTGCCAAAGCCTTTTTAACCTGCAGCGGGTTGGCAACGTGTACGCGAAGCTCCTGCAGTCGAGCCTGCTTGTGAAGAGCCGGACGGACCTCGCCCTGATGGCGGTGCAGGAGAAGGCGGACTACGTACTGTGGATCGACAGCGACATGATCTTTCCGGACACCCTCCTGATCGACCTGATGAAGGACATCGAGGACGGGAAAAAGGATATCGTCGCCGGCGTGTGCCACATGCGGCGTGAGCCGTACAAGCCGGTGCTGTGGTCGAAGCTGCGGCAGGGCCTGACCGCCTTCGAGAACGAGAGCGAGAACCTGGTGGACTACCCGAGGGACGGCCTGTTCGAGGTCGAGGGCTGCGGCTTCGGCTGCATCATGATGAAGACCGAAGTGATCAGCGCCGTGCGGGATAAGTACAGCGACCTGTTCGGACACCTGCCGGGCTACGGCGAGGACCTGAGCTTCTGCATCAGGGCCCGCGGCTGCGGCTACCGGATCTGGGTGGATCCAAAGGTCCAGGTCGGGCACAAATCTTCGATCATCGTGGACGATTCCGTGTTCCAGGCGTTCCGCAAGAAACTGCCTGGCATTGACCTGAGATAACGACGAGGTGAGAACCAATGCTTAGCGAAGCGAAAAAGGCCCTCCGGGTCACGACCACCTACTACGACAGCGAGATCGCGAGCCTGCTGATGGCCGGAGCGAATGATCTGACGATCGCGGGCATCGTGCTGCCGGGGACGGTGACTTTCACCATCTCCACAGGCGACACCGTGACGGACCTGAGCACGCTGGAGGATCCGCTGGCGATGCGTGCGGTGATCACCTACGCCCAGATGCGCTTCGGCAATCCGCCGAACTACCAGCAGCTGGCGGACAGCTACGACCTGCAGAAGGTCCAGCTGATGCACGCGGCCGGGTATACGGACTACGGCGAGGAGGAAGACGGCGATGATGAAGGCTAACGTGGTGGACCTGATCACGGTCAGCCCGGAGGCCGCCGGAGTCGGAACCGAACCCACGGAAACGAAGCGCACGGTGCCCTGCACCATCAAGTCCATCGGACAGCAGGAAGCCTATCTGGCGATGGGCCAGGGACTGAACCCGGAGCTGAAGGTGATCCTGGCGCACGACTTCGAGTACGAAGGCGAGCGGCTGTGTGAACTGGACGGCGTGAAGTACGACATCCTGCGGACCTACATCACGGAGACGGACGGGATCGAGCTGACGCTGCAGCGAGTGGCGCGGAACGCGAAACCCGTACCGGCACCGGAACCGGCGGTTGAGGGGGTGGGCTAAATGCCGAGCGAGTACACGGCACTTGTGGCCGCGCTGAAACTGTGCTCCACGCCAATCGCTGAGTACGGTTGGAAAGCACGCCCGGAAGGCGCGTACAGGACTATTCAGCTGGACTTTGAAGCCGGAAGTCTTGACGCGGACGGCTGGAAGGCTGACCGCGCCTGGGAGGGCAGTATCGATCAGTATTATCCGAAACTGACGGACAGGGACGACCTGAACGAAGAGGTGGAGGAGATCCTGACGGAGATCCTGGGCAACAGCTGGAGCCTGAACAGCACACAGTACGAGAGCGGCACGGGCCTGTTCCATGTGGAATGGGTGTTCCAGTGCGTTGACACGCCGGAAGAACCGGCGCCGGAACCGGAAGGCGAAGGCGGTGACGACGATGGCGTACAGGATGACGGTTGACGGGCTGACAGAGTTCAGCGGACTGCTGGATAAGCTGGGCAACAGTGCCCAGTCTGTGGCCTCCCAGGCGCTGTATGAAGGCGCCGGCATGATGGCCGAAGCGATCAACAAAGGCGCGGAGGCGATCAAGACGGAGCCGTTCCATTACGCCAGGGAAGGCACGCGGCTCCCGAGCCCGGAAGAGAAGGCGATCGTCGAGGCGGCGAGCGCCGGCATCGCAAAGTTCGACAAGGGCGCTGATTCGGTGGACACCTCCATCGGTTTCCGGAACGCCGGATACGCGATGCTGGGGAACAAGGAAAAGCCCATCCCGCAGATCGTGAACGCCATCAACTCAGGAACCAGCTTTATGCAAAAGCAGCCGTTTGTCAGGTCGGCATCGACCAAAGCAAAGACCAAAGTACTGACGGCGATGAAGGAGAAGATCGAAAGCTCCTTCGACGCCATAACCAAAGAAACAACTGGAGGATGAACACATGAACGCAAATGTTGGTATGCTTTATCCCGTAGCCGCTCCGGTGAGCGCCTACACCCCCGGCACCAGCATCACCTACGGCAACGGCTTCGTCGTAGCTGAAGCGGTCAGCGCGTCCCTTTCCTGGAACCGCGCGGACGGCCACTTCTACGGCGACGACGTGGAGCTGGACAGCGACAACGGTGTGCTGGGCTACACGATCAGCTTCGAGCCTTCCGGCCTGAGTGCCACGAACCGGCAGAAGCTCCTGGGCGAGATTGTCGCCACGGACGAATACACCGTCACGGACGCCGCCAGCCCGGACGTTGGCTTCGGCTACATCCGCGTGATGCGGACGAAGGGCGCCAGCACGGTGACCACGACCTATGAGGCCTGGTGGTTCCAGAAGCTGAAGTTCTCCATCTCTTCTGAGGAAACCCGGACGAAGGAACAGAACATCGAGTGGCGCGTGCCCACGCTGGAAGGCGTTGGTGCTGGCGTCAGCCTGGACAGCACCGGCGTGCTGAGCTTTGCACAGCATAAGAGCTTCGACTCCCTCGCGAGCGCGAAGAGCTACCTGAACAGCAAGGCCGGTATTTCCTAAGAACTACAGGGGGCGGGGGAGACGATCCTCCGCCTCCGGCTTTTTGCGTTTTGAAAGGGGTATAAGGGGTATGGCATCGATCACACTGAAGGGGCGGGAGATCCCGCTCGTTTACACAGTCTACGAGATGAAGCAGATCCAGGAAGAGATCGGACCGCTGGGGAAGGCTATCGACACGATCCTGGGCAGGAACCCGGAGAACAAAGAGGACATGAGCCGCTTCGGCGGCGCGGATCAGATCGGCGCGGTGGCGAAGGCCATCAGGATCCTGGGGAACGCCGGGCTGGAGGAAGCCGGGCAGGAGCCGGATCTGACGGACAAGCAGGTCATGCGGGCGCTGAAGCCGTCCGACCTGCTGATGATGATCAACAGCTGCATGGACGCGATGAACGCGGGCATGGCCAGCGAGATCCCGGAAAAGGAAGAAGAGGGCCCGGTTGACGTGACCCTGGAGGAAATGAAAAAAAAAGACGGGAAGGCCGGCTGACTTACCTGACGGTGGTCAGCTGGGGTCTGATCGCCGGGCTGACGCTGCCGGAGATACACCGGATGAAGCCCGGGCAGGTCATGGACCTGTACATATACCGCAGGAATTACGATGACGTGCAGCACGGAATCAGAAGGAAATAGCGAGAGGGTGAACACATGGCAAGCGGCGCGACCGTAAAACTGGGCGTTGAGGGCATCTCCCAGTTTAAGACCAACATGACCCAGGCGAAGCAGGCCGTCAAGACCCTGGACGCCCAGCTCACCCTGACAGAAAAGACTTTTAAGCAGACCGGCGACGCTGAGAGCTACATGACCGAAAAGGCGGAGCTCCTGAAGGCGAAGCTGGAACAGCAGAAGACGATCCTGGCGAACGCGGAGAAGGCCCTGCAGGATATGCAGAGCCGCGGCATCGACCGGGCCAGCAAAGCGTACCAGGATATGTACCGGCAGATGGTCAACGCGAAGGCTGCGATAATCGACACCGAAAACCAGATGAACGGCGTGGCGGATGCCGGAGACGCGGCAGCTGACGGCGTCAGCGAGATGAACAGCCAGCTGTCGAACATCGGCAAGGGCATCAGCTGGCAGAACATCACGGAGGGCTTCGACAAGATCACAGGCGGCATCGAGAAAGCCGCGAAAAAGGTGATCAGCTTCGGCAAGCAGGTCGCCAGCACGATGCTGGACGCCGGCAGCTGGGCGGATGACCTGCAGACGCGGGCCACCTTCTACGAGATGACCCCGGAAGAGCTGCAGCGGATGGAAAAGACCGCCAGGCTGATCGACACCCCGGTGGACGCGATCATCAGCGCCCGGAAGCGGCTGAAGAAGGAAATGGCCGGCCGGAGCGAAGAGACGATGGGCGCGTTCGCGGCGCTTGGCATTGACCCGGATCAGGCGGAGGACGCGGAGGACCTGTTCTGGAAGACCGGCGAAGCCCTGATGAAGATGGGCGACGAGTACGACAAGGAAGCGTACGCCCAGAAGCTCTTCGGCCGGAGCTGGAACGAACTGATCCCGCTGTTTGAGTCCGGGCGGAAAGAATACGAAGAACTGAACAAAAGCTGGAATGTCGTCAGCCAGGAGAGCATAGACAACCTTCAGTCAATGGATGACGAATACCAGAAGCTGATGGCTAACTGGGAGACCTTCAAGCATGAAGCGCTGGCCCAGTTCGCGACACCGATGAAGCAGGCCCTGGAGATCGTCGGCGAACAGCTGGAGAAAATCCAGGAGTGGCTCAAGAGTGAAGAGGGCCAGTCGTTCGTGGAGAACGTGCTGTCAGCGATCACCGACGGCATGAAGTGGATCGTCGAACACAAGGAAGACGTGGTCGAGGCCCTTAAATGGATCGTGGTCGGCTGGGCCGGTCTCAAGCTGACCGGCGGAGCACTGCACGTCCTGCAGCTGATTAACGGGTTGAAGAACTTCAACCTGTTCGGTGGGAATAAAAATCCGGGGCAGCCGACAGGGCAGCCAACCACAGGCGGAAACGGCAGCACATGGACGACCGGATTTATGAACGGCCTGACGCAAGCGACGACCAAAGGGGCTGAGTTCCTGGCTTCCCAGGGCGGGCTTCCAAGCGTTGCGCTTGACATGTTCCTGAACCAGACGAACACAGGCCGGGCGCTGCGGGATGGGACGAACGTCATCGAGGGGCTGCAGGCTGACATCGAAGAAAAGACCAGGGAACTGGAACACAACGTTGAGACTTTCAGCAGCAACTGGGATGCGAACAGCGAGAACGCGAACGTGCTGGCGAAACTGGGGAAGAACAACATCCTCTACTGGGACAAGATACACCAGCAACAGCTGGAGGCTGAGAAGTACAACACCGGAGACAACGGCGGATATGTTCCGGAGGTCTCCAAAAGCGAGCCGACGGACAACTGGGAGTTCAGCGACGACTGGAGTATTGAAGAGCAGATGGCCTGGGTGAAAGCTCACAGTGCGGCGGAGAAAATGGAGGAAGTCGCGGACGAGCTGAGCGGAAACAGCGAAGCCAGCCGGCAGTCCTCCAGCGATATGAGCGCGGCCGCCGGCACGCTGAAGGGGATGCCCGGACAGGTGGAGGAAGCGATCCTCCGCGGGATGGCGAGCGTCAAGATCTACATCGACGGCCAGCAGGCCGGAAACGTGCTGACGCCGTACGTGAACAGCGCCATGGCCGGGATCCTCGCAGGACTCACAAAATAAACGGAGGGCGATCCGATGATTCTTAGCAAACGTGTGGCGCTGGGCGGCGTGCAGCTGGACGAGCTCCACGACGCGATCGTGATCCGGAGCATTGACCCGGGCGTACCGAAGGAAACCATCAGCGCCGTGAGCCGCATGGGCGGCTGGGGGCAGCGGATGACCGGCCAGCACTGGGACACGCTGGAGGTCAGCGTCACCTACGCCATCGACGTGCCGAAGCGGGAGATGATCCTCCGCCGGCAGGTGTTCGAGGCGGTGACGGCCTGGGCGCTGAAGAAGGGCTGGCTGACGGTCAACTGGATGGAAGGCCGGCGCTTTTATGTGGACAAGGTGATCCTCCCGGGGAGCGGCGATCTGTGGAACTGGACGGACGAATACACCATCGTCTTCCGGGCCTATAACGTGCCGTTCTGGCAGGATGAGCTGCCGGCGAACGCGGTGAGCAATACCGCCGCCAGCGGACGGGTGTGGATCCCGGTGGGCGGGAATATGCCGACGGTGCTGGACGCGACATTCCAGAACCGCAGCGGGATGACCATTAACAACCTGTGGGTGCAGGCGGCTGGGCAGCGGATCACGCTGGCGAACCTGGGGCTGGGAGGCAGCGGCACGCTGACCATCAGCCACGGGACGGACGGCCTGCTGAGGATCATGATCGGCTCGACCAGCGTGTACAGCAAGTACACCGGCGCGGACGACCTGATCGTGAACCCCGGCAACGTGGCCGTCGACTACGGCGCGGATCGTGCCGGCGTGCTGACGGTGCAGAGCTACGGGAGGTGGGTCTAAATGATCCTGCTTTCCGGACACAGCCTGACATCGGCGCGGAAGGTGCCGGTGGAGGCGATGAGCATCCAGCTGAAGGAGCGGGACAGCTCCGCGAGCCTGACGCCGGCGGACATGACCGGCATCCAGGTGAACAGCTGGCTGAAGGACGAAGGGAACCCGGGGAACGGCATCGTGTGGCGGGTGAAGAGTATCGCCCAGGCATACGCGACGCAGACGCCGACGGTGAGCCTGGAGCACGCGATCGCGACGCTGAAGGACAGGATCCTGTTCGGAACGCACGGCCCGGCGCAGATCACCGGGAACAGCAAGGCGACGACCTGCACGGCGCTGCAGGCGATCCGCTACATCCTGGGACAGCAGAGCGACTGGACGCTGGGGAGCTTCCCCTACAATGTGGCGAACCCGTACAAGTTCGACGGGGACACGCTGTTTGACGCGCTGGAGACCGTCAGCGACAGCCTGCAGGACGCCTGGTGGTCTTACGACTTCAGCACCTATCCGTTCAAACTGAACATCACGCAGAAAAGCAGCGCGGTGGGGAGCGAGCTGAGGGTGAACCGGAACCTCCGGACCATCACGAGGACCATCGACAAGAGCGGGATGTACACCCGGTTCTACCCGATCGGCGCGAACGACCTGCACCTGGACGGCAACGGCTACGTAGAGAAGAACACGGCAGCCTACGGCGTGGTGAGCAAGGTTGAGACGGACAACAGCATCGAGACGAAGGCGGAGCTGCAGCGGTGGGCGAACGAGCGGCTGAACGCCCACGCGGAGCCCACGGTGAGCATCGACGTGGAAGGCTTTGAGCTGGCGGACGCCACCGGCGAGACAATGGACCGGCTGACGCTGGGCACGGTGTGCCGGATCCCGCTGCCGGAGTACGGCACGACGATCCAGGAGCGGATCGTGAGCCTGAGCTACCAGGACAAGGTCCACCAGCCGGAGGTCGTGAAGATCACGCTGAGCAACAACCGGACGGACATCACGCGGATCATCGCGGACAACATGAAACGGGGCGGTCGGAGCTCCCGGGCCAGCGCGAAACGCGAAAAAGAGGATATGGCCTGGTTTGAGGACACGAACGACCATGTGGCGATGTGCGCGAAGGGCATTGTAGGCGTGGACGCCCAGGGGAACCCGAACTGGATCAGGCTGAGCCAGATCATCGTGGACGAAAACGGCATCGCGTCGACGGTGGCCAGCGTACAGAATGGCCTGGTGATCGCGAACACGGCGATCAAACAGAACGAGAACGCGATCACGCTGGAGGCGAACCGCGCGAAAGGCGCGGAGGGATCGCTTTCCAGCCGGCTCACGATCACGGCGAACGCGATCACGCAGGAAGTGACCAGGGCGACATCCGCTGAGGGTACGCTTTCCGGCCGGATCACGACGGAATCGGACCGGATCAGTCTGGTGGTTGAAGGCACCGGCGAGAACGCGAAGATCAAACCGGCGTCCATTGTGGCGTCCATCAACGGATCCAGCAGCAGCATCCTGATCAGCGCGGACAAGATCCGCCTGGACGGGAACACCACCGTCGGCGGGATGCTGTCCGTCGAAGGTGGCGCGTTGAATGTGAAGAACAACGCATACATCAACGGCGATCTAACACTGGCTGCGAATAAAGAGGTCCTTGCGACGAATTACCGCGTGGGCGGATATATCCGGTTCCCCGGTTCGTCGATGGGATCGGATGTTTATATATCGCGGTCAGACGTCGTGAACATGATCATCAGCGCATCGGTGGAGAATAACGTGCTGACGCTGACCCCGAAAACCGGGGACCCGATAACTTTTAGCAAGGCCACTACTCTGACAGGCGCGTGGAGCAGTGGCGTTTACACGGTTACCGCGTCGCCCCAGGGGAATCATATATCAACCGCCATCAACATGGATCCGAACGGCGGAGGCTGGTCGAACGGGACATTCACCCGGAACGTTGTGTACAACAACGGGCAAAACTATTATCCGACCGGGATCACGGCCTACGCCTACATTTACAAGAGCAACATCAACCTGACCCGCGGATCGGTAACGCCTACGGAGCCATCCGCGGACGCCACGCTGCTGAAGATCACGGCGAACGGCTGGTACGTGCTGAGCATATCCGTGCATGGTATTACGAAAACCTACAAGCTGCAGATCGCGGCATCATAAGGGGGGGGCAACACAATGGATAACGCGACGAAGATCCAGGCGGTGATCAACACGCTGGCCTTGCTGGAGATCCCGGCAAGCTACAGCAACGTGGACAGGATGATCGGTATTTACAAGACGCTGGCGGAGGTCCGGGACAGCCTGGCCGCGCCGGATGAGCCGAAGGAGGAAGCAGAGGATGAAGGACAAGATCGTGCTGAATGACGGCACCGAACTGGACGGCAGCGCCATCAACGACGAGAACATTCTCTGGATTGACGTCGCCGGCACGGACTTCGACGGGCTGTTCTATAACCTGAGCGATCCGGAAAAGACAATGAAGATCAGCGTGCACGAATACGGCGTGATTAACAGATACGACGGATTCACCGATCTGTTCTATCTCCGCAAAGGACCGGGCAAGGTAAGCGCCGGACTTGAAAAGGTGGTGTTCAAGAATGTTTAACGTAAACCTGGAAACAATGGCGATCACGATGCACCAGGGCGACACCGGGAGCTTCAAGATCGGCGCAACCCGCGAGAGCGGGGACGAGTGGACATCCGACGACCGGATGCTTTTCACCGTGAAGAACGGCCAGGGCGAGATCGTGATGCAGCGGATCTACCGGCTTGACGACCAGTACGACCTGGGAAACGGGAAGGTGCTGGTGGAGTTCCACAACGACGACACGGACGAGTGGGACCCGGGCACCTATACAACGGAGCTGCGTTTTGACGTAGATCCGATCTGGGACGGCTCGCCGATCCCGACGGCCCGGTGCGTGGACGCGTTGGCGGAGGGCGTGCCGAAGATGATCGAGGGCTCCATTGTCCGGACGACCATCCAGAGCACGCTGACGATCAGCGGCATCCTGGGCGAAATTTAAGCAGGAGGTAAAAAGATATGGCACCTGATCTGAACGAAGAAGTGGAAGTTGTGGTCCAGGATTCCGATGTGATCACAGTACCGATTGACGATACCCTCAGCAACAGCGGAGAGGCCGCGGACGCGAAGGCCGTCGGCGACGCGCTGGCGCTGAAGGCGGACAAGAGCGAGCTGAGCGCTGCCATCACCGTGAACGGGCAGGCAGCCGACGCCCAGGGCGCGATCCTGGTGAACGGCACCGAGATCCCCATGAGCGGAACGGACTCTACGACCCTGAAGGCTGCCATCGAGGCGGTGGACGGGAAGACCGCCGCGGACATCAAGATGAGCTCCGCCCCCGGCGCGAAGACCATCGCCCAGGAGATCGCGGACAGCGAGGACAAGACCGCTGAGGACATCCTGATGGCGCCCGGCAGCCAGGTGACCGTAGCCGGCAAGGTCGGCGCGGTGGAGACCGCAGGCACGGCGAACAGCCAGGCCATCGCGGCCCTGCAGGCGCAGACCGGCGCGGACATCCCGGTGAGCGAAACGGACGATACCCCGATCAGCGAGGCGCTGGACGCCAGGATCCGCACGGTGAACGGCGACGGCCCGGACGATAACGGCAACGTACAGGTGCAGCACGCGCTGACGGCTGACAACCTGACCAGCAGCGCCAGCCAGAACACAACCGGAGAGTACGTCCGGCGGACTTCCGGCGGATCTGCTTCCATCAGCACCGGCGATGCCTGGATGAGCACTATCCGCGGCAACCGGACCCATGTCGGCTTCGTACCGGAACAGCTGAACATGACCGTGAACGCAGCGCCCCGTGAGCAGGGTGAGACGCCGATCACGGCGACCATCGACCGGGACACCTTTGTGGCGTATGTTTCCGTCAGCGGCACCACGAGCCTGACCTACACGACCAGCTGGAGCGCTGATCCGACGCTGTACGGCGTCACCGTGACCGGCACGCCGGTCTCCGGCGACCAGATCGTGATCGTGTACGTGAAGGAAGACCGCGGGACGATCATCCAGAGCGACCCGCAGACCTTCGTGAGCACCGGCTGGAACCTCTACAACGACGAGGTCGGCTATGCGATTGGGCTGAAGTACGCGGACACGGCTCAGTTCCGGATCGGCGGCAACTATACGGCTGTTAAGTTCAGCTCCACGATTGACGGGGCGAAATCGACCATCACGCCCAGTGACGGCCTGTTCACCATCAGCGCGAACGGCTACATCTGGGTGGAAGGCGGCGATGCTACGACCACTTACGTGTTCATGACCTGGAGCGACTGGGTGCTTAGCACTGACGTGCCGGAGTTTGAAGCGTATAGTGAAAGCGTCATAGATCTGAGTATCCTGATGGCCGCGCATTTTGAGTATGGCCTGATGCGGGTGGCGGACGTCCGGGACGAGATCAACTTCAACACAGGCATCGCCACGAGCAAGGTACAGCGGATCAGCTACAGCCAGGAGAACCTGGAGGCGGCGGAGGCTTCCGGCCTGCATTACGAGTACGATACAAATTATATCTATCTGGAGCGGGCTGAGCCGGTAGAATACGACATGGACGATTACGACCTGGACGGGATGTACGAGGTTAACGACCACGGCCTGGAGTACTTCACCGGAAGCGACATCGCCGTGTATGCTATCCAGATCTACGGCAACAACCTGAAGAACAAGCTGGAGCGGGACGTCCTGACGAAGAGCCAGGACCTGGTCAACAACCTGACCACCAACGACCCCACGAAGGCCCTCAGCGCTGCTCAGGGTTATGCGTTAAATGGTAATATCGCAGATTGGGAAAGCGTTACGTTAACACCTGCGACAAATGTTACCATTTATAATACAAGCAAAGTAAAGAAAAATAATATGCTGAAACTTGTAAGTGCTGGGTTATATTTGCCAGTATCAGCAAACATTGCTATGGGTTCAACTTTGATATCAGGATTCCCTATATCTGATGGAAATGCCAACTTTGAAGCAGTAAACTATAAATCTGACACATCAAAAGCACCATGCGCGGTTTATATTGATTCAAGCGGAAAGCTTATTACAAGAGAATCCATATACAGTGGAGATACAATCATGTTAACAGCCGTATATAAAATGACATAAATTTCCATTTAATTGTAGAAAACGAGATTTAATTGTAGAAATCATGATTCAATGACGGTGGAGGAATAGGTAGACTCTATAGTGACCTGTAGGAACTTGCCTATTATGCCTATGGTGGACAGTTAGAAACGCACTCATAGACCTTGCGAAAGCATGATGGAAGTAGTTCTATGTAGGGTGCAAATCCCTACCCGTCAAATTGATGAAATCATGATATAGCGAGGCAATATAATGGCAAAGTATCAAATACAAATACGCAATCGGAACTATAAAAATAGCGAATGGTTGCCAATGTATGGAGGGCATGAAACATTTGATTCTGTTCATGATGCCATAAAACGATATTACCTTATAAGGCATAATCATGTTTGCGAAGGAATAAAAATGTGGGAAATGCGTATAATCATGATTTAACGAAGGTCCGGCACCAATTTAACGAACAAAAAGAAACCCGCACGAAAGGAGCGAACTGAATGAACGATCAGATCGCAAGGCTGAACAAAAAGCTGTCAAAGATTAAAGGCAACGACCCCATCAGCCGGGCCCGGAAGAAGGCCCTGCTGGCGGAGATCTGCAAACTGATGGGTCAGGCGTAAATGCGCCGGTGCTCCAGCCGGAGATCCTCCTGGTCGAGCTTCGCATAGATCAGGGTGGTCTCCGGTTTGGCGTGGCCCATGAGCTGCTGCAGCTGATGGAGCGGCATCCCTCCGCGGAGGCCTGACGTGGCGAAGGTGTGCCGGAGCCGATGCGGAAAGACATTCATGCCGGTGCGCTGGGAGACCTTCTTCAGGATGTTCTCCAGCGCGTGGGCTCCGATCGGCCCGTGCGGCTTCTTCATGGAAACGAACAGCGAGTCCGTATCGTCGTCCCGGGTGGCGAGGTACTGGCGGAGGGTCAGTTCAGACTCTGCGTTGAAGTACACGGTGCGCATTTTATCGCCCTTGCCGTGGCGGATCAGGACGGACCGGGCGTTCCAGTCGATGTCCGACAGCCTGACGGCGGCACACTCAGACACCCGGCAGCCGGTGGAGAAGAAGAAGTCGATGAGCGCCTTCTCCCGGATGTTTTCCGTGTTCCAGCGGAAGACCTCCAGCTGGTAGGGCGTGAGCGGCTCGCGTTTCTTCTCCTGGAAGTGGATATGCTCCACTTTGGCGACGGGGTTGTGTGGAATGTATTCGTTATCCATCAGCCAGGCAAAGAACCCGTGCAGCGTGATCCGGACGGCCTCCAGGTACCGGTCGGACGCGTTGCGCTCCTGTTTGAAGTGATAAAGGTACAGGCGGATGTCGTTCGGCGTGATGTCCTTGTAGGACTTCCGGACGGTATCGAAGAAGTGTATCAGTTTATACCGATACTGGGCGAGGGACTTCGTGCTCAGGTTCGCGACGGCCTTCGTGGCGAGGTAAGCCTTCACGACGTCCGGCACACCGCCGGCGGTGATCAGCTCCATGCGCTTCGGGGTCAGGTCGTAGTCACTGAGGGAAGCGTCCACGGCCTCCAGGGCGGCCGCCAGCTGATCAGCAGGCAGCACCCGGCAGAGGTTCATGGTCAGGGCGGTCCTGAAGGTTTCATAGGGGTTTTTTGACATGAAAAACACATCCTTCCATTGTATTGAGCGGAAGGATGTGATAAACTCATTCCTGGAGGGTGTGCCACGACCACATCTTCCGCTTTGAGAGCGTAAGCTGTTCCAGCAGCGAGCGCTCTTTTCTTATGCCATCATATCACGGCTACATGCCGAAAGCAAGGGGAACAAACGAGGGGGTAATGCCTATGCCCTGGTGGCTCTGGGTGCTCGCGGTTGGCGCGGGCCTCTGTCTGGTGATCAGTTTCTTCATCATTGGCGGCGTGGATCCGCGTGACTGGAAAGGGGGAGGACGTAAGAAATGAATACGGCGGCATTTGTGGACCAACAGATCGCGGCATGGAAGGCAGAAGGAAAGGACGGGCAGTGGATCGCCTGGAACGCGGCGCTGCTCTGTGTGGGGTGGCCCTATGTGTTCGGCGCCCGCGGCGAGTACTGCACGCCGGCGAACCGGCGGAGGTACTACCGGGACGCGCATCCGACCATCAAGACAGCCTGTAAGAACTTCGAGGGCTCCGGCAGCTGCTCCGGGTGCAAGTGGTACCCTGGCGGCCAGAAGGTTCGGTTCTTCGATTGCCGGGGCTTCACGTACTGGGTGCTGTTGACGGTGTACGGCTGGAAGCTGATGGGCACCGGCGCGACCGCCCAGTGGAACGACGCGAACAACTGGAAGACGAAGGGAACTGTCGCTGAAGGACTCCCGGCGGACACGCTGGTCTGCCTGTTTGTCCGGAAGGGCAAGACGATGGAGCACACCGGCTTCGGGTTCAACAATGAGACGGTCGAGTGCAGCTCAGGCGTCCAGCACTTCACGCAGCGGAAGGCGAAGTGGACGGACTGGGGCGTCCCGGCCTGCATTGGAGGGGAGATTCCCGTGCCTACACCGACACCGACACCAACACCCACACCCACGCCGTCAACGAAGCCCACGCTCCGGCGCGGCGACAAGGGCCCGTACGTGATCGAGCTGCAGACCGACCTGGTGGCGTTAGGCTACGGGATCGGCCCGCTGGGCATCGACGGCGACTATGGACGCGCCACGAAGGCCGCGGTGGAGCAGTTCCAGTACGACCACAAGCTGACGATCGACGGCGTCTGCGGTCCGAAAACCTGGGCGGCCATCGACCAGGCAATCGCAGACCAGGACAGCCAGCCGGAGCAGCCGAAGAAGTACACCGTGGTGATCCGCGGGCTCGACCTGGTGGAGGCTGACAAGCTGATCATGACCTATCCGGACGCCGTAGCGACACAGGAAGGGAGTGAGCAGTCGTGAGCATATATAACTGGCTCAGTTTGTTCGGGATCCCGGGGCTTATCGCCGGGATGTTCGGTTTCATCGTTCTGCAGGTGAAACAGAACAAGGCCATCAAGCTGGGCCTCCAGGCGATCCTCCGGGACCGTCTGCTGCAGGCGTATGAGTTCTACGGGCAGCGGGGCTGGGCGAACTACGACGAGAAGTCGAACGTCCGGAACCTGTACGACCAGTACGAGATACTGGGCCCGAACGGAATTATGGAGGTTAAGCACCAGGAGTTCATTCATCTCCCGGATGCTGCACCACAAAATAATAATGGAGGTACACATGGATGAAGCGGGATTGGAAAAAATGGATCCTTGCAGCTCTGATCAGAGCGGTCCGGACGTTTGCTCAGACCTTCGTCGGCTTTATTGCGGTGGGAGCTGCGCTGGAGGAGGTACAGTGGCTCCGTGCACTTTCTGTGAGTGGTGCGGCATTTGTCCTCAGCATTTTGACGAGCCTGGCCACTGGACTGCCGGAGGCCGAAGTGCCGGCGCTGATCGAACCGCCTGATGAGAACTAAGTAAAATTGATGAGATCTCAGGAATAACCTGACCCCCTCACCCCAGTCCGGGGAGAGGGGGTTTTTCGTGTTTTTGGGGTGGTTTTGTTGTTAGGAATACGTTAGGAGTAGAGAGGATTTTTCGGAACGGATTTGGTACCATTCCGGGGATGAAGAAAACCGCCTGGTCCTTTGATTTCAAAGGCACCAGGCGGTGCTTGATGTTTCTTAAAAAGCAAACCCCTCCACCCTGTGCAGGGGACGTGCAACCGTTGATTTATAAGGCTTTGCGGGTTCGGTGTTAGGAATACGCTCGTAGTAGAGAAGTATGTCAGCGGGCGTTTCCGATCTGGTTGACGGCAGCCAGGGCGTCGTTCTGATCCGGGTGAGCGTAGCGGTCGAGCATCTTTGCCGTGGACCAGCGCATGACCTTTTTGACGGTCTGCGGAGCGATGCCTTCCGTGACGGCCAGCGCGGTGGCGGTGGTGTGCCGGCAGCAGTACGGAGAGAGCTTCCGGCAGCCGGCAGCGGCCAGGGCGTCGTAGTACTGTTTGCGGAAACTGCGCGGATCTGACGGCCAGATGTGCCCGTCCTTCTTCAGGCGGGTATTCTTGCCGGCACGGTCGATCAGATCCTCCACCACCGGGATGATGGACTCCGCCAGGACGATGGGGGTGGCCTTCCGGACTTTCGTCTTCATGCCGGCGCCCACGATGATCCGCTTTTCCAGGTCGATCTGGTCCACGCGGAGGCCCATCGCTTCGCCTGGCATCATGCCGGTGTAGATCATCACCAGCGGGATGGCTGCGCGGATGTCTCCGGACTCGTAGAGCTTCCAGAGGGCTGCCTGTTCCGTCTCGCTGAAGGGCGTCCGCTCGTTTTCCTCCAGTTTCGGCAGCTGGATGAAGGTCGGAATGTTTTCGTTGACGTAGCCCTCCGCAGCGGCGATCCTGAAGAGCATCAGCAGGAGGGTCTTGCAATCCTTCATCGTGTAGTAAGTGCTACACTTCTCCGCCAGCAGATCCTGGAGCCCGGAGACCGTCAGCTGGTCGATACGGGTCCGGCTGATGGAGAGTAAACGCCCCCAGGCGGTGCGGTAGGCTGTCTGTTTAGACGCTCCCAGAGCGGTGAAGGCGCCGTTCTGGTAGGTGTTCCAATAGTGCTCCAGAGTGGGCGCTTCTTTCGGCTTCTGCGGGCCCAGCTTCAGGATCGGGCAATACCGGAGCGCCTCGTCACGGGTACGGAAGCCGCCCTTTGACCTGGTGATGGCCACGGTGGGCTTATCCTCCGCGATTACCCGCCAGCCGATCACGACCTGGGCTGTCCAGGTGGATCCACGCTTAAATGCCGTGCCGGTCCCGTTTCCGCGGGATTTGGTGCGGCGCTTTTTTTCGCTCATTGGATGGCCTCCTTAGTCAAAATGGAATTGCGGATTCGGTTTGCCGCTGTACGGCTTAAATGTAGACATGTGACCGAGCTGGATATAACAGCCGTCCTCGAGAGTTATGTCGAGGCTGTGAAGCAGGGAATCGGAATAATCGGATGAGATATTCCACCAGCCAATTATAGAGTCGGTATCAATATCCATCCCGGTCCTTGTCAATTTCGTTCCGTAATTGATTGTGTAAAAATCGTCGTATTTTGCCGGGCTGATCACCCAGCGGCCCGCCGGGATGTCTTCGCCGATTTTATAGACACCCGCCTGGATGTCAACGCTCGTCCATCCATCGCTGGCCCACAGTGCCCGCTGTACCTTGCCGAGCTTTCCCATCAGTTCCACATACGACAGCCCCATAAACTCGTTGTCCTCTTCAGCGACAGCGACGGCCGTCATGGCCATGGCGATGACCATGATCATGGCAAACAGTTTCTTCATTGTTGACGCCTCCTTTTGATTAAGAAGAAGATCAGAACAAGCAACAGCGCGGCAGCTGCCCCGGCGATCTTCAGCACCGTGCCGGCGAAGAGAATGGCCAGGACAGCCAGGACAAGCAGGATGATCATCAGCATCACTCCTCATACTCGTTATAAGTCGGGTCGGTCAGTTCATCGTTCTCGATGTGCCGGATTTCGTGGTCATAAGTTTTGAGGTTCTGCTCCCGGGTAAGGCGGCTGTTCACGACGATCACGGGTTCGCCGGTTTCGTCCTGGTAGACAAAGCCCCGGACCTCTGTGGGCAGATCCTGAAGGATTACGCGTTTGTCCATTGACATCACCTCAGGATCATCATACGGAAGGGGATGATGCAAAAACGCATCATTCCCCGTAAAGATCTTCTTCGATGATATCCGCCATTTTGATCATCTTTTCGATGCTCTCAGGAGACATACGACGGTTCCGGTCGAACAGGATCCGGAGGCGCGGGTTCTGGTGAAGTTCCTCCAGGAGATGAAAATCATCAGCAGTAAACCTGCTCAGATCTTCACCAAAGGCCGCATCCTCGAATGTCGGTTCTGAATCGTGATATTCATATCCGATGAGATCTTCCAGGTCAATGTTCAGCATTTTGGCGTATTTCGCCGCCACCGTGATCTTCGGCGTGCGCTCTCCGCGCTCGTACCGGCTGAGGGCCTGCTTGGTGGTGCCGAGATAGGATGCCATCTCTTCGAGGGTCATGCCGCGCTTTTCGCGGATGGTTTTCATGTTTTCTCCGAAATCAGGTGCCATATCCGTAACCCCTTTTTTCTATACTCTATAGGAAATATAACACGATTGGTCACCATTTGCAACACAACATATAGTCATTCGATGAAATTTTTCACCAAACTGTTGACAAGCGTTTTTCAAGGTGGTATATTGTCGGTGTCACCAAATGGTGAAAATCGAAGAAAGGAGGCGCCGGGATGGAAAAGGCTGTAATGGGGCTTCGCGGCTTGATCTACACAAAATTCAAGTCGGCAAATGCTTTTGCAGAGTTCATCGGCTGGACGAACCAAAAAGTCAGCTATTATATGACGGGCAAAAGGATTCCGTCATTGAAAGATGTCTGGCTTATGGCTGACGCGCTGAATGTTCCGTTTATGGATGTGGCCAAATTTTTTTTGACCGAAGAGTCACCAGACGGTGACTGAGTAACAGAAAGGAAGGAATGGAATGAAAGGAGCAGCATCTGTAAGACTCGCGGAGGCCGTCAACGAGATCGGCAATCTGCTGACGGCGGCGAAATGGCCAACTCTGGCCGTGAACTATCCGCCGAACGGCGTGAAGCTCTACGACGCGAAGGAGATCTACAAGGATCTGGCCTACGCCACGACGGACATCAGCAGCCAGGTCAGCAACCTGAAGGACTGCGTCAACGAACTGTGTCTGAAGTGCGGCCAGTACCGGACGGAGCACCTGGGCAGCTGCGACGGGTGCCGGTGGAAACGCGTCAAGGAGGAGGTGCGGAGATGAACGATCCGGTGAAGGTGTTGATGGAAATGACCGACGAGACCGTCAGCGCGAAGCACATCGCCCCGATCCTGAAGATGAACCCCAGCGTGATCGTGAAGTACGCGAAGGACGGCACCTGGGACGCTGACCGGCTGGGGAAGTACGTAATCAGCGGCGGCCACGTCAAGTTCTTCCGGAAGGACTTCCTGCAGAAGTGCGGGTTCATGGAACCGGAGAAGGAAGCGCCGACTGTGGAGCAGCTGCTGATGAGGGTGATCCAGCTGCTGATGGACATGAACTGGTTGCTGGCCGAAAGGCTGAACGAAAAGACCGCCGGCGCTGCCACGCCGACGGACTAAGAAAGGAATCATGTGATATGAAACCCTTAAAAAAGTATACCATATTCGACCGCGAAAAGGTAGTAGCTGCCGTAGTTTTTCTTGCGCTTATTATCGTCGCCACAGTGGCCCTGACGGTCACGTTCTGCAAAGGCGAAGAGGCGCTGGTCAAGGTCTATACCCTCTGCAAACCCGGCAGCCAGGTCATCGTCCGCCGAACGCCGTCAAAGAACGGCATGGAAGTCGGTTATCTGGAAGTCGGCGACTGGTTCGAGACGGACGGCACCAGCAGCAACGGATACATCCGGTGTTACGGCGTCGGCAATTACGGCGAGGGCTGGGTATATTCCGGCTTCGTGACGGAATACGAGCCGGAGCCAGTGTTCGAGACATACTGCTGCGTGGCGAAGACCCGGGTGGCCTGCCGGCGGTGGATGAACGGCCCGAAGGTGGAGCGGTCGCCCTGGCTGGTCAACGGCAGCGACGTGCAGGTGTTCTACATCGCCGGCGACTGGGCCTGCACCAGCCGGGGATACATCAAAGCCGAATACCTGGAGGTCGATCCGCAGTGATGTTCTATTGCCCGTTCTGCGGGGCGCGGAGGTTCACCTGTTGGCCGGAGTTCTGGCCGTGGCAGTACAAGGGCGACCTGTTCTGCTCTGAGAACTGCTGGATTTGTGATTCTACAAGAAAAGAAATGGAAAGGAATGGTTATCGAATGTCTAAGAAATTCATACTGACAAAGGAACAGACGGATGAAGCCGTCAGGAAGTACAAAGAAGAGGGCCGGCAGGCCGCGATCGTGTACCTGCACCAACTGGGGAGCAAGGACCCAATGGCGCTGTGGAACAGCCTGAAGAAGCGGATGAACGTGACCAGTGAAGGACACACGAAGGCGAAGAAGCCGACGATCAAACTGGACGGTCAGCTCCGGATCGAGACGCCGGAAGCACACAACGTTGACATCGTGGAGACGCCGGAGACTGTAGCGTTCGGCGTTGATGGGTGGAAAGAGTTCCCGCCGAAGGGGAAGCAGATCAGCGCGCCTATCAAGTACAAGGTGACCGGCATCGCAACAGAGGTTGGCGAGTTCTGGGTCGTGAGTGGCGGAAAAATCAAATGGATCCCCGGTCGGTTCGGAAAAGAAGACCCGGTTATGCAGGTTATGATGACGACCACCGAACCAGCACTTACCCCGGATGCGTGGCGCCAGTTCGCGAGGATCATCCTGGACGTGATTGACCTGCTGGAGGTGGAAACGTGAGCGAGATCCGTGTGATGCCCCTGCCAAAGGTGACAGGGGTCTGGCGACACGACAGCAGCCGGTATCCGGACGAGATTCGGGTGCCGATGTCTGACGGGAAGATCGTCCGGTATCACATTGACGTTGAAATGCCGCACCCGTGCTGTGTAGCGATCAATGAAGGCATGAAGAACCTGAAACAGATGGCCGGTGGGGGGGTATCCTCCCAGGGCAAATGAGCATTGATGATTTTATGGAGGATGAAAACAAATGATAGATCCAAGAGAAGATCCGAAAGACACGCTGTGCATATATTGCCGGCTGTCTGTTCATGGGAATTGTAGTTGGCGGAAAGACTTTGTTCCTGTTGATGGCTGGACAGTTATTGAAAATCCAAGGGGGGGGTGCCACGTACAGGAGTGTCCTCTGTTTGAAGTAGGGCGTGGATTGCCTCGCCAGTTGGATAATGACGGTTTACTCGCTGTGCTTGAAGCCTGCGCCATACAAATGAGAGACGACTACATCCACGGGAAAGATTATCACGACAAGGACGAAGACCGTGATAAGAGATCAGAATATAACGCGCTCGTAAGAAAGTCCAACAAAATAACAAGCAAGTTCTCTCCTGAGAAAATGAAAATAGACGCTGAAATACGGTCTATCAATAGGAAAAGAATTGAAGAATGGATTCGCGGAGATGGAGGCAAGCTGTTGCAGATTTCCGATCCGGACTCACTGATCAGATATCTGCGGAAGCAAGCGAGAATACACGAAACAAGAACTGCACAATTACTAATGTCAGTTTGATAAGGAGTGAAAACGATGGGTGAAACCCACTACAAGAAACTGATCAACCCGGACTACCTGGGCGCGTACAGCCTGGAGCCGGGACAGGACATGATCCTGACCATCAAGAGCGTCGGGAAGGAAATGATCACCGGCACCGGCGGGAAGCAGGAAGAGTGCATCGTCTGCCGCTGGGTGGAAGACCAGAAGCCGATGATCCTGAACGTGACGAACTGCAAGACCATCAGCAAGATGCTGAAGACACCATACGTGGAGAAGTGGGCCGGACACCGCGTGCAGATCTACGCCACGACCACGAAGTTCGGCGGCGACACGGTGGAGTGCCTGCGGATCCGGAAGGACCCGCCGGAGGACGTCAAGATCCCATGCGAAGAGTGCGGGCAGTTCATCACCCCGGCCTTCAGCATGAGCGTGACCCAGCTGGCGGCCTACACAAAGAAAAAGTACGGAAAGAACCTTTGCGCGGAGTGCGCCAAGGCGAAGAAGGAGGAAAAGACGGATGCAGCTGAATGAGATGAACTACTTCAGCCATGAGGCTGACATGGCGTACTTCAGCGCCAGCCAGGTCAAGAGTTTCAAGAAGTGCGAGTCTATGACGATGGCGCAGCTGAACGGGATGTACCTGCGGGAGACGAGCACGGCGCTGATGGTCGGCCAGTACGTTGACGCGGCGCTGACCGGCGACCTGGACGAGTGGTGCGGTTGCCATCCGGAGATCAAAAAGCGGGACGGCTCGCTGCGGGC
>Ga0265298_10003021_pt1 | contig 22641 bp, 19 predicted proteins | sample AusTroGonzalo_MG_3_FD_193486 | JGI IMG/M metagenome (GOLD analysis project Ga0265298, IMG submission 193486) | Bovine rumen microbial communities from tropical cattle in Woodstock, Queensland, Australia - Gonzalo_01 | ecosystem: Host-associated > Mammals > Digestive system > Stomach > Rumen ...
CATGCATGGTCAGCCAGCGCCAGGTCGGACGCGACGTCAAAAGCTTCAACGACGCGATAGTCGAGGCGATGCGGCAGGATCCGGACGTGATACTCGTCGGCGAGACGCGCGACCTGGCGACGGTCCGCGCGGCCCTGCGCGCCGCCGAGACGGGACATCTCGTCTTCACGACACTTCACGCCGGCGACTGCGCAGGAGCGCTGGAGAGGCTCGTTTCCGTATTCCCGGCGGAAGAGCAGAACAGCGCCCGCCACCAGCTCGCGCTCGTGCTGCGCGGCGTCTTCGCGCAGCATCTGCTCGCGTCTCCGGACGGGTCCCGCCATCCCGCGTGCGAACTGCTCGTGAACACGCCCGCCTGCGCGAACGTCATCGCGACGGGGCGTCCGGCGCAGATATACTCCATCATCGAAACCGGCGGGCAGCAGGGCATGAAGACTCTCGCCCAGCCGCTCGCCGGACTTCTCGCCGCAGGGCGCATCGACGAACGGACCGCCTGCGCGCTGTCCAGGAACCCGGAGACGCTCAAGGGGAGGCTAAGGCTGTGCTGAACGCGAACGAGCTTCTGGAGAGGGCCGCGACGCTGACGGACGGCGTGCAGCTCGTGGACAGGATCCTCAGGGCGGGGATGCTGCTCGGCGCGTCGGACGTGCATCTGAACCCGGAGGCGGACTCCACGCGCGTCATGTTCAGGATAGACGGCGTTCTGGAGGAGGTCCTGCGCATTCCGGCGGCGATGCAGTCTGCGGTCGTCAGCCGCCTCAAGGTCATGGCGTCGCTCGACATCGCGGAGCGCCGCGCGCCGCAGGACGGCGGATTCTCCTGGCGGATGGCCGGCGCAAGCGCGCTGGCCGCGCCGCCGCTGGACGTGCGCATGGCGACGCTGCCTGTCAGGTACGGCGAGCGGGTCACGCTGCGGCTTCTCGAAACGGGCGGGCGGCGGCTGGGAATCGACGACCTCGGAATGTCGCCGGCGGACCGCGATGTCTTCGACGGTGTCCTGAAGCGTCCGCACGGACTGGTCCTCCTGACCGGTCCGACCGGCAGCGGCAAGACGACCACGCTCTACGCGGCCATACAGGAGCTCCTCAAGGGCGGGCCGCTGAACATCATCACCGTCGAGGATCCTGTGGAATACGAAATCCCCGGCGTCTCGCAGGCGGAGGTCGACGCCGCCGACAAGGTGAACTTCTCAAAAGCCCTGAAATCGATCCTCCGCCACGATCCAGACGTGGTCATGATAGGCGAGATACGCGACACGGACTCTCTCGACGCCGCGGTGAAAGCCGCGCTCACCGGGCATCTGGTGCTTTCCACCCTCCACACGAACGACGCCAAGTCCACGGTCGCGAGGCTCGTCGACATGGGGCTGGACCGCAACCTCGTCCCGGCGACTCTGCGGCTCGCGGTTGCGCAGCGCCTCGTGCGGCGGCTCTGCCCGGACTGCCGGGAAAAGGGTCCTCGCGGATGGGTTCCGAAGGGATGCCCCGCCTGCGGCGGACGCGGCTACCGCGGACGCATCGGGCTTTTCGAGCTTTATTCGCCGGAGACGGGACTCTCGACGTCGATGGCCGACGACGCGCGCGCCAAGGTGGAATCCGGCGTCACGTCCGAGGCCGAAACGCTCAAGGCCGTCGGCGGCTGACGCGGCGGCTCAATCCGCCATCTCCGGCATCTGTATGGGCTTTATGCCCATGCGCCGCAACTCGTCGTTGCGGCAATCCACGAGATTGGCGATTTCGGACTTGTCGGGGTTGTTCTTGGCGGCCTGTTCGATTTCGTTCCTTGCGCGGTTGCAGATCGAAATCTCCTCGTCCTGGCGCGCGACAAGGCGGCGGCCGTACTGCTCGATCGAGCCTCCGGCGGCGATGAAGCGCCGCAGTTCGTCCTTCATCCCCTCGACCATGGCCTTGATCTGCCGCGCCTCCATCCCGTCGGTTTCGTCTGCGGAGACTTTTCTTCCAAGCGACTCTTCGAGCGCGGCGACGTTAGTGGTGCGCACGGTCGCCGGCACTCCCGGAATCGCGAAGGACGCGAGGAACCGCTCGCCCTCGTGTTCGAACACGTCCGACCACCCGGTGCGGATACCCTTTTCGATGAACCCCTGGTCGCCGATGAGCTGCCGCCTGACTTTGGAGGTTATCGCTTCGGATACGATCTCGCGCACGTCGCCGTCCTGCTCGAGTTCCATTATGTCCTTGCGCTGGGTCAGCGAAACGGCTGCGAGCAGCCCCAGCCCCGCGGCGAGGACCAGGATGGCCAGCCCTCCCCACCCGATCGAAAGCATCTTGTTCCACAGGCCCGGCGCGGGATTCAGCCTGTACGGTCTTATGCCCTGCCTGTTCAACTCCGAAAACGCGGCGTCGCGATTCGGCGCGTAGATCGTCAGACCTTCGCGCCGCTCGTTCTGCCGTGTCGTATATGAGTATATGAACTTCACTTAGCCGGAAAAGAATCAGTCGGAAAATGGCGGTGGCGGCGGCGCCGGCAGGTTGAACGCCGAACTGACGAGATTGCCGAGCTCGTCGTCGCGCATGAGCGCCGACTCGGGGACGTCCGCGACCGGCTCTGCGGAAGACAACTCCGCGGCGCGGTCGCCGACCGTAAGATTAGACGAGAGACCCGCCGCACGGGTTGCGCCCTGGGTGTCGCTTCCCTTGCCGACCGATCCCGCGTCAAAAGACTCCTGTCTGACGCCGAAATTGCTGTTGAAGCTGATTTCCATTTTCGTGTTTCCTTTTTGCTGTTTGTTTTTTGTATTCTGGTTCGCACTGTCTACACGCGAATTCGCATCAGGTTACACGCAAATCAGCAAGAATTTCTCTAAGTTTCTCTTTTGCCCGGAAAATGCGCACTTTCACGAGATTTTCGCTTACGCCAGTCTGCGCGGCGATGGCTTTTACCGACATTTCGCCGATCTGGAATAGCGTATACGCCTCGCGCAGGACTGGCGGGAGCTTCGCGAAAGCGGCCTTCAGGCGTTTGCGCAGATATTCCGAATCCGCTCCGGACTGGCTGCCGCCGGATGTCGCCAGCCGCGCCGCGAGGCTCTCCCCGCCCGCGCTCATGCCACCCGGTTCGTCGTCGTCCGCATCGCGGATCTCGCCCACGAACGTCAGCCTCGCGTTGTCTCGCACGAGGTTCTTGCGCAGGTTGCGCGCAATCGTGAAGACCAGCCCGGAGACCGCGTCCTCGTCGTCGCGCAGGTCGGCGCGCATTTTCCATATCTTGAGGAACGTGCTTTGCGTTATGTCGCACGCCTCGTGATAGGAGCTGCCGGACGCTACGAGCCAGTTCGTCAGTTTCGGCGCCAGTTTTTTGTACTGCTCTTCAATGTCCATGGATTTGACTCCGGCGCATATTTTATTCAATTTTCTCCGTTTTGTCAATTCCCGGAGCCTCCGGAACGTCGATGCTGTCGAGCGTGACGCTGTCGAGTTCCGCCTCTTCCTTGCGGGCGTCTTCGAGCTGTTTCGCCCACTTCAGGACCTCTGCGACAGGCTCTATCAGGGAATCGGGGATGAAGTCGTCGATCTTGCCCTTCGCGTAGAGGGCGCGGGCGAGCGGACGGTCCTCCATGACGGGAATCCCCTCCGCAAGCGCGGTTTCGCGGATGACGCGCGCGACCGCGCCGGCGCCGATGGCGCAGATGCGCGGGAGCGGGGCCTCGTCGGCCTTGTAGCGGATTCCCACGGCGAGGCGCGTCGGGTTCGTGACGACGACGTTCGACTTTTTCGCCGCTTTCACCGGGTCAGGTCCGTTCAGGATCTCGTCGCGGAACTGCCTCTGCGCCTGCTTTACCTCCTGCGAACCTTCCATCTCCTTGTATTCGCGCTTCACCTCGTCTTTCGTCATCATCATCTGCTTCGTGAAGTTCCTGCCCTGGAAGAGGCGGTCGACGATCGCGATCACTATGTAGCCGAAGGCGGTGTATACCGCGAGGCGCTTGAGCATCAGCTTGAGGCTCGGGAAGATGTCGTCCACGGTTCCGTAGCACATGGTGAGGAGTTCGGGGACGCTCGCCCAGATGATCTTGTAGAGGAGGTAGCCGAGAAACGACACCTTCACGACGTTCTTCAGGAACTCGAAAAGATTCTTCATCGAGAATATCTTCTTCGCGCCTTCGACGGGGTTGAGCTTTTCCAGCTTCGGGATGAGCGGCTCGAAAGTGAAGAGGAAGCCGATCTGCGCGACGTTGCCGACCACGCCGATGATTGCGGCCACGAAGACGAACAGGAAGGAGTGCTTGCATATCAGGAACGCCGCCATCTTGCCCGGCTCCCTCACGTCGCCGGTGCCGTCCCGCCCTATGGTGCTGCCGAGAAACTTTATCAGCTCCTCCATGTCGTCCATGAGCGCGACGCCCATCCAAGCGAGAAGAGCGAAGAGAGCGATGAGTATGGCCGTCGAGGTTATGTCCTTCGACGTGCACACCTGACCCTTCTGCCGCGCGTCGCGCAGCTTCTTCTGGGTCGGCATCTCCGTCTTCTCTCCAGCGCTTTCAGCCATGGCCAGACGGGTGCTTTCACGCTATTCTGCGTTCCGGTTCACTCATGGCGCATAGTATACCACATTCGGGCGAAGTTGACAATACGCGCCCCCAAGGCGCGGCTTGCGGCTTTCAGGCCAGCCGTTCCGCGAGGCCCGTGCGGCGCTCGCGCACGGAGTTGTTCGCTATCGCCCTTTCGACTGCGTAGGGAACGCCGATGAGCAGCACGAGCTTGCGTCCGCGCGTGATTGCCGTGTAGAGCAGATTTCTCTGCAGCATCACGTAGTGCTGCGTGTGGATCATCACGATGACCGCCGGATACTCGCTCCCCTGCGACTTGTGCACGGTCATGGCGTACGCGAGAACGAGCTCGTCGAGATCGCCCGGGCCGTACTGGACCGGTCTGCCGTCGAACAGGACGACCATGCTGCGCGACTCCGGCTCCACCGACTTCACGAAGCCGACGTCGCCGTTGTACACGTCCTTGTCGTAGTTGTTCCTCAGCTGCATCACCCTGTCGCCGGTGCGGAAAACCGTCCCGCCCCGCGTTATGGAATCGCCGGACGGGTTGAGGGCCTTCTGCAGTTCGAAGTTCAGGTTCTCGGAGCCGAGGACGTTGCGGCGCATGGGCGTGAGTATCTGCACGTCCTGGAGCGGATCCAGCGAGAACTTCCGCGGGATCCTGTTCGCCATGAAGTCGAGGGCGCGCTTCACGCACAGCTCCGGGTCTTCGCACCGCAGGAAGTAGAAGTCGCAGTCGCCCTGGCGCGTCTCGATCGGCTCGCCGGCGTTGACGTGATGGGCGTTTTTGACGATAAGCCCGGTCTCGCTCTGGCGGAAGATCGCGTCGAGCTTCGTGGACGCAACGGCGCCGGACTTTATGAGATCGCCGAGCACGTTCCCCGCGCCGACGCTCGGGAGCTGGTCGGTATCCCCCACCCACACTACCGCGGCGCCGTCCGGGAGCGCGCAGAGGAGGTCCGCCGCGAGCGTGACGTCGATCATGGAGGTCTCGTCGAATATGAAGACGTCCCCTTCGCACCGGTTCTCGTCATCGAACGTGAACCTGTTCGTTACGGGGTTCCACTTGAGGAGGCGGTGTATCGTCTGCGCGGGCACTCCCACGGATTCGCCGAGGCGCTTCGCGGCGCGGCCGGTGGGCGCGGCGAGGACGACCTTGAGCCTGCGCGCGGCGTAGACGTCTGCGAGCGCCCGTATGATCGTCGTCTTGCCGACGCCGGGTCCGCCGGTGATGATCGAGAACTTGTTCGAGAGGCAGCGTTCGAGCGCCTCTGACTGCTTGGCCGCGAGCGTGAAGCCGGACTTCCTCTCCCACCACGCGACGGCCTTCGGCGCATCGACGGGCTTGAAGCCGCAGGGGCTTTCCTTGAGCCGCCTCACGTGCGCGGCGGTGCGCTTCTCCGCCCGCCAGTACCGCCTGAGATATATGCGCCTCTGCGGGGCAGACCCGCCTTCGGCGGACGGCGCGGCGGCCGCGGAGTCCGCCACCACGCGCCCCGAGCCGAGTTCCTCCTCGAGCGCCGCGCCGAGAATCTCGACCGGTATGCCCGTCAGTTCGTTGCCCTTCAGCAACAGATCGTTCTCGTAAGTCCAGCAGTGCCCGGCGTCGTCCGCCTCGGTCTCGAGAGTGTGCGAAATCGACGCGCGCGCCCGGAGCGGGGAATCCTTGGGGATGCCGACCGAAAGCGCGATCTTGTCCGCCGTCGCGAAGCCTATCCCCCAGATGTCGCGGCAGAGCTGGTACGGATCGCCCTTGATGATCGCGATCGCGTCCGGCCCGTACTTCCGCACGATCTTCGTCATCTTCGCGATGCTGATGCCGTATGTCTGGCCGAAGATCATGTTCTCGCGCATCGTTTCGTTCGCGTGCCACGCCTCGCGTATCTGGGCTATCTTCGCCTTGCCGAGCTTCGGAACTTCGCGGAGCCTCGCGGACTGGTGCGAAAGAACGTTCAGCGTATCCTCGCCGAACGTCGCTACTATTCGCTTCGCGAGGACTTTGCCTATGCCCTTGATCAGACCAGACGCGAGATAGCGTTCGATGCCGACGATCGACTTCGGCGCGACGCAGACGATTTCGTCGGCCTTGAACTGGCGCCCGTGGACCTTGTCCGCTACCCAGCGGCCCTTCGCCTTGACGTCTTCGCCCTCCCACGCGGCCTGGGTCTTGCCGACGATCGTGATCTCGCGGCCGCGCGCGAGCTCGAACTCCGACGGCGGCTCCACGTGAAGCACGGTGTAGCCGTTTTCCTCGTTGCGGTAGACGACGGACTTGACGGTGCCTTCGACCGTTTCAAGTCCGTCGTCTCTGCTGGCGGGCGGTTCCGCCATCTCACTCGGCCGCGGGGGCGGCGGGGGCTTCCGGCGCGGGCGTCTCGAGAGCCTTCTCCGCCGCTTCGAACTTCGCGGCGCACTCCTCCTGCTTCGCTTCGCACTTCGGCGTTGCGCATTCCGGCTTCGCCTCGCACTTCGCCGCGCATTCCTGCTTGGCCTCGCACTTCGCGGCGCATCTTGCGCGGCAGCACTTCACGGCCTTCCACGCGCCGAACGCGAGAACCACCGCGAGAACGGCGGCGACGACGCATCTGCAGCAGCAGCACGGAGCGCATTTGGTGAACCCGCGCGCGCGCTTGATCGAGAAGCGCATCGGCCGGTTGATGGCCCAGCCGCTCGCGTTGAGTATGGCGCCAAGGTCGCGGCGGCGCAGCTTGAACCACGTCAGCACCACGCTCGGGAGCGATATGACGAGGACGAGCGCGACGACGGAAACCGCAAGGTGCGCCGCGTCCATGCCCGAGATCGCCGCCATAAGCGACGCGGCGGCCGCGCCCACCATGCCTATTCCGATGCCTATCGCGGCCACGCTGGACGCCATCGCGGCGCCGCCGGCCTGCGCGTTCTGCGCGCCGCTTTCGATCGTCTTGTCGGCGGCGGCCTGCTTGTCGCCGAAGAACTTCTTGACCATCGCGGCGACGCCGGCGCCGAGTTTGCGCCACGGCGACCAGAAGGCCTCCATGAGCGACACCTGGTTTTCGACGACCTTGGTGACGACGGCCTCCCAGTCCTTTCCGTCGCGGTCGTAGAAGACGCCGTTGCGCCCGACGTAGAGCGGGGCGACCGCGCCTGCCGTCACGACGGCGCAGATGGTGCGGGTCGCGCCTTCGGACGGACGCGAGAGCTTCAGGTAGAGTACGCAGCACTCGGACTTGCCGGCGAGCTCGCTGTGCGCGGCCTCGCTCGCCACCTCGAAGCAGAGATTCATCTCCTTCGCGCCTATGACGAGCGTTCCCGTCTGGAATATCGCGAGGTCCTTCTCGTCGTAGAGGCGCTTCATGTTGACGTAGTTCTCGAGGAACTCGAGAAGGTGCAGCCTGTAGCGCAGGACGCGCTCCTCGTCGTCGAGCAGCGTCTTCGCGCCGGCGTTCATTACGGGCTTTGACCCGCGCCAGGCGCGGAACGGCGCGAAAGCCGCCTTGATCTTCTTCCAGCCCAGCCTGTCGAGCGTCTTCGCGTCGCCGAGAACGGGCTTGGCGCACTTTTCAGCGAACGCGAGGACCGCCTCCAGGTGCTTCGGGTTGATGTTGCCGTCGAGCGGCAGGGTCTTGTCCGGCTCTTCGGTCACGAGGGGCATGTCCTCCGGCGGCGCGAAGAACGCGTCGATCACGCCCTCCACCGCCGCGAGCGCGGCTTCGGCGTCGGCCGTCTCTCCGCCGAGGAACGCGACGGCCTTGTCCTTGCCGGCCGCCTCCCATTCCTTCATCGCCTTCTTGTCGTCTTCGGAAGGCTCGACCTTCGCGAGGTCCGCCTGGCGCTCGAGAATGTCGGCGAGTCGCTTCTCGTCGTCCGGCGACGGATTGAAGAGGTCGTCGAGGTTGACGCCGCGCGCCTTCAGGAACTCCACGGCCGCCACCACCTCGGGGGTGCGGATCCTGCCGTCGCCGTCGGAGTCCATGAGCTGGAGCATTCTCAAGTCGAAGCGCACGCCCGTCGTGGGCATCGATATCGCGAGGAAATGCTTCCTGTCGAGACTTGCGAGATTGGCGATGTCGTCGCCGTTTTCGAACTTGACCTGGTTCATCCTTCCGGCCCTGAACCACTTCCATTCGTGGCTGCTCATGTTTTGCCTGTTCCTTTTTTTGTGTTGAAGCCAGTCGCGTCAAGGCGTTGCGCGTTTCTTTGGCGTCCCGCCCTGGCGGATGAGGTAGCGCTCGGTTTCGCTGCCCGCCGGCACGGCGTCCATCACGCCCGGCGAATTGACGTCGGCGCCGCGCCCGACGAGCCACTGCGCGACGGCGAGCGCGTCGCTGGCGGCGGCTATCCTCAGCTGCTTGTCGCCGTATTCCGCCCCCGCGCCGGCGAGCGCGTCGAGGACGTTTCTGGACCCCGCGCGGCATGCGGCGTCGAACGCCGTTGAGCCCTTAGAATCCACGACTTTCACGTCGGCGTTGGCGGCGGCGAGCGCCTCGACCGCGGCCGCGCTGTCGCGCCGCGCCGCGTCGAAGAGAGGCGTCTCGCCGGCGGCGTTGCGCACGTCCACGGGTATCTTCGCGAGCATGGCCTTGATGACGGCGACGTTGCCGCCCCTTGCCGCGTAGTGGAGGGCGCTGTCGCCGGCCGCGTCCGCGACGCTGAGCGAGGCGTTCGCCTTGGCGAGGCGCTTGAGGTACGCCGAGTGGCCGGACTGCACGGCGATGAGAACCGAGGTGCGCTTGAGCGGGTCGCGGGATGTGGTTCCGTTCACGTCCGCGCCGAGCTTGAGCGCGCGCTCGACGACGGCGCTCTGGTCGAGATAGATCGCCCCGAGCAGGAGCGCGGCCTTCTGCGACTGGTCGAGCGGACGCCCGAGCTTCATGTGGCGCATCGTCCTCGCGTACTCGCCGAGGAGGGAATTCACGGACCTGCCGGCGTCCGGACCGTCCGCCGCGATCTGGCGGGCTATGGCGTCCTCGGCCAGCGAAATCTGGGAGTCGAAAGAGAACTCCGCATCCATCGCGGCGAGCATCTCGGCGTACTCCGACTCGGCCCTCGCGGCGTCGCGCCTGGCGATCAGGTTGTCGATGTTCTCCAGCCTCTGCTCGAGCTTCGCCTTGAGCGCGGCGTTCATCTCGCCGGTCGTCATCGGCGCGGGGGCCTTGGAGACGAGCGCGAGGATCTCCTTTCTGACCTCTTCGCAGAACGCCTGGACGTCCTGCGGGCTGTAGTTCTGCGCGGCGAGGCTGGCGCCCAGTTCGCCGAGGGACTTCTCGAGTTCGGTGCAGTCGCGGTCGGATCCCGCGTTCCACATTCCGGTGCGGGCCTCGAGGATGTCGCGGACTCTCCCCGAGATTTCGCCGACGCGGTTTTCGGCGGCGTCCTGCCCGATTTCGAGGCCGAGCATCGCCGCTTTCACGCGCCCGAGAGCGTCTATGACGCTCCTGTAGCTGTCGTGGACGTAGGGGTACGACGCCGCGTAGTCGCGGAACTCCTCGTAGTCGCCGGCCGCGTACAGCTTGTCGGCCTTCTTGTCTATCTCCGCCGCGAGCGTCGCGAACTGGTTGGGGTTGATGACGCTGTTCAGCAGGCCTATGCGCACGGCGCACATCCTCGCGTCCCATGCGGGGTCGCCTGCGAGCGGCACGTTCAGGACGAGCTCGCGCGCCTGGGCGTAGCGCTTCTCGGCGACGGCCGCCGTGACCTTTCTCGCGAGCTCGGCGATGTCCTTCTCGTGCTTTTCGGCGAGGTACTTCGTCTTCCTCGCCTCGAAGTCCGCGAGGCTGGCGGCGCGGAGGCCCTCGATGCGGGCGTTGAGTCCGCCGGTCCCGAGCTGCAGCTGCCCCTTGATTTCGCGCACTCCGCCGCGCACGGGCTTCACGAGAGGCTTCAGGAGCGGAGCGACGTCGGAGTCGAACTTCGCTATGATGTCCTTCGCGGCCTCTTCGGTGCAGTCGTGGCGGATGAGCATCTTCTTGTACTCTTCAAGGCGCTTCCTGTACGATTCGAGGTCGGGGAGCGCGCCGGACGTGTCGGAGACTTTCGCGGTCCCGAGGCTGGGGGTCATGTCCGTCATGTCGACAATCCGCGCGGCGTCCGCGACGAGCTTTCGCGTGGCGACGAGTATCGGCGCGGTGTTCGCCTCGTCTATGCCCAGTTTGACGAGCTCGCCCTCGACGGTCTTGAGCTTCTCGTCGAGTTTCGTGGAGTATGTCCTGACGCGCGGGTACGCATTTATCCACTCCACGGCCTTCACGTAATCCTTCGCCTTGTCGAACGCGGCGAGTTTCGTGCGAAACTCGGTCTCGATCGCGCGCCAGTGCGCCGGGTTCACGATCGTGCGCATCTGCTCGACGCAGAAGGCGCGGACCCCGGCGTTGACGTCGTCGTTGTTCGTGCTGGGCGCGCGCCACAGGACTTCGCGCGCCTTCTCGTAGTTCCCCGCCTCGACCGCGCGCGCTATGTACGGACGGACGATGGAGATTATCTGCGCGGTCCACGCCGGCGCGACCTTCGTGCGGAGCAGCCTCTCCGCGTACGCCTCGATCGCGCTGTCGACTTCGCCTATGCCGGTCAGTTCGGGATCCTGGAGATATTGCGTCGCCTGCGAAAACGCTTCGCTCGACATGTAGTTCGCGACGCGGGAATCCATCTTCCGCTTCGCGGAGTTGATCCGCGACTGGTTGCTGACGACAACGGCGGCCGGCGCGCGCGGAGCGGTCGGCTCCGGCTTCGCGTCGGCCATCTGCGCGGCGCATCCGGCCAGCACGGCCGCGACCGTCGCCGAAGTGGCGGTCCACAATGCTGTCTTCATGTTCACATCCGTTCCTCTTTCGCAGATTCCATGCGCATATTATACCAAATCCCTACTTTTTTGTGAAGACTGCAGTGTATGTGACGCCGTTGAGCGGAACCTTGGTCTTCCACGTCGCCTTTTTGGATTTCAGCGTCTCCCCGTCGTACCATCCATCGAATTTGTATCCCTTCGCGGGCTTCGCCTTCAGCGTCACGGCGGACTTGTACGCCTTCTTTCCGCCGCCGCTCACCGTGCCCTTGCCGGTCTTTGCGAGCTTCACGGTGTATTTCTTTGCGGTCCACTGCGCGTAGTACGTGACGCTCTTGGACGTTTTCGTCTTCGCCGTCACCTTTGTGCCGCCGCTCTTTTTCGTGTACCAGCCCTTGAACGAGTACCCCTCCCGCACAGGCTTCGGCAGCGTACCGATCGCCCTGCTCTTCCCCACCTTCAGCTTGTCCGCAGCGCCGCCGAGAGAGCCGCCGTTCGGATTCAGCGTGACCGTCTCCTGCGGTATCGCCAGTTTGAAATCGTCAAGCCAGAAGGACGTCGCCCCGTCGGTGGACACCCCGTAGAACTTCGCCTGCACCTTCACCTTGTGCTTCCCGGACGGAATCGACAGCTTGTCCGGCGTGTAGTCCCAGCCCATCCCGAGTCCGCCCCAGTTTTTGATCGTGAAGACCGTTCGCGTATCGAGGATGGCGCTGTATTCCATCCTGCCGACGTAGCCGCCTTGCGACCGGAACGACAATGTGCACGGGCCCTCTACCGTCGTCTGCACCCAGACTGTGGAGTTTCCTTTCTTCAGATCCACCCTTACGCTCGCCTCGTCGTACGCATCCTCCGCGTCGATCTGCCATTTCGGCGAAGTCGACATCGTCCACTTGCATTCCGGCAGCCCGATCGCCTCCGCGAAGGTTGACCTGACGTAGCGCGCCTCATACGGGAATCCGCAGACGCCGTTGACCACGAGTACCGCGCGCACCGTCGCGCTGGACGTCAGCGTGATCGGACCTTTGTAGAGCAGCGAGCGCGGTCCCGGCTCGGAACCGTCCAGCGTGTAGCGGATCTGCGCGCCCTTGGTGGCCGTCGCCATGGAGACTTCGATCGTTTTCTCGAACACCGTGCCGGTCTGCGGCTCGAAGACGATGTCGTAGGTGGTCGGTATCTTCTGCGCCCGCCACTTCGACGCGGCGGCGTACGTTTTGGCGATGGTAAGGGTGTTGTCGTGCTGCGCGTCCCCTACCGGCACGCCCATGTACTTGTGGTTCGGAGACGAGAAGTACGGCACCTCGGATCCGCCGGGGCCATCGCCGTCGTACGCCATGATCGTGTGGTACTTGATGCCGTCAGTGCCGGTGAAGTAGTAGCCTGCCGAATAGCCGTAGAGCTGAGGCCCGGGGGACGACTTCTGAATGTCGCTGTGCCCGCAGCCCAGATTGTGCCCGACTTCGTGCGTCATCGTGTGCGTCTCGTCTACGGCGCGTATGGCGCAGACGTTGTAGGCGCTCTCGGCGAACGACGACGGCGCCGTGCCTTCAGCCAGCGTCCAGCCGATGCCCGTGGTGCCGAACGCCACGCCGGTGTCGATCAGTGTCGTCACGACGTCGGCGCCGACGGTCTCGCGCACGGTCTTCACTTCCTTCCACCCGTCCTCGTTTCTCTTTATGGCATAGAGGACGGTTTGAACCTTCGTCCCCTCCGCGTCGAGAGCGCACACTCCGACGAGGCGGAAGCGGAACTTGCTGTCCAGCCCCGTGTTGGCCAGCGCGCCGTTCATCTTCTGCACCGCGACCTGTGCGAAATTCGTGATTCCTCCGCGCTTGGCGTTCGCGTACGCCGCCGCGCCGGTATCGTACGCGACAAGCACGTCGACGCATGTCGCGCTCTGGAATTGCGCCGCCGCCTGCACCCCGCCGTCCCCGCAATCGCCGCCGGTTTCGTCCTCCTGCCCGTCGCAGAAGGCGATTCCGTCGCAACCGCATCCGCCGCCCTCCGCAGGCTCGACCTCGAGCACCTTCACGTCTTCGGACGTGGACACGACCTTGTACACCCTGTTCCATGCGGCGTCCTGTATGTCGATGGTGAGACCTTCGTCCGTCCGCAGAACGACCGCCGACCTCACGCCATCTCCGGCCCCCGACACTTCGGCAAGGAACGCCTCCCCGCCAAGCGGCGTCTGCATCCGCTCCTTGAGCGTCAAATCCAATTCAACGTCGTCAAAAAGGAAAAGCGAGAGTTCATCACCTTCACGGATTTCGCCGACATCCGCCGCGCCGGCCGGCAGACTGTTCAGCCGGAGCGTCCCGTCCGCAGCGTCATTGGCGGCGTACGGTCCTGCGGCGTGCGGTCCAGCGGCATAAGACAACCTGTCCCTATCGGCCCTGACGGGCGCCCTGCTGCGCAAATCGAGCGGGATTGTTCGCCCGTATGCCGTCTGCAAAACCATCATCAAAAAGCAAATCCCCAAAAAACAGACTTTTTCTATTGTTTTCATCACATTATCTCCTTACGATTTGGGGACTGTCCCCACATTTTTTGGGGACTGTCCCCACGTTTTTCCCACGTTTTTGAAGGGAGTGTCCCCACATTTTCCCGTGTTTTTGGGGGGAGTGTCCTCATGTTTACGGGGGCTTTTGCAGTATTTGGCGATGGGGCAACCGTCGCATTTCGGGCGGCGGCCGTCGCATCTGGTCTGCCCGAACGATACCAGATGGCTGTTCCAGGTTTTCCAGTACTTGACGGGTAGAATCTCCCGCAACCGCATCTCGGTCTCGACCGGCTTCGACGTCTTGACTATGCCGAGCCAGTTGCAGATTCTGTGGACGTGCACGTCTACGCAAATCGCCGGGAGGTTGAAACCGACGGCCACCGTCAGGTTGGCGGTTTTGCGGCCAACGCCCGGCAATTCGCACAATTCCTCCACAGTTGAGGGGAGTGTCCCCGCGAATTTTTCGCGAAGGACGCGCGGGAGCTCTTTCAGATGCCGTGCCTTTTCACGGAAAAAACCAACGGGAAATATCAATTTTTCGAGTTTTTCCTGCGGTATCGCGTCGAGCCCGTCCGGGGTGCCGCCGCCTGCCGCGAAAAGGCGGCGCACCGCGCCCGCCGTACAGGCGTCTTTCGTACGTGCTGAAAGTATCGTACCGACCAGGACTTTGAACGGATCATGGGTTTGCGCCTCGATAAGTTCAATTATCGGCGCATCGTGAGCCTTGAACTCCCTCTTCAGGGCACGGTCAATTGCCGCTATGTCTTGAAGGAAACCCATGTCAACACAATTTCTTTATAGCACAAAGCCGAAGCGTCCTGGTTTTTCGCTTCGGCTTGAGCAACAAGTTCAACCACGAGTAATGTATGCCCTTCTGCATATCCGATGACAAACTTTTTTTACTTTTCTATTCTTCTTCTGAATTCCCATCAGAATTATCGTTTTTTTGGCCAGTTGCATCATTTATCCACGCCACATTTGGCCAGCATGGGTGGGTTTTGTCCTTGAGAATTTCGTTCATCACGGTTTTTTTCACGTCTTCGTCGCGGTTCAGGAGGTCGTTGAAGATGGCTTCAATGTAATCCTGATCGAGACTCTTGTCCATGAGAAGCCCGACAAGGAGCATGACATGGTCGTCGGGAACGAGGTTCAAGGCCCTTTGCAGACATTCTTCCATGCGGTCTTTCGGCAAAGCCTTGAATTTCGCCACAAAGGCGTTTACTTCGGACATCGGCACGTCGCCTGGGGTCGGATTCATCCAACGGTCCACCGTCGAGTCGAAATCGTCGACGAGTTTTTCCGCCTTGTCATCTTCATCTTCTTCGCCGTCTACCTCTATCTCGACCTCCTCCTCGTCGTCACTGCCGCCGTCGCCGCTTTCGTCTCCGTCGCCGTCGGACGACGGGTCGTCATCGTCCGGCTCCCAGACTCCGTCCGGGGCTTCGGACTCATCGCCGTCTCCACGGTCTTCGCCGCGTTCCGCCGCTGTCGTCGCAATCGCGGCTGCGGCTGGATCCGGCATCTCGTCGGGCTTTTTCTGGAGACACAGAAGCAGCGCGACGACCGCAATCGGCAAAAGCGCGGCCTGGATTGCTATTATTGCGTTTCTTTTCGTCTTCGTCATTTGCGGCGTACCTTTTTCGGCCTTGTCATTCGGCCGGGGGGCTTTCCTGATCGGGTTCTCCGTCCTCGTCGCCGGACCCGGACACCGGCATCGCAGTCTCGACGCCGAGAGACTTAAGCCTCTGCCCGAAGCGCGCCATGCGCTTGACCGCGCCCTTGAACAGTTCCTTGCGGTCCTCTTCCTCTCCGACGCCCATGTATTCGTCGCCCCAGATGTCGTCCTCTTCTGACTTCATCACCTTTCGCTGCACGAGTTTCATGGCGGCGAGCGCGTCGTCGAACGAAAGCTTCTCCGCCGCGAGGTCGTCGAATATGGCATGCGTGAGGACCCATGCGTCGATCTGGGCGAGTTCGAGGTCCGTGCGCGAAATCGCACCCGCAGAACCTTCGCTCTGGTCCTGCGACCATCCCGCGAGCGAGAACACGTCCGAAAACTTCGGCATGGAGAGCCTTATCCTGGCTTTTTTGAGGCGCGTCTGGAGATTTTCGCACCGGGCGTTCGCCCGTGCCCGGCTGCGGATGAACTTCCAGCCGATGGCGCCAGCCGCCAGCGACGCGAGGATTGCGGCGGCGGCGGCGAAGCGCGCGACGTGGCGCGCGAGGCGTCCGCGCGCCTTGGCGCGGTCGAGCCGCTTTTCGGCTGCGGCCTCGGCGCGTTCGCGCGCGGCGGCGCGCTCCTCGGCGAACGACAGGCATTCGCGCCCTTCCGGGTTGGAGTGCAGAAGTTTCGGGATTATGGCGCGCCACGCCGGATCGAACGTCTCGAGCGACGAGACGACATCGGTCCGCGAATCGCACCACGTCCCCGTGAGGAGCCTGTAGGCGATCACTCCGAGCGCGTACCAGTCGGACTGCGGCGTCGCCTTTACGCCCATTTCCAGTTCCGGGGCCATGTAGCCGACGGAGCCCATTACGGGCGCGCGGCCGTCGCGCAGCCTCACGATCGTGTTCACGACGTCCGCGCCCGGAGCGGAGTCGCCGCCGCCTTCAGGCTTGAAAGTCCGCGAAATCCCGAAGTCGGCGAGGACGGCGTGTCCGTCGGGGCCGATCATCACATTCTGGAGCTTCAGGTCGCGATGGACGATTCCGCGCGCGTGTATGCAGGCGAGGGCGTCGCGCATATCGTCGTACCAGCGGCCGATCTCATCTTCGTCCGCCGAGCCGTCGGGTACGTCCGCGAGCGAGCGCTTCTCGCCGTCGGGGTCGAGGACGAGGTCCATCACGAAAAACGGGCGGCCTTCGGACTCGCCCACGTCGAAGACTCTGACGATGCGCGGATGCGACAGCCGGGCGAGAATCCTGCCCTCGTTCACGAACCTGCGCTTTACGTCGGGGTCGTCGCCGGAATACGAGTAGGCCTTGAGCGCCCTGTGGACGCCGAGAACGGGATCGACGACCTCGTAGACCTCGCTCATGCCTCCCTTGCCTATCAGGCGCACGACCTCGTAATTTCCGATCTTCATGCTCATGTCGCGTCGAATCCAGGCGTGTTGCGTCCGCAGGCGCGGCTTCCGCCGAGGCGGCGCTGCGCTAGATGTTGTTGATCGTGGCCGTAATGACCGTGTTGATCGACCTGAGGATGTTCGAAATCATGTCATATGCCTGGTCGCGCTTTTCCGTAAGCGACTGCAGCTCGATCATAGTCTCCTGGCTGAAGGAGTTGAGTTCGTCCATCTTCGCCTCTATGGACGATATGAGCTCCTCCGACTTCTCGTTGGCGGTTGTCGGCACGTTGTCTACGTTCATGACGTTCACGAGGAAGTCGTAGTACGTGTATTCGGTGTTTTTGTACTTCACTTTCGCCTCGGTCATGTTGACTTCGCCGCTTACTACCGCGTTCTCGATCTTCGTCAGGCACTCGAGCTGTTCGGACGTATCCTCCACTTCCGCCATCTTCTGGATGACGCCGGGGATCTTCTTGACTTCGCCCGTGTCGGGATCGGTGTACTTGTACCCGGATTCGAGGTCCGTCGCGCGCTTCAGGCAGAGCGCCATGACGACCTGGCCGATTGAAAGGCGCCTGAGCGTCACGCCATCGGCCTCGTACACGCCGTCCACGGTGTAGACGTTCGCGGTCAGGTACTCGCCCGTGTCGTGGTCGGTCATCGAAAGGTATATCTGATCTACTCCGATTGCCATTCCATTCTCCTTTCTTTCTGCTCTTCAACCTTTCAACTTTTCAACCCACGAAGTTCCTCGCCGTGCCGTCCATCGCCTTGCCGAGCGAGCGCACGATGTTGGACGACGCCGAATACGCCGTATCGCGGCGGTTCACCAGCGTCTGCATGTCGATCATGTCGGTCTGCTGGCTCTGCGTCAGCGCGTCCACCTTCACCTTCATCGCGTCGATGGCCTCCATGCGCTTCTTGTAGGTGTCGATGGCGTCCGGCAGATCTTCTTCGTCGACGCCGAGCTTGTCCGTCAGGAACGGCTTTATCACCGCCCAGTTCCCGTTGCCGTTGACGATCTCCTCCATGTATTCCGCAGCCTGTTCGAGGACGTCGGAGTCTGCGGTCATCGAATTCATCTTGATCACGCTCTGCGCCTCGTACGCGGCGGCCGAGCGCATCGAGACCGCTATCACCAGCTGCCCGATGGTGAGGTGGGAGCCGCCCTCCATCTCGTTCGAGTAGAGGTTCACCGCGTCGCTCCCGGCGGGCGCGTAGCGGTTGCGGGATATTGTTTCGATCATTATCATGACGACAGGTTGCTTATCAGGTTGCTTCTTGTGTCGCTGACCTTGCTCATGAGGTCGGAAGCCGTCGAGAACGCCTCGTCGCGACGGTCGACGAGCGACTCGAGACGCGACATGTCCTGCTCGGAATCGTTGTTCAGGGCGTCGATTTTGCTCTTCACCCTCTGGAGCCACTCCTCGACCTCGTACTTCGTCATCTTGCGGTCGGTGAAATTCACCGATCCGAACACTTCCTCGAGGGTGCTGTACGAACTCTGCTGCAATGTGCCTTCGCGGTCGTCGCCGTCGGCGTCGCTGTCGAACATGGCCTGCAGCTTGGTGAGGTCGGAAAGGACCTCGCCGAGCGCTTCGAGCGTGTCGTTGCGGCTCGAGATGCGCGTCGCGAGAGGCTCGACCTCGCCCTCCACGCTCGTCGCGCGGTGCAGCGATATGGAGACCAGAAGATCCTGGAAATCGCACGGTTTGGAATCGTAGACGTAGTCTGCGCCCTGGATGCCCCAGTTCATGCTCAAGCCTACCTGTACCGATGATATTTCAGCCATGTCGCATTCTCCTTCCCCGTCAGCTTCCAATGTTCGCGATCGTGCTCGCTCCGGCGGCGAGCGTCTTCTTCACGACTTTCGCCGCGTTCGTGTACGCATTGTCGCGCTTCGATATGTAAGACTGCAGCGAGACCATGTCCTGTTCGAGGTTGTTGTCCTCTTTGTCCATCTGGTACTCGATCTCGGTCTGCGACTTCTGCATGTCGCCGTAGGTCATCTGGTTGCCGTCCCACTTCAGCTCGATTTCGTAGTAGCTGCAGATGCTCTTTATCCAGTTTGCCCTGTCGACGGTAATCTTGTCCGTGGATTCCGCTTTGGAATCGAACTGGGCGTTCGCCCTCGCGAGGAGCGCGAGCACCTCGCCAAGATCCTCGACTTTCTTCTGGCGCGCCTTGACGACTTCGGAATAGCCGGAACACACCGCCTCGATGGCAGCGGCTTCTTTGAACGCCGCGCACGCCACCGCAGTGGTGAAGTCCTTGCCGGAATCGCCGCCCACGGCGTACTGCACTTGCTGTACACCATAGACTTTGCAGCCCGGAATCGCTTCTGTGGTTATCAGATTGCCCATCGGTTTTCCCGGATTATGCGCACATTATACCATTTTTGTCCCCAATCCGCAAGTAGGCAATTTTCGCCAGCTCAAGCGCCGCCTCTACCGCACAATCGCCGCAGCCGAGATCAAGCGCGGCACATAAATACAATATATTGCCGTAATACCTGTATCGCTATTGACAACGGCAATATGCTGTGGTAAAATGTCCCGGCGTGGGAGCAGATCTCATCAAACTCATTACGGCGAGCTATGCGCTCGACTCGCTACGGGACTGGGTTCGCAAGGAACGCCAGCGGATGCATCTTACGCAAAACGAACTTGCCGTAAAATCCGCCATAAAGACACTGTATGCGTAAGATGTCCGGCATGCCATACAGAATCGGGCGGCTGCTCGGCAAAGGCGGAATGTCCGAGGTTTACGAGGCGGAAACGCCCGAAGGGAGCAAAATCGCCGTCAAGGTGTTCCGCGACGGGCAACAAAGCCGTTTTCTGCGGGATCGTTTCATGGCGGAGGCCCGTCTTCTCAAAACTATATACCACCCGAACATCGTCCGTGTACACGACTGCGGGCTCGACGGCGAGACCGGCCGCGCGTGGTTCGCGATGGATCTTGTGCTAGGCGCGGACGGCGAGTCGCACACTCTTGCGAATTCCGGGCGGGCCGCAACCGACACGCAGTTGCGCACATGGTTCTCAGAGATTTCCGGCGCGCTCTCGTACCTCCACAAGTGCGGAGTCGTCCATCGCGACGTGAAGCTCGAAAACATCCTCATCGACAAGGACGGACACGCGCGGCTCGCGGACTTCGGCGTCTCGCGCATAACCGATGAAAAACTCAGGGGCGAAGTCGGCGTAGAATCCACGTTCGTGACCGGCGAGACGACAGGGACGCGCCCCGTGATGGGGACATACTTCTACCTCCCGCCGGAGATTCGCGCCGGAGCGTCCGCGACTGCGGCAACGGACTGTTACGCACTCGGCGTCGCATTCTTCAGGCTACTCACGGGAATGTGGTACGAGCCGGGCACGAACGCGCTCGACCTCCTTGCGCCCTTCCCTGGTTTCTGGCGGGACGAACTCCCGAAACTGCTCGACGGGAGAGGCACGCTCCAGCACGTCCACCGTCGCCGTATCGGGAGGGTCGCGCTTGTCGCGACCGCCGCCGTAGGCGTACTGCTGGCTGTCATTTTCATGGCAAGGCGGCGTGTTCCCGCACCGTCGCCTCGCGATACGGCCGCTCCGGAAAATCCGGAAATTTCGGAAACTCCGGATTCCGGTTGGTCGCTTCCCTTATCCTTCGCCACGCCGCGCCTAAAATCGCTGCCTCTTGGCGACGGCGTTGAAATGGATTTCTGCGCGTGTCCTGCCGGCTCTTTCATGATGTCGAATCTGGACAAGTCCACCTGCCACAAGGTGTCGATTACCCGCCCGTTCTGGATTGCCGCGACTCCCGTGACGGCAAGGCAGCTGCGCCATGAGTTTCCGGACGCGGAGCGTGACGAACCGGCAAAGGCGATGGAAACGGCGTTCACGAACATGATTGTCGCTTGCAAAATGCAAGGAAGAATAGTGCGCGAATACATCAGGCGGCTGAACATGAAATACGCTCAGACGCTTCCGCCCGGCTACGTGTTCCGCCTGCCGACGGAAGCCGAGCTCGAGTTTGCCGTCCGCGAAGGCGGCGGAAGAATGCCCGACGACAAAGACGTCTACCGCGACAACAAAGAAACGAAACGTCTCTTGGAATCAGCAGGCTTGCCTCTTCACAACGACCTCCGCCTTCTGCCTACCGCTCCCGTTCCCCGTCCCCCATTCCCCGTCTTGTCCTCTGTAGCTTCAGCAAAGGAAGATCCCCATTCCCTCGGCCTCGTCACGCTTTGGACCGACACCGAACAGGCGGTTCTCGACACTGTCGACGGCAGGCCCGGCACACAAACCGCAAAGGACAGCATTTCGTATTCGGCGGAAGAGACCAATCCGCTCCGCACTGGCGCGTTGCACCTCAGCCGCCAATTCCAGTTCGAGAGGTGGCTCATGAAAGAGCCGTCCGGCTTCATCCGCATCTGCATCGCCCCGCAACCCCCACTAACCGCTAGCCACTAACAACTAACCACTATGCTCCCCGACACCCCGCAAACCCTCCTCAGAAAAATCGCCGAATACGCCGACGGCGACGATGCCGCCGAATGGGCGAAATTCGTGGAGCTGTACGAGCCGGTGATACGTCTGTACATCGCGCAATCAGGCGATGTGGGCGCGGCAGATGCCGACGATATCGTCCAGGACACGTTCATAAAACTTGTGAACGTCCTTCGCAACGGCGAATACAAGCGCGAGAAAGGCCGTTTCCGTAACTATCTCGCATCGATGGTGCGTCGCCTTCTCATCGACCGCCACCGCCGCGAAATGTCGCGACCGCAGCTGGGAGGGCCGCACTTGTCGCGACCGCAATCGGGAGGGCCGCGGCCGGGAGCGCCGCAATTTATTGCGGCCGACATTGCCGACATCCCTTCCCCCTATCCCGACCCGGCCGCGATTGTCGACATGCGTCTTGCTCTCGCCCGCCGCAACGCCGCAATAGAACACGTCCTCAACCGCACGATGCTCGAAAAGCGCACGGTCGCCGCCTACCGCGAATACGCGCTCGAGGAACAGCCCGCCGCCGAAGTCGCCGCCCGATACGGCATGACGGTGAACAACCTGCGCCAGCTCAAGCACCGCCTCGACCGCATGATCGCCGCAGTCGAAGAGCAGTATCTTTCTTAATTTTTCCGCCTAATTTTTTCCCGCCGCGTGCGTATGATATTATATGCGGGGATATATGCTGTTGATGTCCCGGCACTAAATAATAGTAACAGCACAACAATGAAGGAAACAAAAAATGAGCGGGAAAACTAACGAAAACATCGAAAAAGCCAAAGAGTTGGCCGAAAAAGGCAAAGTCGCGGCAATGGAGCAACTGAACAAACTTTCGGACAAGGCCGATGCCATTCCGTTCTTCAAGGGCAACAAGACAAGAAAACTTGTCGCATTTGGCGGAATCATCGTCGTTCTGCTGTTTGTGTTGTCATGGATATTTGGTGGCAACAGCGTGGAAAGTGCCACAGAGGAGGTATTGCGCGAGGAAATTACCAAGAATCTGGAAAATGGCTTTGCCATTGATAAGATATCAAATTATAAATTGAGAGAAGTGTCAAAGAACAAATACGAGGGATCGGCAGATGTCATAATAAAAAACAAGAAAACTGGCAAGAAATCTGGCAAGTTGAGTTACAAGATTGATGTAAAAAGAGACGGCGACAAGATTTGGGTGGAGTGTGTAAGCAAGGACTATCTTGAGTACATCCAAAATCGGTAACTTGCCAAAGTAAATGACCATAGGGTATGGGCATTGAGTTGGACAATGGGATGATGGAGGCAACGAGACATTTACTCTGACAGGGGAAGAACCGAAATTAGATCAA
>Ga0265298_10003023_pt1 | contig 22640 bp, 21 predicted proteins | sample AusTroGonzalo_MG_3_FD_193486 | JGI IMG/M metagenome (GOLD analysis project Ga0265298, IMG submission 193486) | Bovine rumen microbial communities from tropical cattle in Woodstock, Queensland, Australia - Gonzalo_01 | ecosystem: Host-associated > Mammals > Digestive system > Stomach > Rumen ...
TGCAAGTCATTCTTCGTCAGCTGCAATGATGGAATTCCTGCATCTACATCAATCTTGTCTTTGCTTTCATAGATGTGAATGACTTCTTGGAAATAATGACAAAGCTCATGAATTACTGTATTCTTACTGCATGGCTCATTTAAGCACATTATAATGCAGTCATCAAGATTCTTGACGAATCCCTTCAATAAAAGACAGTTGTCTTTGAAGTCTTTCGAAATAGCTTCTTTTCCAATTTTCCTAAGACTGCTGTCCAATTGAATGAACATCTTGAATATCATATCATCATTCAAAAAATCGAACTTAAAGACATATATCGGGGCATTCTTCTTCAAAGACTCTTCTCTGTATGACCACCAGTAGATCCAATTTCTATTCAGCTTGTCTAAGAAATGTGCTGGCATAAACTGCTCACCAAATCTTGCGTCATATATCATACTTATCAAAGGCTGATGAAAATTGACTTCATCTATAGTTTCAATCAGTATGTACGAATCATTCAATATGTTTTCAAATGCATCATTTTTTTCAATCTTATAGATGTCATTGAAAAATGAATGAATGTCTATCGACACATTGACTTTCTTCTTATATGGATTCTGAGGTGTCTTAATGTCTTCAAAGAAAGTCCTTGTGTTCAATACTCTTATGTATGCTTGCTCTAATGTCTTGTCCATAATTTCACTTATTGAAATTTGTCGGCCTAGCCTCTAGAACTCTTATGATGTCATTTATGTCAACTGGAGTGAACTTGTTCGCATCAGCGCATACATTGAACTTTCTCTCGCTCCAATGCATCTCTTCATACATAGAGTGCTTGGGCTCATACTGCTGCCTCCAATGCTCGTGTCCGAACAAATGCATAGACCCATGATGCGAGCTGTTCCAAGAAGTCATCTGATAGTGGCACATAGTGAACCAGTGGTTGTTCAGAAGGACTTCAATGTAGCCATGACCGACTTCTTCAAAACCGCCATAAATCAAATATTCTTCTGGGGTGAAGTAGTCATGATTGCCATAGATGAGATGCTTCTTTCCATTGAGCTGCATTGACAAATTATTAAGTCTCTGAAGCTTCTCTTCATGACTCTGCCCTTTCACTAAAGCGAAGTCACCTACTACATAGACTTCATCATTAGGCGACACTACTTTGTTCCAATTTTGGATCATCACTGCATTCATCTCATCTGAATTAGTGAACGGCCTGCTGCAGTACTTTATGATGTTGTCATGGAAGAAATGAGTGTCTGATATTGCGAACTTTTTAACTTTCATATTCTTAAAATAAATACAGATATAAGAATTTGAAAGAAAAAACTATTGTGAAAGACTTATTCGACCATTCATATCTAACGGTGCTTGGACAAGAGCAGGGGAAGAATTTCCACAACGTCCCGAATATGCGCAAGCAGAACTTCAAGTACTTTACGCCAAACGCGGCAGATGTAAAAGATGATGACAGAATAAACCAGTCTAAGATTCATCACATCACATTCTTCAACTGTCCTACATTTATTGCAACAATGTATGACAACCGATATACAAGCTACGAATATGTAGCTTATGGGGTTGGTCCTGACAACATTTCTGTATTGCATTGGAATTCAGACCCCAATACAGTTCAGATTTTTCCTAGCATTAGGACACATCATTTCAGATGCTATGTCTATTCAGAGGAGCAGCTTGACAAGAACAATCCACAAGACTTGGAGAAGATTAGGAGTCTCTTTGTTGGAAAGACATTTACAAGGTACATTTGGCCTAGGGAATACACTTTCTATGCAAACAATGAGAATCTACGCGGACTTTCAAATACTGAAGTGAATTTCAATATAAACAAAGACAACATAGACTATGTGTCATTGTACAAAGCGACTACTCTTCTTTATCAGTTTGAGCCTACTATATTCGGCTACAATGATGTAAAAGACACACTGATAGACAAATGGGAGCAGTATAGATGGATAAACACATACACTTCATATGCAGATGACAAGAATGGCACGTCTGCGCAGTGGGAAGAGAACATATACTTGCTTTACTGGAGAAAGATTGAGCCATTTTTTGATGACACTGCATCAGTGAATCTTACTGATGAAAGACTACTTGAGACATTCGATTATGTTAGATATATCAATGAACTTGATAGAGAAGTCTACAAGTTGTATGAAGACTCTAATGAAATTCTTCTTGAAGCTCCAGGTCAACCTCCATATTATAGAGGCACATCATCTTGGCTTGAGTATGTAAGTGGTGGGTTCATATCAGGTGGAGTAGAGTGGGAGTATGTTCCAGTGCAATATACTGTCACATACAAGTTCTCAGCATTCGACGTGCTGACGAAAGAAGAGCTTGTATTAGATGAAGTAATGATAAATGATGAAGTAGTGCCAGTTTCAAATGATGCAATCACCGAGGAGAATGGAAGATATATGTATGAAATGATATATGAGTTCGATTCCAAAGTTAAAGAGCTGAACATAAAGCTGATTAAAGAGACTTACTTCACATTCGACACAACTATAAAGACGGATGAAATTAGAGTAGATGAGACGACTGGTAGCATGGTGATTGACTTAGGCAGAATTGGAATGCTAAATGAAGTGAAAGAAGATGCATTCGTTCTGACTTGGAATGCAAACCCAAGAGACTTAGACTCAAGACTTAAATGCCCAAATGGAGAAGTAGTCGGAATAACACAGACACCAAATGGAGCTCAAAGCGATGGAGTTCTAAGATCTAATGAATACGCTGAAGTGTCAGTCGACAGCAATGTAGGCTTTGGTCCAGAGACGCTGACGATAAAGAGATGGCTTGACACTTCACCTAGCTCACAGTTCAAGATCGGTGGGCACTATGACTTCTATGTGAACTGGTTCAAAGACTAATGACTTATCGGAGAATGAAAGATGGCTGAAGTAGAGCAGCTTAATGCAAAAGTAAAATTGTTCCTCAATACGAAAGAAGTAGACTTCTCAAAGAAAAAAGAGTCTATTACATACGACAGAGACATATCATATCCAATCGAGTATGATGATCATAACAGAAGAGGCCAAAACTGGCACGTCTTAGACCTCGATCTTGAAAGCATCTATGGAGTGTTCCGCTTCTCAAGCGGCAGCATTGATGAAGTCCGCATAGCCAATCCATTCTCAAAAGTGTCTAAATTCGTCGATAAGCATACATTCTTGACGGGAAGAAGGACTATCTATTTAGCTGACTTGTACTACTATCTCTATGATGAGATTGACTTCAAGTTCAAGCTATTTGATGAGAATGACAATGAAGTAGATTCAGTTGATTTCACATTAGAGAGGGAGACTGAAGAGACGAGACTGTACTTTAGCACCGGCACTTACATTGATTTAGACAGAGGAATGTACAGGAAAGACCGCACAAGCTTTGCTCCTAGCAATCTCTATCTGTCTACTATGGATGAGGAACGTAAAGATGGATACGAAGAACGCTATGAAAGATATTCAAATGGTCAATATGATCCGAATTGCTGCATAAGAAAAATCGTCTATAAGCTAAAGCACAATGGTGAAGATGCTATTCCAGAAGATGTAAAGAAGATAAAGCTGTATGTAAATGATAGACTTCTTGAAGCCGGCATTTCTTTCTTTGAGAAGTCACTTGGAAGCTCAAATAAGATAGATTCATTTGAGATGATGAATGAGCACAGATTCATTCCAGTCACATTCTATGACAACAACGGTGAGAAGATAGACTACGTGAAGCTTGAGTACTTGAAACTCTATGATGGCAGCATTAGTTCAGAGTCTAATGACTTCACATACACTTGGAATTACTACTATGACTATTCAGCTGCATGCAGAAATCTACTTGACATAGTCCAGCTCGGCGACTTGAATGTGCTAGACCAATGCAAGTACATAGGGTTTATGCTAAGCATAGATGCAGAAGTAGACTACTCAAGCATCATATGCAAAGACGGATTAGAGAAAGGCAATGCAGTAGATCCTGAGAAAGTGAAAGACATTTCAAAGTACTTATACATTGGAGACACTGAAGTAAGCTGTGAGAAGTTCATATGCAATGATGACGTACAGAAGATTGAGATGCTAGGACATATCAAGATGCAAGATGAAAGCTTCTACATAAACATTAAGCATTCAAGTGAAGTAGACTTGCACCTTCTTCCAATTAGCTTATACACATACACTAGAGACTTCGATCTTGTCAATCTTTCAAGTGAAATGATCAGCTCTACTATAACTGGACTGTTCAATGATAGCAGCAGAATAAAGAAAGTAGAGAACAAGAACTTCTATGATGACAGTACCGGCAAGAAAATGCCTACTCTAAAGCAGAAGCTGATGAGCATACACGATGAAAGCAATGAAGAAGTGCAGTTTGAGTCATACACTTGGAAAGCCGATATGCTAGAAGTGACATTGAGAGAGCCAAAGAGCTATTCAAGACTTACATTTGAGTTCAGAAGCCTATTCTCATGCTTCCAGAAAGATGACATTGTAGTAGACAACATCGACTTGAAAGACTTTCATCCAAATCTGTATATATTTGAGAATGACAATGCTTATTCGAAAGACTACCTCTACATTCATAAAGAGCTTGACACTTACATCTACTTCAGCGAGCCATTAGACTTAGAGAAGCAGTACAGAATACAGCTTATAGACTTTCAGAGAATATACAAGTTCAATGTACATCAGATAAATTCATTCTACAAAGAGATGAGACTGACTTTCAACGGGCTGAATACATCTGATGGAATAGATGACAACTTGAGAAACGTGTCATTGAGCATTTCATCTAAGAGCAGAGATGATGCAAGTGAGTACATACTTGAAAGAACTGAATTCAACCAGAAAGAGCATCAAGAAGGCTGGTCATATCGGAGGGTTCTATGAACGTGACACTGAACTAGGAAGTAGTCTTTTCTGGAGTTCAGCAATGGAAGACTGGGACTACAAAGTGAAAGGCTTCACTTTATATAGAAAGAATGACTTCATAAAGAAGATAGACTTGTTCAACAGCAGCTTCCATGCAGATAGAAGTAGAACATCATATTGCTTTAGATCTACTCCATCACCTTTCGTTCATTTCTATGGGTGGATAACTGACAGTAGAGGCTATAGAATTCTTGATACACCTGAACTTTTCGTAGATGTCCCGCCGGAGTTTCTATCGGCTCACATTGGGCTGTCAGCAAATGCATCTGATGGAGTCTATCAAGACTCGTTCTACTATGCATACAGCAATAGTGGCAAGAGCAGTGGTAGAGACACGAGTCCATTTAGAAAGCACTTCAATGGGAACAAGTACTCTTACGGCGAGAATGTAGTAGATGTAGATGATGAGTTCTTATGCTTAAATCCACACTTTTATAACAATTTTACAATCTTTGTAAGCGGAGTGAATGAAGTGAACTCGGCTTATGCAATAATGAAGCTGAATGACACAGCGATGAAAACTGTCATTGCTAACACTGACAGTAGTCTGTCTTCCGACTTAGTGTATGAAAGTTGGCAGAAGCCAGTCTATGGATGTTCAGCATACATATATGAAGAGCAAGAGTACAATGACTACTCTGACAGCTACTATACATATGAGTATAAGACTGTCTTTCCACTAACAGAAGAAGAATGCTTACAGACAAGTTCAAGACTACTTGGCACATGCGTCATCAACTTTGAGGAAGAGGGAATTAAAAGATGGATCGATGCTTATGATGACATTGATGACTCTGGAATGTACTGGAGAAAGAAGTTCAGTACAGTTGAAGAATGCAAAACAAACTCTTGGATAGACACTTATGAAAGAAAGATTGCATTGCCTGAGCTGAACAACGGATATGACTTCTTCTTCGCTGATGGCGGGTGGAAAGAGAAAGTATATCCAGGACAGTATAATGTCTCGTTCTATGAAGATGGTGAGAAGATTGGCTCTTCATTCATTATGAATCTGCTGAAAAGAAATGAAAATGACAACCGGTGCATGCTATGATGCAGAAGTAGAATGGCCGAATATCAACATCAATGGAAAGATAGTCGATCTCAATGGTAAAGCTGTGCATAGAGACGGAACTATAGTGAGACTGACTAACAACACTACTGGAAAGACGTATGAATTCAAGTATAGATGCGCGCACCCACTTGAAGAAGGGCTTATTGGTGTCGGCGCAGAATATGACTTCTCGAATGATGATGCTTCACAGAAAGACATCACTGTGTATTCAGAAGACTCTAAGAAAGATGAGACTCTTAGCTTTAAAAAGAACGAGGTAAGAAGATATTATTGGAACAATGCATGGGATGAGCACTTCAGGTTCATGTACAACGGCATAGACTGCAAGAACTTAATGTACATAGAGAACCCAAGCATGAAGTACACTAACTACTATACTTACGTCCAAGAGTCGACGAACTTAGATGAGCCATGCATAATGCACAACTGTGACTCGCTTAGATGTGCACCAGCTGTTCCACCAGGAGACTATAAGCTGGAACTTCTATCGAATGAAGGAAAGCTGATTCATACATTCTTCGATCATCTAGATGTGTCTAAAGCGAATCAAGACCAACTGTATGACTTGACATTGGAGCTTCCATGCTATGATGTGAAGATCACAGTAAACAATGAAGATGGAAAGCTCTGCTATGGAAATGAATGGGAGATAGTGCTTAGAAGACGGAACCAATGCCGAAGAAATCCGAAGCAAGCTGTGGAGTAGAGACAAAAATTCAGACAACATCGTAAGTAGCTTCGTTTTCACTGGGCTTGGTATAGATAGAGACTGCACCGGCGAGAATGAAGTGCATGAGCTTGGATGGGCCGGTCAGAAGACAGCATTGACAAACAAACTAAGTGTAAGGACAAGCGGGTACTTGAAAGACTATGCAATGCCTGGACTGCCTGAAGGTGTATATTCATACGACATAATGTACAATGGCAAAGTAGTCTGTAGCAATACATTGTCAGCGACAAGAGAGAATTGGGAAGCCGGGTTGCTAGACATCACAGAAGTAGTTCCAGACTTCTACACTAGTTTGTCTGGACATATAGTCAATGATCAGTTTCCAAATGAAGTATTTAGAAACTATGGAAATAAAGTAGTGATAAATGAAGAAGAGTATGACAGTGACATAACAGACGACTTCTTAGACCACTCAAAAGACAAAGTCTCTGAAAGAAGTGAAAATGAAATTAGATTTGAGAAGATTGGATCTCTTGGAAAGTACTCTATAGACTTAAGTGCGACTCACATCGATGGAAATGAAGTTAGATACTATGGAAAATGCTTAGAGATTCCGATAGTAGATGTAAGAGACCTAAGTGGAGACAGTGTGTTCTATCCAAGCGGTGCTCTACATCCAACTAAGAATGTCATGGATGTAAGTGGAATGTATAGTGACAGTAGAAGTACCGAGATGACAGTGCATGTTCCATATTGGTATGCATACTTCGGAAGGACGTTCTTATACACAGATGAGCATGACAGCTTAAAGGGATGCACGCCTTGGATTAAGACCTCAGTGACTGTTAAGAACACTTCTATTTCAGGTGAAGAATGGGAGCAGAGAGACAACAACATTACATTCAGAAAGACTACACTTGGTACGAATGAAAGACTAGCAGGAGAGTCAAATGGCTATAGATATATGACTTATGCAGATGAAAACACCAGAGATCCTCATAGATGGCTAGTTAAGACGGGACACTACAATGTAGAGTTTAAGAAGATGAGTGATGAAAGCACTCTCTATGAATCTAGCACTACAGTGTCAGGCAGAAATGCTGAATGCATAGCTGATAATTTTGGAATGAATACCCTCAACATAATGTTCATGCAGAAAAGGCCTGATACCGGAAAGTATCACGTGCTTAATCCAGGTAAGTTTAGGCTTACATATGAAGACTTAAGTGGAAACATCAAAAGCTACTATGACAACATTAATGAAAACATTCATGGGAGTACTTGCTTAAGCAGAGAGTTCAGAAGAGAAGTAGAAGTATGCCAGAAAAAGAATGATGAGGAGACGATGCTATGCTCTTATTACAATGACATCACACAACAGATGTTCATGCTGAAGATGCTTCCTCAGACCGGAACTCTTGGAATTGAAGTCTTCTACACAACTGACCCCCGGAGAAGACCCGCTTACTGTAGATGGCATATACAAAGTAGACTTAGGGCCTGCATTCAAAGACAATGGCTTCTTAAAGAGGAATGACAAAGTGTATGACAGCTTCAGCTGGGGAGTTGATGAAAGCGACTACATATATGACATAGACAAGATTTCTATAAGAAGCTTAGCAGAGAGCTATATTGTCGACCAGTTTAAGAATGATGATCTTAAGCCTTCAGCTATACTCAGTGCGATAGAAGATTGCATACCTGGAGACAAGCCATACTTAATGAATGGTGAATGGCTTGATAAAGTCACTTCAGAGCAGATTGCTGGATTCGATGAGCATATGAGCAAGCCATTGAGCCAGATAACGAATGGAGTAATAAGCAGCAATGCATCAATGATTAGTTTCACCGGTCCCGTGTCCGAATTAGTGAAAGACTGCTCACTGACCGGCAATAAGATCGATCTTTCAACTCTTGCGTTAAGAAATCCAAACAACATTCCTATTAGATACTATGCAGTAGTGCTTAAAGACATAAAGCTTTCATTCAAAGTGATCATTAGCTACGACTACTTGCCATCTGAAAGAGGGTTCATATATAAGCTGAAAGTCTTCAATGAAAGTGGAAGCTTAGTGAGGACTCTCTACAACATGGACGATATTGATAGATACAACCACCGTCAATCATATTTCAATGTGATTGGACTGTATGAAGGCTACTACACATTCAAAGTGTACTTCTTAGACAAAGAGATCTGCAATGAGACACGCTACATTTGGAACAGGAATGACATTGAACTTACGATAGATGAAAGCTTTAGGCTAAAAGACAGTGTCTCCGGCAGCATTACATGGAATGATGGACGAGCGATAAATGACGTCCATGTAAAAGTAGAGAATCTAGACTATGAGATTGTCTACTACGGAGAGAAGTACCAGCTTGGAAGTGCTGGAACTTCAATCAAGTATATGCAAGATAGCTATGTCTGGAATGAAGCACCTGATGGACCACATCATCTCCCAAGCCAATACTTAGACAGCAATGAAAATCATGAATTCGGTTCATATCGCTTGCTGGACTTGATTCCTGGCAGATACAAGCTCTCATACTTCATAATGCCCGACTACAATGACAGCTACAAAGAAAACGGTGCATGGACGAACACTGATTGGTGTAGAGAAGGTGATTCTTACTACAGGTATGACATTCTAGATGCATCTCTGAGTGCGAATGGCGGAAATTCAAGATACGAGGACATTGAGTCAATCATAAATGGAGCTTCATTCAGCATTCCAATGTCAGCAATCCAGTTCAGCCAAGATGGGACTAAGCTGATGAGAGATGAGCATGCTGAAAGTGACTTATGGACAGTCATGGAAGTGCTAGTATGCTACAATGCAACATGCAAGATCTTGGGTGGAGAAGAGAGATGTGTCAATACAAGTAACAATAGCACTGGCGGACTAAACAAGATTTCAATGAGATTTAGTGTAGAGAAGCAGAACGGCCAGTTCATGGTGCATATCCAGAACTCTATGCCAGACTTCAAAGATGAAGACAGCAACTTAGTAAGCTTCAGCTATCATTGCATAAGGGTCTTGTTTGGAGAGATGGTCGCTGTGCAGACTGTCAATATAGATAGTAGTACGACTACACTTCCAACTATAGATGTAGACAAGATGTACTGCAAGTGGGTGCAAGTCACAGCCAATGGCTTCAATATCGGGGCCTTCAACCAATATAGAGCTACTTACATTGAAGACATGGAGAACTTCAGCAAGACAGTAAGAGACATGGGCTTAAGAGGTGGCGATGGTTCATACTTAAAGCGTCAGTATGTCGGGATTCTTGCTGACTCTCAGAATAGAGAAGCAGACTACGAGCTGAACATAACTAAGCCTGGAGCGGAGCGTCACATACCACTTGGAGAGTCCGGCTTCTCTGTAGATGACACTTATGAGTATGTGACGATAGAAGCAAAGTCTCAGACTTCTATCGACATAGAGATCAAAGACAGAGCACTGCTTACGAATGGGCTGGATGGAAAAATCAGCGAAGGAAAGAAATGCCATGGGTATGCATACTTAGGCAGCAAGCTGCCTTACAAGATGGACGTTGTAAGTAACACTGTAGATAGTCAAGAGCTCATCACATTCACAAATCTTCTAAGCGGTGAAAACTACTTGTATGGCCTATACTTAGACAACTATGATGAGTCATACAACGGTGATGACTCGCTGGAGAGACTGTATGAGTACAAGTACTATAGGTTCAATTCAAATGAAATCACACAGCCAATCATCCCTTCCGCTGTGACGAATGAAAGTGGAGAGATACTGAAGTACGAGTTCAACGTGCCAAACCAGCAGTTCAAGATCACTACAGTAGGGTATGACGGGAAGAGCACAGACTTCATGCTTCAGACTACTCCACTTATGATGGTAAGAGACCAGCACTCCATCGACCCGGCTGATTCATCTGACACTACGTACAGCATCACTACAAGCAACGATAAGAACACTCAAAGCTACTTCAAGCCAGTCAGATCTGGATACTACAGTGACGTCTACTACGAGACGACAGATGAAACTGGTGCATCAAAGATGGTGAGATATCTTCCATTTGTGATGAGCGAAAGCCGTACATTCACTATATATAGCTATTTGAACTCTATATATGATGTCAAAGTAAAAGTAGTCAGCAGTGGAGCGCCTGTAAGTGATGAGACAGTCTTCATCTTAGACGACAACAGAAATTCATATTCGTTTGTAGTCACGGATGAAAACGGTGAAGCTACATTCACAGTCCCAGCATTTAGATGCTTCTACTTCAAGTCTCAAAGTACCGGAAAGACGACTTTATCGCCTATAGAGCTGAATTCATATCATGAATTCACATATGACATAGCAAGCAATGCTGTCACCGACAATGGTATTTACTAAATGACCGACCATTGGAATGCTTCTCTAAGCCATCTGACTGCATCTAAAGCATGCTTCTTGTATTCAATCTTGAAGCATGCTGCAAGCAGTCTTAGCTGAGTAGTGTCATTGTGCTTAATGACCATTGGCTTGCATTGAAAGTCTTTCATATCTTAAATATCCACAGTCTTCTACATTGAATTCATCTCTTTTGACTACCGTTGGTGAGACTTCTTCTTTCAATGCATAGCCAGGAATGTCTATGCAGTTGTACCATGATCTGTCTAAAGTCAGTAAGTCATCTGAAAAATCTAGAATCTCTTCACCTTTGAATATCTTCTCAAGCTTCGACTTAATAGCTTCTCTACTAGCATCCCATTCATCTTCCCATATGTGAATCAGCCTAAAGCCCTTCTCATTGCACAGTAAAGTCTTCTTCAAATGATGACCGCGCGGACAGTTTTGAATGCAGTGAAAATAGATCCCATTGAACTCTATAGCTAGCTTTATCTCAGGAATACAGATGTCTACTTCAAGAGGCTTTATGAGCTGCCTGTCTTTAGCCGCATTTGGAAAGTACTGCTTGCAGAAATCTAGAAGTGCAAGCTCTTTGTATGAGAAGCCGATTGATCTTTGGAAAGCAATTCAAGCAACGCGGCATATTTCCTTCAACTTCATTGAAATGAGTAGAATATATTTTCTGCTCAAATTCATTTCCACATTTAACACATTTCCATTTATAAATCTTGCCTTTTAAAGTTCCTTCCCACTCAGATTCATCAAACAATGGAATGACAAAATCTTTATATTTCTCTAATGTTTTAAATGATTGAGAATATTTTATTTTGCGTTGAGCTTCCTTGCATTTTTCCATTTTATAAGCATTTTCTACACCATATCTTTCAACTAATGTGGCTTTTGCTTTGTCTTGAACTTCTTTTGATAGAAACTGATGCTCTACACCAAAATGCTTAAGACATGTCTCCTTTCTTCTTCTATAGAATTCATTTGACTTAAGATAAGCTTCATTGCCATACTTCTCAAGATTGGTCTTTTTTATCTTGTCTTTTACTTCTTGAAGTTGGCCTGGATTCTCTACACCAAGATCTTTCCAGTGTTGATTTACTTTATCTCTAATACTACTTCCATTTGACAATGGATTTTCTACTCCATACTTTTCAATAAAAGTATTTTTTCTTTTTTCTTGGATTTCTTTATTTTTCCACGGATTATCACAACCATACTTTTCAATGCAAGTCCTTTTTATCTTTTCACGTCTTTCTTGATTTTTACCTGAGCATTGGTGTGAGCATGACTTTGCATTAACTATTGTCTGCTTAAATGTCATCATCTTTCCACATACAGGACATTTTTTCAAGACAATGTCATTTATGACAAACTTTATGTATTGAAAAAAATTAGAAAATACTCCGATTAGAATTTTCAATTTGATATTGACAAAATTCTTTCAGCTCTTTATTTCTTCTTAGAATTTTTGCTTTAGCTGATGAATTGATAGCATCTTTGAAAATCTCTTTGAATTCTTCTTTAGTGAATTGCTTCATTTTTGCAAGTCCTTATATAAATAAAAAAGTCTTTATCATGACTTGCAAAATGACAAAGACTTTATAAATCTGTAGATGTACATTCTACAGAAAATTATACAATTAAGTTAAAATCAAATTGCAAGTCAATTTTAACTTTCTTTATATATTATAAATTTATTCGGCACTTTTTAATTGCTCTTCTAACTTTTTTATCTGTTCATCTAAGTCATGCGCAATCTTCTTGTTTGTCTTCATTTGATTTTTCATTGCTTTACGGCCTTCATATAATTTTACCAAAAAACTAGGCACTATGCCTTTCTTTATTTCATGTTTTAAGAACAATACATTAGCTGCACTTATCGTACACTTCTTGTCTAAAAGCTCATTGAACTTCTCTTTAGACATCTTGACTAATTGGTTGTTGGTCTTTCTTATTACGACTTCATTTTCATTGTCATCTCCAATGTCAGTGATGACTTTTCCGACTAAAGTTTCTGGCGAAATGTTCAATGAGGCTATAGTGTTCGGATACAAACTGTTAAAATCGTAAGACATTATCCCATTTTGATAAAATCCTGCTAAAGTTGGAAACACGTAGGCGCCTTCATACCCCTCTGACTCAAATGAATGCTCTTCATCTCTATTGGCGTCTGTCAAGAACTTCACTCCCATATGCCTTGCCTCGATGCAGAGACCGCCTAAGATGTATGGAATAGACTTGAATATGCATTCATACTCGCAAAGCCCGATGTTGCAGATTCTTCTCATCAGCTCTATGAAGTGCCTGTTGTCATCAATCTGCTTCACAAGCGTAGAGTCTATTATGTTGTACTTGACGAACGTAGCGAAGTCATTCCTCATGAAGTCTTGCATTGAGTCATATCCAAGGTCATAGAAGTCCAATTTTCCTTTCCCAGTCTCCATCTTGGCGATGTAGTCTAGCTTGTATGACTGCTGAGACTTCAGCACGAACTTCTTGTGCAAGTTCATGTAGTCGCATATAGACAATCCCATGATATGGTACTTCACTACAGTCTCTCTAAGTGAAGACTCTTTCGTAGCTCTGACTGCATACTTATGCCAGCTTATCGGGCTGAGCTTCTTCTCATAGTCTTGCGGCATGACTCGCTTTATCCTGTTGATGAGGTATATTATGTCGAACCCGTCGATGTTCCATCCACTCACTATGTCTGGATAGTTAGACTGCCACCACTTCAAGAAGCTGTCTAGAAGCTGGAACTCTTTGTCGAACTTAAAGACTCTTATCTTGACGTCTTTCTCGTACTCAGCATTCACTTCTTGCTGTATCTTCTCAATGCTCTTGTCAGTCAATGCTCTATTGATGTCTTTCTTGTACGTCCATGCATACACAGTCTTTGTCAGTGTGTCATAGACCGATATTACGTTTATCGGATAGTCAGCGTAAGCTGGCTCTGGAAAGCACCCATCAATCTCTACTTCTATGTCGAAGAAGTAAGTCCTTAGTGGGAACTGCATGAACTCATGGCTTCTCTCTTGCCCACAGAATGCATCTAAGAGAAACTGCTTCTCCGGGCTGAGCTTCTCAAACAGTGGGATGTTCTTAGATGTCTTTATCCACTCATTCCTGTCGAAAGACGTGCTGAACTCCATCTTCCTAAGCGGCTTTCCGTTCATCGACTTCCAAAGAGAGTCAGTGCATGTGCTGTCTTCATAGTATAAGTATGGCTTTATCTCATGCTCTTCTATTATTCGTCGGCCGTCACTGTCCCATGTCGCAAGCCAGATGATCTGCTTCCCGCTTCTTGTGTATGTAGCTATGTTCCTATACATATATTATAATATAACGAGAGTTCTCATTTCGTAATCCAGAAAAATATAAATATTTTAAAGATTTTAAGTTTTTGCATCGATATGTCAGATGAGCAGTATGTCAATTTCGATGTAGCTGAAAAGTACAGCTATGTCAATGTAAGCGGGAGATGCGCTAAGCTAGGAGCTTCAGTGACGGGAGATGCTGAGCTTATGAACCCACTCTGCTGGAGCTATGCAGAGACGCATTCATATGTCAGAGTAAGCCCTTCATCTCTAAGCATAGAAGTCCCCAGTGGCATAGATGAAGTGTATGCAAAGGTGATGTATCTTACTCCTCACACTCACTCTGCATCTGAGATAGAGGGTCTTTCTGACAGTGTAAGTGATGTGTCAGAAAGCATACGTGAGCTTTCCAGCTCTCTTACCGATGACTTCCATGAAGCATTGATTTCAGCTATACATGACCATCTGTCTGACATTGATGCACTATCGGATGTAATAAACGACATCATCTTTGAAGAGCTGACCGGTGTCAAAGCTAACTTAAGCTCTGTCACTAGCATAGTCGATGAAAGTTCAGAAGCTATAGATGAAAATTCGGAAGCGATTGAGTCTCTGCTTAGTTCAGCCAATAGCATGGCAGAAGACATCAGATTCTTATCTGGAGCAATTAGCGGAAATTCATCCAATATCGCAGGACTTTCAGATAGAGTAGATTCATTGTCAGATGCACTTGACGGAAATTCAGCAGACATAGAGTCTCTACTTAGTTCAGCTAATAGCAGAATTGAAGATGTAAACTTCTTGTCAGGTGCAGTAGACTTGAATTCAAGTAGAATAGAGTTCCTGTCAGGCTCGATTGACAAGAATTCAGCTGGCATTGCATATGTGTCTGGAGTAGTCGATGAGAATTCAGCAAGCATAGAGTCTCTACTTAGTTCAAATAACAGCAGAATAGAAGACATCAGATTCTTATCTGGAGAAATTAGCGGAAATTCATCCAATATCGCAGGACTTTCAGATAGAGTAGATTCATTGTCAGACGCAATTGATGAATGCAATGGAAAAGCTGATGCAAATTCAGAGAGCATAAGCTCTCTTCTAAGTTCAGTAGGCAGAAATTCTACTCAGATAGACTCGCTGTTAGACACCGTAGCTGAAAACTATGCTGAAATGTCAGCCGTGTCTTCACAGCTGTCCGAAAGCATTTCAAGCTTGTTCATTCCTTCTAAGAATTCAGAGATTGAGAATGACACACAGTATGTAGCTTTGTCTACAGTGCAGCAGATGATGGCTGAAATGGCGAATTCATTCAACCAGAGGATAGTGAGGCTTGAAGCTAAAGATGAAAGCACTATAGTAGACTTAGGCGAGCATTCAGACAGTCTAGACAGTCTCAATGTAGATGAAAGAAATGATTCCGACACATTAGACAATGGCATTGTGTTTGGAGACAGAGTTTAAAAACGGAGATAGACATAAATGGCGATTTTCATTCCTCCAAGAGGTTCAGACAGTTCACTTTCTAGTGTAGTCCTATTAGACGGTGAGCTTGTGTACAATACTACTAAGAAGAAGTTCTATACAGGAAATGGCGAGACTTCAGGCGGTGTTCCTGTGTTTGAAGAAAGAGACTTGTCATCTTATGCTACTAAGACTGACATTGCATCTCTGCTGTCAGGTGAGCTTGATCCTATCTTCATAAATGCTTCTGGCACTTTCGCTACGAAGACTTACGTAGATGAGAAGATCTCTTCCAGCATTCCAACAAAGCTTTCAGATCTAGAGAATGATGAAAGCTATGCAAAGACTGACGACATTCCGGTTGTCACTAGTTTCATTTCAAAAGAAGATGCAGACGAGAAGTATGCTGAAAAGAGTGAAGTCCCTAGCATAGCCGGTCTTGCATCAGAAAGTTATGTAGATGAAGCGGTAGCGGCAGCTTCTTCAGTGTTCGCATTGATAGATCAGATTCCTGAAGTCTCTGGATATGCTACCAAAGCTGAGCTTGAAGAGTATGCTAAAGTAGAAGACATCCCTGATGTGACGGGATTCATCACAGAGACAGATGCAGACTATAAGTATGCAAATAGAGAAGCTGTAGAGACAGACTACGCAACGAAAGCTGAAGTGCAAGATGTCGAAAAAGCATTAGAAGACTATGCGACTAAAGACTGGATTGAAAGTCTAGATTTCGTAAGTGAGTCACAGCTTGCCAACTATGCTACTAATGCTAAAGTGAATGAAGTTAGTTCATACGTCGATGAAAACTTCATGGAGAAGACTTCTGAAGTATACATAAGTCTACCTGCATCCGGATATGTAAGTGGAGCAAATGGGTATGAGCCGAGCGGTGACTTTGGAGACAGAATGCATGATGTAACCACCGTTAGAGGAGACTCATTCATCAATGAGAAAAACAAACAGCACAGTGTCGTAACAAGACTTTCTAACTATAGTCTTGAAATCATTGGTGAATCTACTGTTCAGAATGCTGACGGGAACATCAGCACATCAGAGTTAGATGACATTCCTGCACTTAATGAACTAAGCTATAAGCTATGCACAGTGAACATTGGATCTAAGAACATCGTCTCAGGCTTAGCTGCATTTGTGACCGGAAAGGGAAGTGAAGCTATCGGTCATTATTCATTCGCTCATGGCTATGGTGCAAAAGCAAATGGAGCAGGCTCACATGCTGAAGGCCGCGCAAAGACCAGCTCTTCCTATTCACATGCTGAAGGCCAGGGATCTGAAACGAAAGCTTCATATTCACACGCTGAAGGCTATGAAGCTAAGACAAATGGATCGCATTCACACGCAGAAGGTGGAATGTATACATTGACTTATGCTGTCAATGAATATCCATCCGGAAAATACTGGCCAACGACAGAAACTAATGCTAAGCATTCACATGCTGAAGGCACCGCTACTACAGTTGGTGCGTATTCACATGCAGAAGGTCTTGTCAGTACTACATCTGGCATCTTCTCACATGCTGAAGGGTATTTTGCAAAAGCAGTTGGTGATTTCTCTCATTCAGAAGGAAGCTTGACGAAGACTAATGCAAAATGGAGTCATGCTGAAGGACTAAGAACAACTGCTAATGCAGAGCATTCACATGCTGAAGGAGAGAATGCAAAGACTAATGGGACAATCTCTCATGCTGAAGGATATGGTTCTATCACTTATGGAAGAGGCTCTCACGCTGAAGGTGACTCTACGCAAACATCTGGTGACTTCTCTCATGCTGAGGGACAAGGCACTATAGCTATTGAAGACTATCAGCACGTAGAAGGCAGGCTGAACATTCCTCTGACGGGCTACCAGCACATCATTGGTGGTGGAAGCATAAACAATGGCAGTGCAGTCAGAAAGAACATCCAGACATTAGACTGGGCTGGGAATGAGGTAAATGCAGGAACTGTGACTGCAGCTGACTTCATTCTGTCAGGTGACACTGAAACTATAAGAGAGAAGATAAATGGAATACTTGCACGACTTGCAGAGTTAGAAAGCAAAGTCCAATAAGAAGAGACTAAAAAGGCCGGATTGATCCGGCCTTTCTAGTAATTAAATGTAGATGCAAGAATCAAAGCAGCTCAAGTCACACTTGATAGTAAATGCATCATCTACATCATTCTTCGCTACAATTGTAAAATTCAGTTCATCATCACTCTGTCCAATCAGTTCATAGTTCATTTCGTCATTCCTTTCTCTTTCATTATCTTACTTGACAAAGACTTGAATCCTTCATTGCAGATTCTAGTGATGTCTTCTACTTTGAAATATAGATTGCCATTTATAGAGCATACTTCAGAATCCAAGATTCTCTTTATGACAATCTTAAGAACTTTCAAGTCATTCTCCATAAGCTGTCTTTCAGCGACAACTGCATCTAGATTTATCTTAAGTTCATTCAATGTGGTCATTTCTTCAATGCTCCCTTTATGTTGATAAGCATCCCAATGAACTGTATCTCCTTGTCGAGCTGAAAGCTCATTCTCCATAGTGCATCAGCTATTATGACCATCACTTCTGCATTGTCGTCGAATGCATCAAACAGCTCTTGCGCCAGCTTCACATAGTCAGCACTAAACTTGTCTTCATTTGAGATGAGAAACTCTCTTATCTTCTTAATGTCCATCGACTTAAGATTTTCAAACACATACTTGACTATCTCATTCTCTATCTTAGCATCTTCACTTTTCAGTATCTTCAGCTCGCCTGACACCGACATCATCTGCAAATGCTCCATGATAGACCTAATGTCAGGATACCTCTTCACTATGACTTCTTCATAGAACTCTTTAAGAATCTCCTTGCTGAAAGACACATTCTCTCTCTTCAGTATGCTGACACAATGCTTCAGTATGTCTTTGTTTGAGAACTCAAGCTTTATAGGGGTGCATCTTGACTTCAATGCATCAATGACTTTGTCTTGGTAGTTCGCCGTGAGAATGAACCTGCAGTCATTCATCGAGTCTACTATGATGTTCCTCAATGCCATCTGAGCCTGCTGACTTAGCTGGTCAGCTTCATCAAGTATCACTACTTTGTACTGACCTTTTGGAACGATGTCACAGAAGTCTTTAATCGTCGTCTTCACCATCTCAATCGAGCCATCAGAAGAGCATGGCTGGACCCAGTAGTCACAGTCTATAGAGTCTACAATTATCTTAGCTAAAGTGGTCTTTCCAATTCCAGGACTTCCAAATATAGCTAAGTTAGAAAGTCTGCCTGTCTCTACCATCTTTTCGAACATTTCAGCCAAATTTTCAGACAAAATCATCTCGCTGACTGTCTTTGGAGCATACTTTAGCACCCATGGAGTAGTATCAGGCATTAGACTTCTCCTCTTCCATCTTCGTCTTTTCAATCAGATACTGCACTTCTTTCTCTCCAATTACACTATTCAGAATCTCAATGATAGTGTTCATCGACATAGTATTGAGTATGAAGTCTCTATCCTTCGCCCCTTGGAACTTAAATGAGAACTGCCCGTCATTCATGTTCTTAAAGCATGTTATGCATATGTTAGAACGATATGGAATCTTCTTAGAATTGACAAGAATCATCCATCTTCTGTTGTCATCATTCTCAAACTTAACATTAAGTCTAGTGACGAAGAATCCAGCATCAAGGATTCTCTTTATGAAGTAGCTTTGGTTGTACAGCTTGTTCTTTGGCACTATCTTTCACCTTCCAATGAAAAATCTCTTTTATGAAATCGATAAGACTAAATGGCTTCACAACTCCGCTCAGAAACTCAGTGAACTCCAGAAAGTCCTCTTTCTTAAAATAAACTGAATTGCATCCTAAGCAATAGTACATCTTAAAATGGCTAAAATAAGAGTTTGTGACTTCACACATGCTAGACCTGCAGACATTGCAGACCCCAACACCTAATGTGCTTGGCTTGAATGAACTTAGTTCAGCTACTTTGATGAACTTCTCCATCTCACGTGCAGACTTCTTAGAGACTTCACCTAAAGTGGTATATGACTTTATCTGTCCAACGTTTAGAGAATGCATCACTTTGTACAGAAGTTCAGAATACTGGCTTGCCGATATTCTTATGAACTCACATCTGCTGCATTTCTGAACTATATAGTCATATAGCAGAATGTCTGATATGCATTCATATGGGCAGACTTCACACTTATCCATTTATGACTACTTTCCCTTCACCATCTGAATGAACAGCCTTGCTTTGATGTAGCTTTCACCGTCATTAAGCTCCGATGAAATGAAGAACACATTGTTAGCGATGTTGAAGAAGCAGTCGATGTCTTTCTGCTCAGTCACTCTTAAGATGTTGAATATCCTGAATGAAGACTCATGTATTGCAATCTCGTTGAAACTTGCATTGTCAAGAGAGCCCGTGTATGAATCAGCAAGTGGAAGAGCGATGCTGTTCACCGCGGCGGACTTCTTGCTAGTAAGCTCTATTATAGCTTTCCCATTCTTTGGATAGATGTAGACGCTTACTTCATCCATGCTGACAATGTTCCCAGTCTTATTCTGGATTATGTCAAGATTCTTAGGATTCACATTGAACTCCCAGTCTTTCTGCAGTGAAGCTGTTGAGTCTTTCGATACGAAGTTCTTAATCACATCAAAATCGATCGTTATCAGATTGAAACTTCCACCATTCTTACTTCTGTATCTTATGCTTCTTATGACTACATTGTCACCATTCTGTATGTCATCCAACTGCACTTCAATCTCTTTCACATCCTCGATAGTCCTAACTATAGAAATTGCTGACTTGAATGCAATTACATCTCTAATGCAGATGCTTACCTTGTCATACTTCTGGCCTTCATTCAGCTTAAGAATATTGCTGTCAAGAAGAAGTCTTGAAGAAGCAAAGTCATTCGGGTTCTTGCAGTATACACTTACTTTCTCTGTAGTCAATGAGAATTGGCACTGCTGTACGAACTTGTTTATGATTGACAAGAAATTCTCAAACAGTGAAATATCTGTGATCTTTGCTTTCAGCATTTGAAGCTCCTTTGGAGGGATGCTTAGCATCCCTCCCTCAATCTTCTACTCTACTGAAAGATTAGATGTCTTTCAGAAGCTCATCCAAGTCGATGTCTTCATCTTCAGAGGACTTTTCATTCTGTTCATCAGACTCTTCAGGCTCTTCCTCTTCTTCTACAGGAACGACTTTCTTAGCAGCTTTCTTTGGAGCAGCGACTTCGACTTTCTTAACAGTCTCTTTCTGCTCTTCTACCATCTCTTCTTCATCTTCACTCTTCACAGCTTTCTTCGGTGCAGAAGTCTCAGTGATGACATCAAGACTTTCAACTCCATCGATGTACTTCATCTTGAAATGAGAAATCTTCTCCAAGTCATGCATAACATAGAAGTCTTCATCGAAATGAAGCTCTTTAGACAGCCCACAGAAGTACTTCGGAGTAATCTCATGCCCATTGAAGTCATCAATAGTAGTAGCCTTCATACTGAAGTCAAGCTTATAGTCATTCATCTCTACAGCACGGCCATTGATTGGCACTTTCTTTGTCCCCACCGTAATGATGAAGTTATGACCAGTAGTCACTACTTCATTCTTCTTCGGGTCGAAATACATGAATGCACTGATGCCAACAGTGTTTGACTCATCGAAAGACTCATTCTCTTGGTCTTTCTCACCATTCTGTGCAGCATTCCTATTGTCAGTTATGCCGAAGATCTTAGAGTCGAAATACTTCTTAAAAGAGATAGTGTACTGAAGAATCTTAACTTGCCCGACATCTTCAGCAGGGCCATTCACTACATACACCGGAACATAGCCGCGAAGAGTCCTCTTGAACTTCTTATATAGCTCTTCGGCTGAAGTAGATCCTTCTGAAGCCTCTTTATACAAAGCACTCATCTTCTCACATATTGGACATGCTTTGAACCCCTGGTTGTCTAAGTCATACTGTGAAGTGGGGCAGATTACATTGACATCTTTAGAGCCGATTGCTGAATCATCCCAGATTCGATGCACATACTGATTGATCATTGGATACTGGCGTTCATCTGATGGAAGCCAAAGAAGACGAAGTGAATACTTCTTCCCTTTCTGCAGCTTAAGAATGTTTGGATTGCCGAAGCTACTTCCACCTCCAAACTGGCCTGAAGTCTGGGCTTGCTCTTTAAGCATGTTGAACAGCTTCATTGGATCTGAATAATTGCTCATTTTTCTGTTTCCTTTCTGGGTTTTCTATTCTATATTTTAACTGGAAAAATCTGAATTTAACTAAAAACTTAAAGAAAATGTGAAATTCTAAAGAATTTATGATAATTACTTCTTTTCATCCGGATCATCTGCATCTTCATCATCACTTGAATCATCTTTCTTTTCTTCTTTTTCCTCTTCCTCTTCTTCTTCCTCTTCGTCGTCGGCTTTCTTATCTTCTTTTTTCTCGCCTGCTCCGCCAATCGTTTCATTCAGCTCTTCGCATAACGATTTAAGATACTGATCTATGAACTTATCAACAGTCCTGATTTTTGTATATTTTTCAGGACTATAATTTTCTGATATTCTCGACAAGACTCCATAAAGCTCTTCATCTTTTTCTTCATCTACATCAACTTCAATTTTTACAATTTGACCATATTTTGAAGTAAAAGATGCCTCAAATATCAAATTTAAATATGCTTCAGTTATCTTATCCATTTTTAAACTCATCTTGTGAATTTGAATTCAATAAACAGAAGTGGCTGTTCATCAGCTTTTCTTTGAATCTGAACTCTAAGAAT
>Ga0265298_10003024_pt1 | contig 22626 bp, 20 predicted proteins | sample AusTroGonzalo_MG_3_FD_193486 | JGI IMG/M metagenome (GOLD analysis project Ga0265298, IMG submission 193486) | Bovine rumen microbial communities from tropical cattle in Woodstock, Queensland, Australia - Gonzalo_01 | ecosystem: Host-associated > Mammals > Digestive system > Stomach > Rumen ...
CAAATAATATCTGCGGGGAGGTACATTCATGAAAAAGTTTATCCTGATTTCCTGAGCGCGGTCGCCCCGCAGCAGCAGACCCAGGCCTTCAGCGTCTACGCGGAAAACGGCGCCACTGCGACGATCCATGATGTCGGCAACGGCTACTACGAGGATACGAACGGACGCAGCTACCGTTATGTCCGCGGCAGCCTGTATTACCGCAAGGACAATGACACCACCTATTCCCAGGACCCGACTTACTGGAACCGTTATAAGAACGACACGGAAGCCTTCTGGGTCTTCGCGAAGGACGGCGGCGCGGTACAAATCTATGAAGATACGGACGGAAACTACCGGGACGCCGCCGGTAATACCTATTTCCAGAACGCCGACAACACTTACTTCTGCCATGACACGAACGTGGAGTATTCACCCGACCGGAACCACTGGGTAAAACGCACAGGAGGAAGACTATACCGCCTTCCCGGTGTATGGCGAAGATGATTCCCGGGCGACGATCCACTGGTCCCAGAGCCAGGCTGCTTATGTGGACGAGGCTGGTTTGACGTATAACCTGATCAGCGGAAATTTGTATTCACGCAATACAGATAAAATGCTCTTCTCACCGGACGCCGGTCACTGGGCAGGCGCGAACGCGGACGAAGACGCGGAACCGTATGCCGTAGGGGATGCCTTCCGGATCTACGCGAAGGATGGCAGCTCCGTGGAAATCTTTGAGCGCAGCGACGGCAAGTATGCCGACTACATGGGCAGCCTGTATGAAAACACGACCGGTGGCCTCTGGTACTGCGATGCAACCAACATGGAATACTCCACTGACCCCAATGAATGGTTTGAGTCAGATCCCGAGCTGGACGCGCGGGACAGCGATGATTACCATGATGAAGATGCCGGCCCGGACGGCAGCGACTACGGCGAGAACAATAATATGAACGGCCATGATTACGGCGAGGATGACAGCATGGACGGCAGCGACTACGGCGAGAACGACGGCATGAACGGCCATGATTACGGTGAGGATGACAGTATGGACGGCAGCGATTACGGCGAAAACGACGGCGAATAAACGACAGGCGGTCGTGGATCGCGGCACGCGGTCCGGGATACGGTATTTTATATCTTCGGGAATGCGGCGCGGATCTTGTGCGTTGAATGAATGTATGGTAAAATACATACAAACCAATTTCATAAAGGAGGTAACCCTCATGACCAAACGATTTGTTGCTGTGGCGGTTGTCATGGCGCTGATCATGACAATGTTCATTCTTCCCAACACGGCAGGCGCAATCTATGAAGCGTATTCCTGCTGCGGCAACGGCAAGGCCCTCAATGTCCGCGAAGGCCCCGGCAAGGAGTACCGCGTGATCGGTAAGATCCCCTACGGTGAAATGACCGCTGTTGACCATGACCTGGGCAACGGCTGGTCTGAGCTGGTATGGGGCAGCGTTCCCGGATATGTGATGACGTCCCTGCTGTCCAGGTCGAAGCCCGGCCCCTATCATCCGCAGCCCTCTCCCACCACTGCGCCTTCCGGCGGCAGCGCTTCCGCCCTGAACAAAGTGTTCAGCCAGGCCCAGTATGTATCGCCTTTCATGGTCACCCTGCGCGGAACCCGCGGCAGCGGCACCGTCAATGTCCGCTGGGCGCCCAGCACGGACTGCAGCCTGATCCAGGCCTACCCTTACAACAGCACCCTGCAGGTGATCGCCGACCTGGGTGACTGGTACCAGGTGACGGACCCGGTGACAGGCGTCACGGGCTTTGTCATGAAGAAATTCGCTTTTCGCTGAGCAGCGTGAATGACTGATAAGGAGGATTGCGCAATGAAAAGAATAATCGCATTGGTGATTGCCCTCGCGATGCTGCTGGCCTGCACAGCGGCGATGGCTGAGGAGGAAACCAAATCCATGGGCATCCTGAGGGTGAACAAGGCGTTCAACATTACCTACAGCCCCCTGCCGGATGATTATAAGCTTCATATCAACACGCAGAACGATATGGTTATCATCGCTGACATCTTTTCCACCCAACCGACCATGCCGAGGATGTACCTGAACATCGCCTTCAATGACGAGTGGGGCGAGGTTGAAAGGCTGAATGACATTCCTGAAGAGGAACTGCAGGTGATCAGGGACGACTTCAGCGAGGAATACGCAGGCCTGGAGTTCGGCATCGCTGAAACCGCCTACGGCACGAAGCTGCTGACTGTAAAGGCTCCCAGCGGGGTGGACGCGTATGTTTACACGATTTACAAGGGTCATGAGATTGAGATCCATATTGTTCCCGGCGCGGAGCAGGAGAAGCTGACAGACGCGGATATCGACCGCGTTGTGGCGTTCCTGAGCGATATGCAGTTTGTCCCGGTTGAGTAAGCCGGGCCGCCAATGGGTCAAAAAAGGTGCCTGTCATTCCGACAGGCGCCTTTTTGGTGGGGGAATATGTCTGTTTTATTCCCTTACTCATTATGGGGTTCGGGAACCGTGGGCCAGAGCCTCCGGATATAGGCTTCACAATCCGCCCGGCAGCTCTCATGGTAATTGGGAACGATGAGGGCAAGGGTCTCATCCAGGGTCTTTCCAATGGCTTTGTAATGATAGACTTTTCCCTTGATAAGGGGTTTCTGGGATTCGTAAATGGCTTTGTAATCCTTAAGGAACGGAGGGACTTCCGGCATGGTTTTTCCTCTTTTCTGTTTAAATTTTCAGATATCGGGTCCGGGGAATCTCAGTCCGAAGAAAGACCTTCGCTGATGTACTTCAGGATCTTTGTGATTTCAGCGGCGTCATTTTTGTAGGCATAGTCATTGCCCTTTGCCGTTTTTTCGACGACTTCCAGGGCGGAAGAGGCCGGCAGGCCGGATTCCTTGATATAGTACTTCGCTTCCTGGGTCACGGGGGTGTAGAACAGGCTGAGGATCGTTCCGCCCGAGTACATCAGGACGGCGAAATATTTTCCGTCGCTGGAAACATAGGAATCATTTGTCATGAAATCCTGTATATGCTCGACCACAAAATCCTTTTCCTTGGTGAAACCAAGGTCCAGCAGGAGGCAGACCGTCAGCATGGCGCGGTTTGAGGGCGAATCCAGGATTTCTTTTGCATCCTTGGACACTACGCCCGCGGTGATGGTGCAGTCAAAGGAAGCGGCGGAGCTGTCCTCGCCCAGGGCAGCGGCGCAGGGAAGAAGCAGAACGCATACAAGCAGAAGAGAAAGCCATTTTTTCATTTTGACAGGGTTCTCCTTTCAGTATGTGTGTATTTTGTTGTCGCTGTAAAGATTATATACCGGATGCGCCGGTGTTGCAATGCCCCCGGAAGAACTTCCGCCATTGAACAGGCACGCTTTTTCCGGTATAATGGCAGCGGAGGTCATTGCCTGCAGAGAGGTAACTATGGGGAATAAGAAAAAGAAAAAGAACGTGAAAAAGTTCCCGGAACCAACCTGGGAAAAGCCGAAGCACCTGCCGGCGGAAAAAACCGTGGAAAAAGCCGATGAGGTTCCTGCGGAAACCGTCCGGGAAGCGGCCGCAGAAGCTCCCGCGGAGACTGTCCGGGAAGCCGCTGCGGAAATACCGGCGGAGAAGCCGCGGAGAAGGAAGCGTGTCCGGATCCACGAGGTAACGGCCGAGAACGACATTCGCTACAGGGGGCCCCTGAACTACCAGCATTTCCAGATCCTGGGCTGGATCTGTATTGTGGCCACGGTGACGGCGCTGCTCCTGAAAATCGGTGTCCGGGTGGAGAAAAGCCTGTCGGATCAGTTGGGCGGGGTCATTAAAATCCTGAGCGAGGTCGGTGAATTCTCGCTGCCTTTCCTGCTGCTTGCCAACTTTGCCCGGATCCTGGACGACAGCGAGGGCTACCAGGGCCAGCTGCTGAAGAACATCGGGGCATCCGCGGCCATCGCGGGGCTGTTTTACGCGTTCTACTACCGCTATCTGGTGGGCGGGGCCGCCGGCCTGCTGGAACAGCCGGAACAGGCGCTGCCGCTCGTGGAAGCCGAAACGATGGCCCTGGCTCCGAACGGTTTCCTGGCCTTCAACATTTTTATCGACCTGTTGCTGTGCACGCTGGTCATGCTTTTCCTGAACTACAGGCCGAAACGGATTTTCCGGGGCAAGACGGTCTTTTTCTTCCGGCTGCTGGCCCTGCTGCCGATCGGATACGAGGTTTTCTGCATGTTCCTGAAAGTCCGGGCGGCCGAGGGAACGGCGCTGGTTCCGGTCTGGATGTACCCGCTGCTGCCTGTAAAACCGGTCATGACCTTTGTGCTGTTTATCCTGCTTGCGCTGTTTGTGAAGACGCGGGAGCTTCGCTTCCGGCGCCACGGGAAGACGCATGAGGAATACCAGGCTTTCCTGAAAACCAACCGGAATTCCCTGAACTTCTCCATATTCCTGGCTGTGATGACCGTTTTTGTCTGCATCATCGACCTGGTCCTCATGGCCGCTTTATCCCTCCACCTGAGCATGCCGGCCCTGATTGCTTCAGAGGAAAAGCAGGCGGCGATCATCGAGCAGGCGCGGGAAGAAGGGGCGACAGTGACGGAACTGGCCGCGGGGGAAAACAGCGCGCCGGCGCGGGAAGAAAGGGTGACAGTGACGGAACCGGCCGCGGATGAAAACAGCACGCCGGAGGACCAGGAAGACCTGACGCAGGAACAGATCGCCCTGCTTGAGAATAACCTCAAGGTATCCTATGCCATCGGGTTTGGCGGCACCTTCAACATGATTGTCCTGGTACCCCTCATGCTCCTGTTCTCCTATACGCGGAAACCGAAGTACAAATGGGTCGGAATGGCGATCCCCGCTGTGGGCATTGCTGCGATTATCATCATTTTCCTGGAATTCTTCCGGGAAGCGATGTACCACCTCCCGTTCCGGAAGATCCGGATTGAGGAGCTGCGTCAAATGGCGATCATGATCCTCAGCTCACTCGAATAAAGATCCCCTGTATGAAAACGGCCGGGCGGCTTTTCAGCCGTCCGGCGCTTTTTATATGCCTGTTATTCTTTCGGCCTGGACATCCGGTTGTTGGTTTCGACCTCTGTCATATCAGCCATGCCGGCCATGTTCGCCTCAAAGGTGACGGTTTCCAGTCCTTTGGACGGCAGCTCCAGGACGCCGCCGGCAGGAATCCCGATGCTCAGCGCGTTCAGGTAATCCTCGGTGGTCCGGCAGGTGAAGATGATTTCCATCAGGTCAAAGAGCAGGCCGGACTTCAGGAGGCCGCCTGCCAGGGCCACCGGGCTGGCACCTTCTTCGTTCAGCATTAAGGCCGCGAGCGGGGTCAGGTCAATCCAGCGCCCCTTCAGGTAGATGACGGCATTCATCTGCTTGATCTGGTCTGAATTGGGCTTGGTTTCCAGGTAGAGCAGGATCGGGATCGCCCGGCCGGAGGTGGTGACCATCCGGATGGTATGGCCGTCCTGCCCGGCGGAAGCGTTGCCCATGTAGAAGACATCGGCGGCCTGCTGTTTCAGCCAGGTCCTGAACTCTTCCGCTTCCGCTTTTTCCTCGGGCGTCATGGTGCTGTCCTCAGCCGGGGGTTCGGTTTCGGAATCTTCGCCGTCCAGGGCGCCGCCCAGGAGGGCATCCGCGAAAATGGACAGGACGGAGGGAGTCTCCTCCGGCTCGCCGCCGGCTGCGTTTTCTTCAGCCGCCTGGTTATACAGGTCCACCAGCATCTTCGGATAGCCTTCCGTTTTTCCGTTTTCCAGGTCTTCGGAGATGGCTGTGAGCCTGCTGCCGATGCCCTCAAAGTCCAGGCAGATAATGGACATGAGCCAGCTGCCGTTGTTGAAGATTTCGGTGTCAGGCAGGTCCAGCGTCACCAGCGCCCGGTTTTCCGGCAGCGGATCGGGCATTTCCGCTTCGCCGAGGCGCGTTGCCTCCAGCGCGGCAGTGAGCGTGTCCATGTGCTTTTCCAGGCCGGTGATCTTCATGACCCAGGGGAGCAGGTCCCGCAGCTGGGCGTAATCCGTTCCGGGCACCATGGCACAGTCCGCCGCGAACCAGTAAGCCCGGGCGTCCTCCAGGGTCATGCCACCGTCGCACAGCATCCAGGCAATATAGTTGAGCAGGGAGGAGTTGGTGTGTACGCCGCCCCGGTCGTTGGCATTGGTGGGGTCCTTTACATGGGGCTGGTAATACAGGTCCCAGGTGAAGGAGGGCTGCTTGCCCTGGTGGGGATCGCTCATGACGCGCACGTTTTCTGTGCTGTGCTCGCCGACGGTCCAGGTTGTGTCCTCCGTATCCCCGGCCAGCATTTCGCAGATATTGCCCTGGATATCGCTCATGGCCTCGTTGATCGCGCCGAAATCGTTGAGATAGGCGTTGTAGGTCATCACGGAGGCGGTCACGCAGTGGGTAAACTCGTGCCCGATAATGTCCAGGCACTGGGCGAAATCGTTGGCGGAGCTGGACAGGAAGGTCTGCCAGCCATAGAACTTGCCGGCGTAGCAGGCGTTGTTCATGGGCTTGTGGTCCTTGTCGCAGAAGTCCTTGAGGATCATGATGGGGGTGTCTTCCCCGTCTCCCTGCCAGCCGATGGCCTTGTAGTAGTCATAGGCGCGGCAGTAGTTGTACAGGGACAGCAGGCCGACTTGGTCCCATTCCCGGTTGTCCGGGGAATAGACCAGCTTTACGTTCCCGTGGTTGTAAAGGAACTCCCAGCAGTCCGCCACCACGATCCGGTGCTCGATGTTGCCCAGGTAATACATGCCGGTGCGGGTGTCCCGCATCACGTTCACGGTGATTTCCTTCTCGGTGCCGTCGGACAGGTCCACATAGCCGGTATATTCCACCGGTTCCATGAACTCAAAAACGTAGTCCGCGTGGTAGCCGGATTCCCCGGCCTGGTCCCCCGGCAGCAGCGTGGGCAGGCAGTAGAGGTATTCCCCGGCCATGGACACATAATGCGCCAGGTAGGGCATTTCCTTGCCGGCGTCCGAAGACGGGTTATTGGAGAAAACGGCCCAGACAAAGTGCGTCCGGATGTCTTCCGCTTCCAGGTCCGCGTCCCGGTCCACGGGCAGCACGATCTTCCGGGTCATGCCGTCCATGAGGATGGGGTCAAGGCCGCGCTCCTTTTCGTGCTGCAGGACCAGCTGTTCCGCCGCGGCGGCGGAGATGCCCTCGGCCGCGGTTTCCTCCGGCAGGTCGGAAACCACGCTGGCGGTGAGGCCCAGCATATTGCCGTCCCGGTCGGTGATTACCTTCACCGCGCCGCCGTCGACGATGGTGTCGGCGTAAACCTGCTGGAACAAGTAATAGGTATTCCCGAAGGAATCATACAATGTGCGCCAGGGGACGAAGCTGGTTTTGCTGCCACCGATGCGGGGCGTGATCTCCGCCACCAGCGCGGCGGCATCCTCCGTGCTTTTCACAGGCGCATCCGTGCAGGATCCGTCTATGAAGGTGATCTTTCCCTCGCTGTTGGTGCGGACTGTCACATCCTGACCGTTCACGTTCAGGGTCAGGACGGTTTCAGCTGCTTCCGGAGCGGCGGTTTCTGTCGCTTCCGGTACGGCGGTTTCTGCCGCTTCCGGCACGGCGGTTTCAGCCGGCGCCGCGGAAAAACAGCATGTCATGAGCATGACAAACGCAATCAGGATTCCAAGGCCTTTTTTCATACGACATTTCTCTCCTTTAAAAAACCGGGCCGTGTGTACGGTCCGGTCTGCACGGGATCAGATTACTGCTTGATCCAGAGGTATTCGCCGGTGCGGATCATGTTGGTTTCCCGGTTGATGTGGGGATTCCAGTCAATGATCTTGCGCCAGTTGCTGATGCCGTACTTGTTGGCGATCTTGATCAGCGTGTCGGTCGAGGAGACCTTGTGCTGGATCCAGCCGGCCCTGTCCTTTTCAGGCTTGAAATGCCGCTTGCCGCCGGTGACGTCTTCCATTTCCTCGAGGTTCAGTTCATTGATGTTATCCATTGTATTTCCCTCCTTGCCCTGCGGGCATTTTTTTTGATGTCTGAGGCGGTTTGTTGCCGTCCTCGCTTTTTGATACGCAGCAGAATCCTCTGATGGCAGTATAATACAAAAAAAATATAAAATAAAGTTAAAAATATAGAAACAGCTGCATGTGACGCGGCAAACGGGTTGTGTTTTCCGGCCGCATCCTGTAAGATAGGCACAAAGAAACCGCATATTAAGGAGGAAACCTGCCATGAAAAAGATCGTTGCCCTGCTGCTTGTCCTCGGACTGCTCTGCGTCTGTTTCGCAGCCTGCGCCGAACAGATCACGGCGGACGGCTCTCCCGTGAAACTGGACGGACTTACCCTGAACCTGGCCGCCGGGGAAAAGTATAAGCTGCCGACCGGCCAAAGCAGCGCCTGCATCACCGTAACGCCTTTTGCCGGCAAAGGAAACCTGTCCACCAACTACAACGTTTCCGTGGTGCTTCCCGGTGTCAGCCTGACCGTTGAGGGCTTCCGGAAGGATACCAGCTCCTACAAGACAAAGATGGAATCCGGCCTGAAGGAAAATGGCTATAACGTGAAGGAATTCAATATGCCGGGCGTAAAGGACATCGAAATACTCGGGCAGGAATACCCGGCGCTGGAATATGACATGATCCTCGACTTCGGCACAGGAGACACGCATATCTATATGCGCCAGGTTTTTATCACGGACAAGGATCGCGCCATCACGATCACTGCCTACAGCGTGGAGGAGATGGAGCAGATCGGCGAGATGATCAGCGCGGAGCTGGTCTGGGACGACTGAGCGTCGCCATGAGGATCCCGGCTTTGAACGAGCCGGGATTTTTTGCGCGGACAGCCGCACACAGGGATCTCCGGACGGAGGAATCCTGTTGCATCAGGGCCGTATGATTGATATGATAGGAAGAGATATTCAGAACGCGCCGCGGACGCGGGCGGGAATAAGGAAAACACGGAGGTGCTTTGGATGGCGATGCCTTTTGATCCGATCGAAGTGGACGACCTGGATGAATCCATGCTGGAGGAAATGACGCCGGAGGAGATGGCGGAATTCAGGGAAAAGCTGCTGGCGACACTGGATGAGATGGAGACGTTTGAGCCGGACATCGATGAGGAAGAGGACGAATACTACGAGTGGGAAGACCGGATCAACGTCCTGCATGACCTGATCGATATCATTGATGACCGGATTGGCGAATGATCGCGGACGGGAGACAGATTGTCCCATCCGACCTGAAAGAATGGTAATTATATGAAAAAGTTGATTGCTCTGCTGATGACCCTGGCCCTGGTATTTTCCGCCTGCTGCGCGCAGGCTGAAACGGCGGCGGATTCCTTTGAGGGCACCTGGTATATGACCAAAGTGACGATCGACGGCACGGAGTATGACCTGAGCCTGTCGGCGGCAAAACCGGTTCTGGAGCTCCGGGCCGGCGGGGAGGGAATTTTCCGCACCGCGCCGGACAGCGAGGAGGAAACCGTTACCTGGGCCGCAGACAGTGCCGGGGGCATCCGGGTTTCGCTTTCCGCGGACAGGGAGTTTGTTTCGCCGGACGCGGTCCCGGGCGGGGACAGCCTGACGCTGAGCGGAGAAAGCACGGTGTACGTGCTGAGCCGGGAAGCCGGAGAAGACGCGGGCATCCGCAGCGGCATCCGCGCGGAATATACCTGCGAGGTTCCGGAAGGCTCCGAAAAGACCCTGGAGGAGCTGAGGACTCCGGCCATGGAGATTATCCGCAGCCGGCTGGAAAGCCGGGAAATCGGGAACGCAGACATACAGCCTGCCGGTACAAACGGGATCCGTGTGCTGCTCCCGTATGTGTATGACCCTGAAATTCCGGGCCTGATCGGCAAACCCGGCGAGATCCGCTTCCTGGATCCGGACGGGAACGTCATCATGACGGGCGACCGGGTGAAAACCGCCGAATACGCATACCGGGAAGGGATGCACCTGGTTGAGTTTACCCTGACGGATGAGGGGCGGGAACTGTTTGCGGATGCCACAGCCAAAAGTATCGGAAAGAACATCCGGATTACGCTGGACGATGAAGTGCTGGTGGACGCCACCGTGCAGTCCGCTATTACGGACGGCAACGTCCTGCTTTCCGGTTCCTATACCCAGGAAGCGGCGAAGAATATCGCGGCCCAGTTCCGCTCCGGCGCGCTGCCGCTGAAGCTGGCGCAGGACAGGCTGGATATCGTGTACGACCTGGACGGCGCGGTGCAGGCCGCGGCTGTCATCCGGGCGGAGAAAGCCGACGCCGCCACGGTAATCCTGAAGCTGGGCGACCGGGAGGTCACCAAGGCGGAAGTGGAGGAAGCGACCCGGTACCAGCTGGACAGCATGGCTTACCTCTATGCCATGTACGGCATGGCTTACGATACGACCGATCCGGCGAATATCGCGCAGGCCAGGGCGGACGCCATTGAAGACCTGAAGCAGGATATGGTCCTGACCGCCAAGGCGAAGGAACTGGGACTGGACCGGCTGACGGAGGCGGAAGAAGCCGAGGTCCGCGCCAAAGCGGAGGAAAGCTGGAACGGCGCAGTCGAGTATGTGGAGCAGTATCTCCTGGGAAATGACGAAAAGCAGGGCAAAAGCACGGATGCGATCCGGACCCTTGCCGAGGAAAGGCTGCATGAAATGGGCTACTCCCTGGACAGCTATCTCGAAAGCCAGACCAAAATCATGGTGGATGAAAAACTGCACCGGGAGATCGTGAAGGATGTTGCCGTTACGGATGAGGAAGTCCAGGCAGAGTACGAGAGCCGGGTTGCGGCGGACCGGGAGAAGTACGAGGCGTCTCCCGACGCCTGCACCTCGGCGCTGAACAACGGTACGTTCCTGTACTACACCCCCGCGGGCATCCGCCGGGTGAAACAGATCCTGACCCTGTTCCAGTCGGAGGACCAGACGGCCATTACCGCGGCGAAGAGTGAGCTGACCCAGGCCGTCCGGGCGGAGAACGCCGCCCGGACGAAGGCGGAGGAAGCGAAGGCAGTCCTGGAAAAGGAAGACGCTGAGGAGACCGCCAAAGAGCAGGTCCGGGCGGATCTGGAGGCGGCGGAAAAAGAACTGGAAGAAGCCGAAGCAAAGACGGCGGAGGCCCGGCAGGCCGTGGAGGATGCCACGGACAAGGCTTTTGCGAACATTGACGAGCGGGCGGACGCGGTGCTCGCCGCCCTGGACGCCGGGGAAGCCTGGGAAAAACTCATGGCGGAAAAGAACCAGGATCCCGGCATGCAGAACAATCCGAAGGGCTATGCCGTCTGCGCGGAAATGACGAGCTTTGACAAGGCGTTTGTGGACGGCGCCATGGCGCTGGAAAAGCCCGGCGACCATTCCGGGAAAATCCGGGGCAGCGCCTACGGATACTATATCATCCGCTATGAAAGTGATGAGCCGGAAGGCCCCGTTTCCCCGGAAAGCGTGAAGGACAGCATCGCCGAAACCATGCTGACAAACCGGCAGAACGAGACCTACAACACCACGGTGGCTGAGTGGATTCAGAACGCCGGAATTGAGGAAAACCTGGCGGCGCTGGACTGACCCGGGAAAGCCCGGAACAGCCGGGCAAGTGAAAAGAGGACAGAACGGAAATGAAAAAACTCCTGGCGGCTTTCTGCCTGCTGCTGTGCGCGGCTGTGTTTTCCGCGGAAGCGGCGTCGGATGCGCTGAGCTTTGAACTGCTGAAGGACGGCAGCGGCTATACGGTGAGCGGATGCAGCCCGGAGGCGAAGGTCGTGATTATCCCGGCGACCCATGAGGGCCTGCCGGTCAAAGCCATCGCGGACAGAGCCTTCACGGACTGCAGGGAACTGAAGATGTTCCTGGCGGACAAGAAGAGTGAATACTTCTATGCGGAGGACGGGGTGCTTTTTACGGACATCCCGGTGAAGACGCTCGTCCGCTTCCCGAACCATCCGAAGGAGTATGAGACCTACGCCTACCGGGTTCCGGAAGGGACGGAAGTGATCGCGCCCTGGGCCTTCTCCGGCTGTATCAACCTGGAATACCTGCATATCCCGGAAGGGGTTACCACCCTCGGGGACTATGCGTTCGCTTATGCGGAGCCGCCGATCAATATGGCGGTCTACGCGCCGGCGTCCCTGAAGAAGATCGGGAAGAACATCCTGCAGAACGCGACGGGGAACGTGCCCTTTTACGCGCCCAAAGGCGCCGCGATCCTGAAATACTGCAGGAGCAAAAAGATTCCCTGCGAACAGTATCAGATGCCGGATCCGCTGCCCCGGACGGTTCCGACAGCCGCACCGGACCTGATGGACGCGGAGGACCCGGAACCGCCGGACCCGGCAAAGCGGATTGAAAAGACATATATTGAGAGCGTCGACTTCATGGGGCTGAATATGTACAGCAGGATTGACCTCTCCGGGCTCCAGGAGGGAAAGCCTTCCGAGATCCTGGTCCGCGCGGACCAGCGCTGGCCGTCGCTCCTGCCGGACGCGGAAGGGAAGACCGCCAACGGCAGCGCACCCTGGGAAGGCCTGTACGGCATCGGCTGGACGGAAGGGGAAACCATCCTGCGGGGCTATGACCGGGACGGAAAGGTGACCGGCATCCGGAAGGTGGACGGGGACTTCGTGTTCGCACTGCCAGGAGCCGTGACCCTGGGTGTTTCCGGCGGCAGCGGAACCCGGCTGAACATGGTTCCCTATGAGCCGCTGATCCTGACCGGACCGGGGGACCTGCCGCTGTCCGCGGACATGTTCAGGACAGGGAAAGACGGCAAGCCCTTCACGCTCATCGTGCAGGCCTTCCCCTATTCAAACCGGGAAATGATCATGCCGGAGCACCTGAACATTCTTTCCTTTTCCGAGCAGGATCCGTTTGCTCCCCTGGAAGGGGCGTCGGACCACTATATTCTTTCCCTGTATGAAGCGGGAACGCCTTACCTGATGGACCAGATCGGGCAGATTACGCTCCGGTTCCATCAGATGGAAACGATTTATGAGGGCGACGGGATGAGCTTCATGGTCAGCCCGGCCATCACGGGCTGGGACAAAACCCTGCCGGAGGACGTGCATGACCTGTTCCTGGCGGAGAAGGAATTCATGGAGGGCGTCTTTTATCCGGCCGGCACGGAACTGTATCCGGTGGTTTATGTGCTCAACGGGGGATATCCCTGCGCCTATACCCTGAACCGGCCCGTTGCCTATGTGATCCTCGACAGTTCCTGTGTTTCCGTGAAAAAGGAAGGATATATCTATACCCATGAAACCGTGCACGCCATCGACTATTCCATCCCCCATATGGATGAACTGGCGCCGCCGGCCTGGTGGGAGGGCAGGGCGGAATACATCTGCCTGAAGGTGTGCAAACAGCTGAAGCTGAAGAACAACAATACCTATCCGGCACGCTGCAACTGGTCTTTCCTGACGCCGGAGGACAAGGCGGACTTTTACCGGTATTTCTATGAGTCCACCAACCGGGAGACTGCATACCCCGTCGGCTACTACTTTGTAAAATACCTGTGCGATACCTACGGGGAGGAAGTCCTCGGAAAGATTATGGAGAACATCAGCAATGCGCAGCCCCGGACCGGCCGGGAAATGGAGATTTTCAAGGAGTGCGTGACTTCCGTGACGGATCCGGACGTTTTCCAGAACTTTGTCCGGGATGTTGTGCGGTAAAAGGAGAAGGTTCATGAGGAAAAAAACGCTGGCGGCCGTCATCCTGGCACTGCTGGTTTTCTGCCTTGCCGGCTGCCGGGAAAGCGCGGAGGCGAAGTACGGCCGCGCGCAGCAGCTGATGGCGGAGGAAAAGGTTGAGGAAGCCGTCAAAGTGTTTGATGAGCTCGGCGATTATGAGGAAGCCCCGAAAATGGCCGCTTACGGCAGGGCGCTGCTCGCCGGGGAAGCGGGAAGTTACCAGACGGCGGTTTCCGGCTTTACGGCCCTGGGGGATTACCTGGACTGCCCGATGATGGTCATTTACTATACCGCCAGGGACTATGAGGGCCAGGCGACCGAAACGAACTGGAGCGCCCGGATCCACGCGGCGGATACCTATGACCGGGTGGCCCTGTTCCGGGACAGCCAGGACCGGGCGGCCGCCTGCCGGCAGGCTGTTTATGACGCGGCGGTGCATTACGCGGAAACAAAGCAGTTCAGCCAGGCTGTTGAGATGCTCGGCGCCCTGCGGGAGTACCGGGACAGCGCGCAGCTGAAACAGTATTATTACGCCTTCTCACTGGAGGCGGAAAACCGGTTCGGCGAGGCCGCGGAGGTTTTCAGGCAGCTGGACCGGTATAAGGACTCCTTTGAGCAGGCGAGCCTGGTCTACGCCCGCGGCTATGCCAAAGCGGACGCGGAGGAACGGGCCGGCAACCAGGAGGCGGCCCGGCAGATCTTCCTGGACCTGGGGGATTACAGCGATGCCTTCGAGCGGGCCTGCAAGCCTTACTATGAGCTGGGCGTGAAACTCCGGGAGGAGCAGAACTGGGTGGACGCCGCCGCGGCCTTTGAGCATGCCGGAACCTGGAGCGATGCGGAAACGCAGGTGAAGGAAACCCGTTACCTGCAGGCGATCGACAAGCGGGAAAAAGAAAACTGGGACGACGCCATCGAAATCTTTACAAGCCTGGGAGACTACAGGGACGCGGCAACGGTCCAGATTGACGAGACGAACTACCAGCGCGCCATCAAGCTGGAGGAAGACGGGGACCAGGAAGGCGCCTACCAGGTGTTCATCCGCCTGGGAAGGTACCGGGATGCCTTTGAGCGGGCCTGCAGGCCTTACTACGAACTGGGCCTGGCAAAGAAGGAAGCCGGCGAATGGGACGCTGCCCTGGAGGCCTTTGAGAAGGCGGGACTGTACAGCGACGCGAAGGAACAGGCCAGGGAGATCCAGGGCCTGCAGGCGGCCGCCCTGTGCGCGGAGCTCAACCTGATGGCAGTCCATACGGCAGAAGGAAAAGAACCATGATTTTTGCGACTTCGGATATACACGGATACCCGCTGGATTCCTTCCTGGGCATGCTGGAGAAGGCCGGGTTTTCGCCTGACGACCGGCTGTATGTGATCGGGGACGTCATCGACCGGAACGGCGACGGCGGTGTTGCCATGCTGCGCTGGATGATGCGGCAGGAGAACGTGACCCTGATCCGGGGCAACCACGAGGCCATGCTGCTGGAATGCGATTTTGTTTTTACGCGGGACGTGGACATGGCGGACCTGCGGAAGGTGACGCTGGAGCAGGAGTACAGCCTGCTGCGCTGGCACCGGAACGGCTGCCTGCCGACGATTGAGAACCTGCTGAAGCTGAAGGAAGAGGATCCGGAGGAACTGGAGAAGCTGCTGGACTATATCCGCTCCGCCCCGCTGTATATGGAACTGGCCGTGCCGATGAAGCGGTTTGTGCTGGTACACGGCGGGCTGAACGGCTTCAGCCCGGAGAAACCCCTGGATGAGTATGAAGCGGACGATATGGTGTGGACGCGCCCAAGCCCGGAGGACCGCTACTGGGAAGACCGGCTCGTGGTGCTTGGGCATACGCCGACCCGGTATTTCGGCTGCAGGGGCAGGATGTACGCCACCGACACCTGGGTGGATATCGATACCGGCGCGGCCGGCGGGGGAAGCCCGATGCTGCTGCGGCTGGACGATATGTGCGAATATTATGATGAATAGGTTTCCTTTCGCTTTTCGCGCCGTTATGGTATAATAGTCCCAGACAGACGGAATCATACCGGGGCGCCCCGGCGCGCCGCTGAACCGGATCAGATCGGATGGAGAGCGTATGCAGGGAAAGAAGATGCATATCCACACATCTGAAGTGACAGCAAGGAATATGGAAGCAGAGTCCAATCGCTTCAACCTGAAGTGCCTGGCTGTGCTTTGCTGTTTTTCCGTGATCTGCGGCGTGTGCAACCGGCTCGGCGTATTCACGGTGGATCCGCTGACCATGGAGATCTCGGTGGCGGCGACAGTGCTGTTCTGCTTTCTGCCGATCGCCATCTGGCTGGTTCATGATAAGCTGCTGAAAAAGCCCGAATCCATACTCCTGTGGAGCGGGTTCAAATACCTGATCATCGCTTCCACCTTCTTCGGCATCGCGGTCACCTGCGTGACACTGACCTTCCACGCGGTCCTGCTGATGGTGCTTCCGGGGATTTTCACCGCGCAGTATCCCACCCAGAAACGGCTGCGGCGCTGGGCGATCATCGGATCGCTTGTCCTGGTGCCGGCCGGGGTATACGGCGGGTACTTCTTCGGGATCGTGGACCTGAACCTGTTCTCCGGCGTGGTGCACAAGGGGGTGCTGCCGCTGGCGGAACGGATAGCCGCCTGCCCGCCGGAGCGGTACCTGAGCCTGTTCCTGCATTATGTGATGCCGCGGTACCTGGCCCTGCTGGTGATCCAGATGCTGCTGTTCGGCATCAGCAAGCGGAACGCCGTGATGACGCGGAGGCAGATGGAACTGAGCGAAACCGCCAACGCGGAGATGAACAAGCGGAACAAGCTGCAGAACGCGATCATTGACAGGCTTTCCTCGGTGATCGAGTCACGGGACGGGAATACGGGCGAGCATGTGCTGCGGACCAAGAACTATGTGCGGATCCTGGCCGGGGAAATGGCGAAGGACCGTCTGTTCGCGAAACAGCTGACGCCGGAGGTCATTGAGGAAATGGTGAACGCGGCGCCGCTGCACGATATCGGGAAGATTGCCATTCCGGACGCGATCCTGCTGAAGCCCGGCCGGCTGACGCCCGCGGAGTTTGAGGTGATCAAGGGCCATGCGCAGAAGGGCGGCGCCATGATCCGGACGCTGTTTTCGGACCTGGACGACCAGATGTTCAGGCGCATGGCGGAGGAGATCACGGTTTACCACCATGAATGGTGGGACGGATCCGGCTATCCGAAGGGCCTGAAGGGCAGGGAAATCCCGCTTTCCGCGCGGATCATGGCGGTGGCGGATGTATATGACGCGCTGATATCGGACCGGGTTTACAAAAAGGCGATTCCCCCGCAGGAGGCGCTGGAAATCATCTACAGCGAGGCGGGTACGCACTTTGACCCGGACATCGTCCGGATCCTGCGGCGGTATGTGCAGCGCAACGGTATCAGACTGGAGGAACATGAAGAATGAGCAGTGTCAAAGAACGGTTCCTGAGATATGTGCAGGTGGAAACAACCTCCTGTGAAAACAGTGAAAGCAGCCCCTCCACGCCCGGGCAGAAGGCGCTGGCCGAAATACTGGCGGAGGAAATGAAGGCCATGGGGATGGAAGGCGTCCGCGTGGATGAGCACACCTATGTCTACGGCTTTATTCCCGCGACCGGGGAAGGCCTGCCGGCCATCGGCCTGATTTCGCATCTGGACACATCGGAAGCGGTGCACGGGGCGACGGTGCCCGTGGTGATTCCGGACTATGACGGCGGGGTGATCACGCTGAAGAACGGCGTGGAAATCAGCGGGTTTGATTTCCTGCCGGACCTGGCGGGCCAGGAGCTGATCGTCGGCTCCGGGGACTCGGTCCTGGGCGCGGACGACAAGGCCGGCATCGCGGAGATCCTGGCCATGTGCGAGCGGCTGCTGGCGCCGGACGCGCCGGAACACGGGCGGGTCTGTGTCGCCTTTACGCCGGATGAGGAGATCGGCCGCGGGGCGGATTATTTTGACGTGGCCGGGTTCGGGGCGGACTTCGCCTACACGGTGGACGGCGATGCCCTGGGCGAACTGGAATACGAATGCTTCAACGCCGCTTCCTGCACGGTGCGGGTGAAGGGGATCAGCAGCCATACCGGCGAGGCGAAGGGCGAGATGATCAACGCGTCCCTGGCGGCCATGGAGTTCAACGGCATGCTGCCGCCCTGGGAGCGGCCTGAGCATACGGAAGGCTATGAAGGGTTCTACCACCTGGAATGCATGTCCGGCAACGAAGAACACGCCGAGCTGCGCTACCTCTTACGGGATCACGATGCCGGAAAGCTGGAAGCGAAAAAGGAAACCATGCGGGCCGTTGCCGGCATGCTGAACCGGCGCTACGGCGAGGGAACGGTCAGCGTGGAAATCAAAGATTATTACCGGAACATGCGGGAAATCATCGAGCGGCATCCGAAGATCCTGGAGCGGGCCAGGGTAGCCTTCATGTCCAACCGCGTGGAACCGATCATCAAGCCGATCCGCGGCGGAACGGACGGCGCGCGGCTGTCCTTCATGGGCCTGCCGTGCCCGAATCTTTCCACCGGCGGATACAATTTCCACAGCCGGAAGGAACTGATTCCCGTGCCGGCCATGGAGAAAATGGTGGATGTGCTGTATTCCCTGGTCACGGGACAATAAGGAGACAGGCAAAGGAGCAGAATGACGGAGATTATCACCTACCGCCTGACGGCGACGGGCTACTGGGGCTATGAGTTCTATGATACCGGGCGGAACCTGGTGGGTTCCGTCAGCGGTGTTGTCTCCACTTCTTCCCCCGTGCTGATCACCGGAAGCTCCGTACAGTGGTACAGCCGTTTCGATATCGAAAATATGATCGTGCCGGGCACCAGCCGCCGGGTTATGGACAACCAGACCGGGCAGGAGGTGTACCGGCTGGTTTTCTGGCAGCCGGGAAAATATGAGATCCGCACCCGGGAGCTGTCCCTGCAGGCGGAGATGCGCAATAACATGTACCTGTTCGGAAAGCCGTTCATGCCCGTGACGGCCATGACCGAGCGGATCAGCGAGGCGGAATGGCTCCCGCCGAAAAAGACCGCGGCGGAACCGTATTTCAAAACGACCTTCTTTGAGGACGTGAGTGAGGCTTACAGGATGATGGCGCTGTCCTTCCCGGCGCTCAGGATCTATTGACAGGCGGAGAATAAGTATGTGCGGACGATACATCATTAATCCGGACGACCGGTTTTTCCGGGACCTGGCGGAGATCATCAACAAATCCCCGCTGACCGGCCGGTTCAAAGGGAAACAGCCCGTAACCGCGGGCGGCGCCTTCGGCGGGGAAGTTACGCCCGCGTCGGTGGTGCCTGTGATCGCGCCGAACAGGAACGGCGAGCGGTCCGTTTTCCCGATGCAGTGGGGTTTTTCCCTGCCGCCGTCCGCGGAAGGCCGCCGGCCTCCGCTGATCATCAACGCCCGGTCGGAGACCGCGGCGGCCAAGCCGCTGTTCCGGGATTCCTGGGCCCGGCGGCGCTGCATTGTTCCGGCGAGCGCCTACTTTGAGTGGGAACACCGCATGGGCTTTGACGGGAAGCCGAAGGTGGGGACAAAGTACCGGATCGCGCCGAAGGAAGGCGAGCGGACTTACCTTGCGGGGCTGTACCGGCTGGAGGAAGGCCTGCCGGTGTTCGCGGTGCTGACGCGCGCCCCGGCGGCGGACCTGTTCTGGATGCACGACCGGATGCCGGTCATGCTGCCGGAAGCGGCGCTGGACGGGTGGCTGGATCCGGAAGGAAACCCGGAGGAAATCCTCTCCCGCGCGCTGACCGAAACCGACTGGGAACCTGCGTTGACCGGCGCCTGAAAGGCGTGGTAAAATACATTTCCGAATGAAAACAGAAAGGGTTTTATGTGTATGAGCAACAATGCGGACCGCTGGGATCTTTCATACCTGTATTCCGGCTTTGACGATGAACAGTTTAAAAGCGACCTTTCCTCCCTGGCCGATGAGGCAAAGGGCCTGACGGCGGAGCTGCAGGAAACGGACCTGCCTGCCGCGCAGCTGCTGGAAAAAGCGGTGCGGGGCTATGAAGCCATCTCCGAAAAGGTGGACAGGCTGGCCAACTTCATTTCCTGTACCCAGGCGGTGGACGCGTCCAACGAGGAGGCAGATGCGGCCATGGATCAGCTGATGGTGGCCTTCACCTCCCTGCAGCTGGCCTCTTCCGCCATGACCCGCACGGTGGCGGGGATTGACGACCTGGAAAAAGTGATCGCTTCCTCGGAACTGCTGCAGTCTGTGGGCTTTGCCCTGCGGGAAATGAAGGAAAACGCGAAGCACCTGATTCCCGAGGCCATCGAGCCCTGGATCCTGGATATGCAGCTGTCCGGCGGCGCCGCCTTCAGCCAGCTGCGGGACAAGCTGGATTCCACCCTGGTGGTGGATTACCGGGACGAAAAATTGCCCCTGGCCGGCGTGCGCGGCAAGGCGTATGACCCGGATCCCGCCGTACGGAAGGATGCCTATGAGGCGGAAATCGCTTCCTACGCGAAGATGGACCTGCCCATGAGCTACTGCCTGAACAGCATCAAAATGGAGGCCCGGACACTGGCGAAGGCCAGGGGATTTGAAACCGTGCTGGACATGACGCTGAACGACAGCCGGATGGACCGGGCAACCCTGGACGCGCTGTGGACCGCCGTAAAGGATTACCTGCCGCACTTCCGCCGCTACCTGAAGGCGAAGGCGAAGCTGCTGGGCCACAAAAACGGCCTGCCCTTCTACGACCTGTTCGCGCCGGTGGGGGAAAGCGCGGGGAAATACTCCATTGAGGAAGCCCGGGAGATCCTGATCCGGGAGATGGGCAAGTTTACCCCGAAGATGGGTGAGTTTATTGACAGCGCTTTTGAGAACCGCTGGATCGATCTCTACCCCCGGGACGGAAAGACCGGCGGCGCCTTCTGCGCCTCTGTCCACAGCTTTGACCGGAGCCTGGTGATGACCAACTTCCAGGGCAGTTTTTCCGATGTGAGCACCATTGCCCATGAGCTGGGCCACGCCTGGCACAACCGCTGCATGGCCGGCCTGCCTTACCTGATGATCGACGAACCCATGCCCCTGGCGGAGACGGCCAGCATCTTCAACGAGACGATGCTTTCCTGGCAGGTGCTGAAAAGCTGCACGCCCGCGGAGCGGATGACGCTGCTGGAGAACGGCATCATGGAGGCCACCCAGACCGTGGTGGATATTTACAGCCGCTTCCTGTTTGAGCAGGAAGTGATTGATACCCGGGCGGACCACGCCATGAGCGTGGAGGAACTGAAGGCGGCGATGCTGCGGGCGCAGGACGCCAGCTACGGCGACGGCCTGGATCCGGAAGTCCGCCATCCCTACATGTGGGCCTGCAAGTGCCATTACTACAGCTCGGAAAACAATTTCTACAACTTCCCCTACGCTTTCGGCCTGCTCTTCGGCAAGGGCGTGTTCGCGAAGTACCTGGAGAAGGGTCCCGCCTTCGCGGAGGACTACTGCAAACTGCTGCGCTCCTGCGGCAGCGCGCCGGTGGCCGATGTGGCCGCTTCCGCGGGCATTGACGTGCGGGATCCGGATTTCTGGCGCTCCAGCCTGGAAGTGATCAAAAAGGATATCGACGAATTCTGCGATCTCGTTGAAAAGGCGGTATAACGGATGAAAAAAACGCTGACGCCCGTCACGCTGCATTATACGGTGATCACCGGCGGGTTCTGGATGGCCTTCTGCGTGGTGACCGCCTATGCCGCGGTCTACCTGCAGGGGATCGGCTGCTCCAACGCCGAGCTGGGGATCATCCTGGCGCTGGGCAATGTGGGCGGCGCCCTGCTCAGTCCCGTGCTCGGCGCGCGGATCGACCGGAACCGGAAGTTGCGCCACGCGGCAGTGGTCAATGTGCTGCTGGCAGTGCAGGTGGTGCTGCTGGCCGTGCTGCGGCTGCATCCGAAGCACGACCTGCTGACGGCCGTGTGCTATGTGCTCTACATGACCGCGATGATGCCGGTGAACGCGATGAACCTGGACCTGTGCGTACGGCTGGAGCGGGCAAAGGCCCCGCTGAACTTCGGCTTCGCCCGGTCCATGGGCAGTTTCTCCTTCGTCATCCTCTCCACGCTGCTGGGGATTATCACGGCGAAATGGGGCTTCCTGACGCTGCCCTTTGCCGGGCTGGCGGTGGTCTGCATCCAGTTTATCGGCAACCGGCTGATTGACCGTGACCTGCGGGAGGCGGAGGCCTCCGCTCCGCCGGAAGCGATCGCCGTGCAGGAGGAATCCTCCTCCCTGGCGGTTTTTATCCGGGAAAACAAAATGTTCTGCCTGATGCTTTTCGGCACCATTTTCATTTTCATTGCCCACAGCATTGACGGCAATTTCCTGATCAATGAAGTCCGCAACCTGGGCGGGGATACCGCGATCATGGGCTATGTGGCCGCCTTTACGGCAATCACGGAAGTGCCGATCATGATGTTCTCCGCGAAGCTTCCCAAACGGTGGAAGACCGTGCAGTATATCCGCCTGGCGCTGGTGATGTTTGTGGCAAAAGCCCTGGCTTACGCCCTGGCGCCGAGCATTCCGCTGTTCTTCCTGGCCCGCGTGCTGCAGGCGCCGAGCTACGCGCTCTACACCGTACTCATTGTCGGCTACGCGGACAGCGTGGTGGCCCGAAAGGATTCCGCCAAGGCCCAGTCCCTGGCTTACAGCATGACCACCTTCGGCTCGGTGTTTGCCAGCCTGATCGGCGGACCCATGTTCGATTCCGCCGGCGTGAAAACCACCATGCTGACCGCTGTGGGCATTGCCCTGGCGGGCACGCTGATTGCCCTGGCCGGCACCCGGCAGGAAAAGAAAGCCTGAAGAGGGAAAGACGACCCCGGCAAGGAGGACCTTATGAAAGCGCTGATCATTAACTGCAGCCCGGTCCGCGGCGGCGCGACGGCCGCGATTGCCGGGTATATATCGGAGCAGCTGACTTCCCGGTATGAAACGAAAACGGTATGCATTGACGATTATCATTTC
>Ga0265298_10003025_pt1 | contig 22621 bp, 14 predicted proteins | sample AusTroGonzalo_MG_3_FD_193486 | JGI IMG/M metagenome (GOLD analysis project Ga0265298, IMG submission 193486) | Bovine rumen microbial communities from tropical cattle in Woodstock, Queensland, Australia - Gonzalo_01 | ecosystem: Host-associated > Mammals > Digestive system > Stomach > Rumen ...
CCTGCTTGCCCCAGATGTTTCTCTTGTCTTCGGCGGCCCACTGGTCGACCCATTCGCCCATGGTGGACGAAGGAGTGATCGGGTAGATCGCGGCGGTTTCGCTCAACGCATAAGCAACGTACGCGGCCGCGTAGTTGCCGTCCTGAGTGTTGATTTTGCCCGGCATTTGAGTTTTCCTTTGCTGGTTAGGTTAAGTGATAGCTGTCAGCTATGTTTGAATTGGGAGAATTATATTCTCTTAATATACTACGGAATGCCCGCGTTGTCAAGGCTTTTTTGTGAAAAAACGCGCTCGCGCGCGAAAACGCGTGCGCAGGTGCGTCGCGAAAAAAGGAACATGCCGTCCGTTCCGCGGCAGACGATATCGCGCAGACAAGGAAACCGTGCCCGTTATCCGCAACCCCGTCCGGTGGAATCCGGGGGAACGGAGACGGCGCACGGCCTATGGATGGAACGGAGAAAGACTCCTTCCTGTTTATTTCGCGGGCTTCTTTCCCTTCGCGGGCTTCTTCGCAGATGCTGCGACGGGCTTCGACGCGGGCTTGGCCTCCGCCTTCTTCGCGGGAGCGGGAGCGGGTTTCGCCGCGGGCTTGGCCTCCGCCTTCTTCGCGAGGGCGGGAGCGGGTTTCGCTGCAGGCTTGGCCTCCGCCTTCTTCGCGGGAGCGGGAGCGGGTTTCGCCGTGGGCTTGGTCTCCGCCTTCTTCGCGGGGGCGGGAGCGGGTTTCGCCGCGGGCTTGGCCTCCGCCTTCTTCACGGGAGCGGGAGCGGGTTTCGCCGTGGGCTTGGCCTCCGCCTTCTTCGCAGGAGCGGGAGCGGGTTTCGCCGCGGGCTTGGCCTGTGATTTCGCGTTTTTCTTTTCGGCTTTCGTTTCAACGGCGGGAGCCGCACCTTTATTCTCGGGAACGGCCGTCGGAATCAAAAGCGGGAGCGCACCGACCTTGATCATGTGCTTCATGATTTTTTCGCCTGTGCCGAGGATTTCCAGAGCGCCCTTCAGGGGAAGCGTCATGGAGATAAAGGGTTCACGCTTATGTTTGCCTTTTTCTTCGTCATACACAAGATGGAAATACTCAATGGAAACCAAACCGCGGGACAAGATGACATGACTTACGCCGTCACAGTAAATTTCATTCATGTTTTTTGCTCCAATTCACGTTGACGTTTTAGAACCGGACCCCCGGAGAATCGCCGTATGGTCTGAACCGAAAAAGCGCCTTCCGATCCCTTCGGCATCGGGCCGGGCGGTCGGGGAAGGCAGATTATTCTGATTTCAAACGCGTTACATCCGAGCTGATCTCCGGAAGCCGTATCCGGCTCCTGAACTCTACGTTACTATAGCCCCTTTCCGCATAAAAATCAACAGGCAAAAAGGACTTTTTTTGAGTTTTTTTGTTCATTGATGAAACAAACGGCGCCGGAACGCGGCTGAACAGACGGATTCCGACGCCTGAGAAGGGCGCGGACTCATTCCCGCAGAGGACAGCGTTTCCGCCTACTGCAGATTCATCGCAGTCGGCTGCGTGGAATTCGGCGGATACTCGGTCGGAACCGGGATCGGATCCTGCCGGTCGATTGCGCCGATGCGTCGCGAAATCGGCCAGAATACGAAGAGGGCGCGTCCGACGATGTTCCTGACGGGAAGCGGGCCCCAGTCGCGGCTGTCCAGGCTGTTCGCGGTGTTGTCGCCGAGGGCGAAACAGCAGTCGTCGGGCACAGTGAACTCCACATTCTCCTCCAGGCGCCCCATGCCGAGATGCCCCTGGTAGCCGCCCAGGCCGGAATACACCTTGCAAAACGCCGGATTGAACCATTCCGCCGGGCGGAACGTGTTTTCATTATTCGGACGGATGTACAGGTGGCCGTCCTGAATGCGGAGCGTGTCGCCGGGCAGTCCGGCAAGGCGTTTGATGTAGTAGTAGCCGGTCAGAGGCGTTCCGCGCGACGAATACAGCCCCTCGGTGTTGAACACGAACACCTCGCCGCGGCGGAGCGGCCTGAAATGGATGGAGACGCGGTCGACGAAAAGATGGTCGCCGGAGGAAACCCAGCCGTCGAACACCGTTTCTCCCTTCCGGTACATGCGGGAGCGGGGATCGTCCGGCAGATAGCGGAAGATGCTGTCGCGCGGTTCCTCGCCGGGAAGCAGGAAGTTCTCTCCGCCGAACCGGAGGATGGAGCCGGTCCGGTAGAAATCGCCGGGATGCAGCAGAGCCGGGATGAGCGAAGCCCACGGCCGGACGACCGGAACCGGGTCGGATTCGACCGTGGCGAAATCGCGCGGAGAGACGATCTTCGCGTTGGACGCGCCGAGCGGAGTGCAGAGTTTCACGAAGGAATTTCGGTGCGGCGCGGAGGCCTCGCGGTCGATATAGTGGATGCCGAACAGCGTCGGCTGCATGCTGCTGGTGGGAATCTGGAACGGCTGGACGAACAGCGCGCGCAGTCCGAACGCAACGCCGAACGCCACGGCGAGCACGTCCAGCACGGAACACATCCACGCCTTGAACGAAGACCGGCCGGAATACGCTGCGTAGTCCTGCGCCACGGCCTTCAGGGCTTCGGCGCATTGTTCCGGGTCGGAACCGGACTTTGCGACATTGGCGGCATTCGCGAATTCCGCAAGTTGAGCCTTCTCCTCGTCCGACAGGATGTCGTCGTCCTCGGCCAGCGTATGGCGCACGGACGAAACGATGTCGCGGTGGAGCTTGCGGTTGGACCGTTTCAGCCACAAAGTCTGGAGGAAATTCACGGACGGCCTCACTGTTCGTTGTTCTTCAGTACGGCGATGAACGCCTCCTGCGGGATGTTGACGCGTCCGATCTGCTTCATGCGCTTCTTGCCTTCCTTCTGTTTTTCCAGCAGCTTGCGCTTGCGGGTGATGTCGCCGCCGTAACATTTCGCCAGCACGTTCTTCCGCAGCTGGCGGACAGTCTCGCGGGCGATCACCTTGCCCCCGACCGCCGCCTGGATGGCGATCTGGAACATCTGCGGCGGGATGACCTCGGCGAGGCGTTCGGCGATCTCCCTGCCCCGCGCATAGGCGTGGTCGGAATGGACGATGCTGGCGAAGGCGTCGACCGGCTCGCCGTTCACGAGGATGTCGAGCTTCACGAGTTTTTCCGTCTGCCATCCGGCGGGTTCGTAGTCGAGGCTGCCGTAACCGCGCGTAATGGACTTAAGGCGGTCATGGAAGTCGATCAGGATTTCATGCATGGGGATGCACGCGGTGATCGTCACGTGGTTGGCGTCGATGCTCTCCGTATTCGTGCAGACGCCGCGCTTGTTCATCACCAGGTTCATGATGTCGCCGATGTACTCGGTGGGGGACATGATGTGCGCGTTGATGAGCGGCTCCTCGATGCGGTCGATCTCGGATGGATCGGGCAGATGCACGGGGTTGTCGATCTTCAGCATGTCTCCGTTGCGGAGATACACATGGTATATCACGCTCGGATACGTGGCGATGATGTCCATGTTGTACTCGCGGCGGAGGCGTTCCTGCACGATCTCCATGTGGAGGAGTCCGAGGAAACCGCAGCGGAACCCGAAACCGAGCGCGGCGGATGTTTCGGACTGGTAGTGAAACGCCGGATCGTTGAGCTGAAGCTTGGCCATGCTGAATTTCAGCTGTTCGTAATCGGCGGTGTCGATGGGGTAGATGCCGCTGAAGACCATCGGCTTCACGTCCTGGAATCCGGGCAGAGGTTCGGCGCACGGCGCGGCTGCGTCGGTGATCGTGTCGCCCATCTTCGCATCGGCCGGCGATTTCAGGTTCGGGATGATGTACCCGACGTCTCCGGCCTCGAGTTCCGGCATTGGCTTCATTTCGGGTGTGAAGACTCCGACCTCCTTGATTTCGCTTTCGAGTCCGGTGCTGAACATCTTCAGGCGGGTTCCGCGCGACAGGCCGCCGTTGAACATGCGAACGTATGTCACCACGCCGCGGTAGGCGTCGTAGATGGAATCGAAGATCAGCGCGGCGGTTCCGTCTTCCGCGGGCTTTTTCGGAGGCGGCACGCGCTGCACGATGGCTTCAAGCAGCTCCGGCACGCCGGTTCCGTCCTTTGCGGACACCAGCAGGACTTCCTCGCGCGGGATCGCCAGGATTTCCTCCAGCTGGCTGAAGCACAGCGGCAGGTCGGCGGCGGCGAGGTCGATCTTGTTGATGATCGGGATGATGAAAAGGTTGTGGCGCATGGCGAGGTTCACGTTCGCCACAGTCTGCGCCTGGACGCCCTGGGTGGCGTCGAGCACGAGGACCGCGCCCTCGCAGGCGGCGAGGGAACGACTGACTTCGTAGGAGAAGTCAACGTGGCCGGGAGTGTCGATGAGGTTCAGCTCGTATTCGAGCCCGTCGGACGCGGTGAAGAGCATGCGCACGGGGTGGGACTTGATCGTAATCCCGCGCTCCTGTTCCAGGTCCATGGCGTCCAGAAGCTGGGCGTGGACGAGGTCGCGCTTTTCGACCGTATGCGTGATCTCGAGCATGCGGTCGGCGAGCGTCGACTTGCCGTGGTCGATATGTGCGATGATGGAGAAATTGCGGATGCGGGTCAGGTCATTCATTGTTTTTTCCGGTGGATTTTTGGGCGGGGTGAAGGAGTTTCCATACGCGGTAGTATTCGGAAAGCCCCCATGCCTGGGCGTCGCAGCCGCGCGGCGTGTGGGGATAATCGCCGTCGAGAATCTCCGGCATGTGCATGATGCAGCCGTTGTCCAGCTGGACCGACATGGAGGACAGAAGACTGATCGCGGTGGCGCGTCCGAACCGACCGTGCGTGATGTAGTAGGCCTCCGGGAAGAGCGGCATCTGCCACGTCCACGCGGTGCCGTTGTGGTACGCCACTTTGCGGCGGGTGTCCTCGTCGCCGCAGTAGCGCCCCTGGTACGGACGCTGCGGATCGTTCAGAAGCGCGCCGTTCGCGCCATAAACCGGGAGCGGGTATTTGACCGGACGGTCCGCCAGACTCCGGATGCCGCCGGGCACGAGAAGCTCGGAGGCGTTGAGGAGAATGGTGCGCCGCAGCTTCGCATCCTCGACCAGCCCCAGCGTGATCGCCAGGAGCTGGTTCGGACGCAGATGATCGTCCGGCTCAGCCTTTGACGCCGGAGTTCCCGGCGCACAGTGGAGACAGTCGGAGAGGAAACCCTCTTCCCGCAGCGGGAAGTATTTGAGGAACGACTCCCTGACGCGGGCGGCGAGTTCGGACCAGCGGGCGGCTTTCTTTTCGGGGAGGGAATCGGCCAGGAACCGCAGGGCGGCGTACCAGAGGGCCTGGATTTCGACTGGATATCCTTCGCGGGGCGTTCCGGCCGGGTAGTTCGTATCCATCCATGTGAAATGCGCCGGGCTGAAAATGAGGCCGCTTTCCGCATCGCACGCGATGCCGTTCGGCGCGCCCTTGACCAGCCCTTCGGCCAGTTCCACGAGCACGTCCAGCAGCGTTCCGCGGCCCTTGACTTCCGTCTTCAGGAAACTGCGGCTGCCGAGCGCGCCGCACATGTCGCGCACGCCGATGAAAAGCCACAGCGGCGCGTCGGAGGTGTCGCGGTTGCCCGTGTCGGTTCCGGAAATCATATTGCAGATGGTTCCGTCCTTCACGAGCGAGGCGAACTGAAGCAGGATTTGCTTGACGTCCTCGTGAAACGCCGGTTCGGCGATCAGGGCGCGGACGAAAATAAGCGTGTCGCGGCCCCAGTCCAGGAACCACGGATAACCGGCGATCACGGTCTTCAGGCCGCCGCGCCTGACGATGAACGCCCGCAGACTGTTCAGCATGACGGTCTGCAAGTCGTCCGTCATCCGGTCATAGCACGGCTTCTTCTCCGGCACGGGCGAAATCTTCTCTTCGTCTTCGGAAGTCATGACCTGCCCGATCAGATGGAGCGTGTCATCGCCGCTCAGTTCGCACTTGAAATAGCCCGGGCTGTACAGATCGCAGTTCGGATCGAGTCCCCGGTCCGCCTCATTTTCCTGATAGTTCATGTACGACCACTCGTCGGAGCGGCGGAACGCGCCGCATGAGGACATCATGCGGAAAATGCGGTCGGGGGCGGGCTTGAACACGAATCCGCGCGCGGATTCGGACACGGCGGCGGGAAACGCGTTCTGCGGCCCCTCGGACGCCTTGGTCAGGCAGTGGAAATTGCGGTCCTCCAGGTCGGGGCTGATGATCATGTGAACCGGCTCCGCGTCGTCGATCGTCTCGCCGACGCCCGTATAGGCATACCGGTGGAACGACGCCCGGACGGCGTTGCGGTCCGGAATCATATTGAGCTTGAGCATAAGGCCGACCACGCGGGCGTTTCCGACGGGAACCTTGAAACACCATACTGCGCCGCCGTCGGACGCAATGTAAAAGCGGTCGATCATTTCGCTGGTGATCGACTGGCGTCTGGCGCGGCAGATCATCCACATGCGGAAACGCCGCCACATGATATGGCGGTCGACCGGAATCTCAGGATGCAGGTTCGCCAGCATGATCGCGTCGTAGCGGCTGAGGAGACGCCCCGTCTCGATGCAGACATGGACGGCGGCGCCGCGTCCGTTCGCCTGGAGAAATGTCCGGCCCTTCATGAAGAACTCGCCGCGCGTGAGGGAAACGACGCCCTTGTCGACGTCGGCCGGCAGGAGCATCAGCATGGCGTTGTCGCGGCGGAGTTCGTTGCCCTCGGACACGAAAACGGACACTTTCAGTTCGGTCGGCTTGTCGGGCGCAGGCAGCGGCGGCACGATGGAAATGAACCGTCCGTCCGCGCAGGAGATCGAACGCGCCGACGCAATCACGCGGCCGTCGTCGCGGGAAATATAGAACCGGAACCGGACAGGGGAGGAAACAAGGATCGAACGGCCCGGAGCGATGATGACTTCACGGCGGAGATCGGCCGGCCATTTCCAGACGACAAAGGGGATATCCGGACGGTCGTCGAAGAGATCCTGGAGGAAACCTTCGGGCGATTCGCGAAGACGGGTCGCGAGCGCGGGAATGTCGTCGTCGGCGAGGACCGGAGTTCCGCGTTTGGCGGTCAATGCCGTAAGAACGAGCGCGGCGGCCTGCTGTTCTTCCAGATGCTCGTATTCAGGATGTCCTCCGGCGGCGGCCTTTTCGATTTTCGGCAGCCATTCGGATTCCGGCGTCAGGCAGACCGCCTGGCCGGGCGAAAGGGGCAGGCTGCATTTATGGTCGTGCCGGAACAGGATGTCCAGACGGCGGCCCGAGATGAGGTCGTACATCTTTTCCCGCGTGAATCTGGCGTAGCTGATGTCCCATTCGACGGTCGTGGTGCGGTCGCAGTTGAGGTTCATGGCGGCGAGGATGAAATGCTCCGCGTTCCGGTTGGTGCGGATCAGGGCCACGGCGTCAGGGGAGCCGGAGTCGATGCAGCGGATGAACGCGCCGTTGAAGAACGCCGGATGCAGGGCGAGGATGGTATTGAGGCGGGCAATGAAGTCGATCTGGTTGGTGGAGGCGCCCCAGTTCAGCGCGCTGTCCTGATGCACATCGACTTTTTCCTTCGCGAACCACTCCACGCCGTTGGTGAATCCGAACGCACCGCAGGAGGACGCCAGCGCGCTCAACGCGGTCCGAAGCATGGCGTAGCGTTCGCCGGATGCGGCCAGGCGGTTGTTGTCGTGCGTCTCGGCGTAATGGATCATAATGCCGTTGGAGCACGACTCGTTCCATGCGTAGTTCAGGTAGCCTTCGATCTGCTCGCGGGAATAATTCTGGAACAGTTCGGAATACGCCCAGTCCATGTTCGCGCGGTCGAGCAGGGCCTGCGTGACTTCCGTCGCGCCGCCGAGCCCTTCCAGCAGGAAGACCGTATCCGGAAATTCGCGGCGGACCATGGCGACGATGTATTCCCAGGCGGCTTCCGGAATCATGTAGCCGGCGTCGCAGCGGAATCCGTCGACGCCGCGGCGGCACCAGGTCAGGAAGACGTTTGCCAAATATCTCCACAGCGGCGGGTTCTTGTGGTCAAGTTCAATCAAGTCGCCCCATGTGACGCCCCACGCGCCGGGGGAGACATACGTGCCGTCGTCCTGCCGGACGAACCAGTCGGGGTGTTCCTCCTGGAGCTTCGACGCCCAGCCGGTGTGGTTGATGGCGATGTCGAGGAAAATGCAGGCGTTTTTCCTGTGTACCGCATCAACCAGTTCGAAGAACTGTTCCAACGGCGAGGCTTTCGTGTCGAACTCCGCAAGAGAGGGATCGACCGCGGTGAAGTCCTGCGAGGCGTACGGGCTGCCGAAACGGCCCATGCGGGCATAGGTCGTGGGAACCGGGTTGATCGGGAGCAGGTGGATGATGCGGCATTTGAGACGATCGACGATATGGTCCAGTTCGCGGATAAGGCCGCGGAACGTTCCGCCCGGGGGAATTACGGAGTATCCGGCCTTGTCAAGCGCGGAGATGCTTTCATCCGTCACGCCGGATGGCAGCGCCGAAACGGAACGTCTCTCGTTCGGACCGAACTGGCGGACGAAAGCGCAGTAGACGGTGTTCGAAGCGCAGTAGTCGGCGGAAATCACGTTCAGGTGCAGATTGTCGCCTTTGATCCACGTCGTATTGCCGTCGTCGTCCACGACGCCGCATTTGCATTCGAAATGACCGACCTCGGCCAGCGCAAGCCGGACACGGAACGAGTATTCGTCGGTCCGCTGCATCGGGATATTGTTCCAGTCCTGTCCGATCGGGTTCAGTCTGCTTTCCGTGCGGAGTATGATCTCGTCGCGGTGGATGGCGGCGTTTCCGATGTTGGTGCAGAGGAACGCGCGGCCATTCAGCGGTTCGGAACCGGTAAGGATGAATTCGATCGTATCCCCGCAGAACCGCTGAATGTGTTTTCCGGCCTCGGGGTATTGCGTCAGTTCAGGCATTCTCGCGTCTCCTGTTTGCCGCCGGGCGGCGTTGTCACTTGATTTCGACGTCCTTCGTCTTCGGGAAAACCGTGATCTCGAACACCTCGGATTTCGTCTGGAGCGTGTTCAACGCGATCTGGGCGCAGAGCGCGACGGTGTAGCGGGCCTTGCGCCTGGGCGGCTCGACGTGTTCCAGGAACGACAGAGGCACGTCGATCAGGACGCTGTTGTTCGGCTGAAGGACGAGCGCGGAACGGCGCGGACGGGAGGATTTCCGCATGGAAGCGTCGCCGGGCTTCACGTCGGGCCATGCGAGCTTCCATTCGTCGTCCTTGATCTCTCCGGACTTGCCCGGCTCGCAGAAAGCGTAGTGCAGCCGGATGTTGTCGGTCTCGTTCATGTACCATTCGTTCACGGAAACGACCGAAACATCCTGATTCTTGAGCAGGAACGTTATCGACTGGTTCGGCGCCCCGAGCGTGTAGTCCAGGCGCAGGTAGCCGTGTTCCAGCGACATTTTCGCCGTGACTTTCTGAAAATACTTCGTTTCGTCGAATTCATGCTGCACACCCGGTTCGGCGGAACATGCGCCGAGGACCAGAAGCGCGGACAGCGCGGACAGGATTCTCGTCGTTTTCTTCATTTTCCGGTCGCTTTCTCCGGTTCCCGCCCGCCGTTTCCGCATGGCGGGAAACCGTCTGTGGTTCCGGTGCGGCTCAGCCGCGGTGGGCCGTGGCGCCGGATTCGAGGGCGTCCCTCACGTCGTCGTTCACGCCGGTGTACTTCGGGTTGCCGGGCATAATGCCGCGGTTCGACTGCTTGATGAAGTTCACGAACAGCTCGACTTCCGGGCAGTTCGGGATCGTCTTTTCGATCTGTTCCAGCGCGTGCGGACTGTTCAGCCCCTCGAAGAAGAACGTCTTGATCGCGCGGCGGATCGCCAGACGGGCGTCCGGGGTGATGTTCGCGCGACGCAGGCCGATCGTGTTCGGTCCGCAGATGAAGTTCGTTTCGCGGAGCATGCAGAAGGGCGGCACATCCTGGCCGATCAGACAGGTCGGTCCGATCATCGCCAGCGCGCCGATACGGCAGAATTGGTGGACGAGGGCGAATCCGCTCATGACGGCGCCGTCGCCGACCTGCACATGACCGGAAAGCGAGGTATGGTTCGCGATGGTCACATGGTCGTCGATCACCACGTCGTGCGCCACATGCACGAACGCCATCAGCAGCACGTGGTTGCCGACGATGGTCTTCAGCTGTTCAAACGGCGGACGGTGGATGGTGACGAACTCGCGGATGACCGTATGGTGTCCGATTTCGCAGAAGGAAACGAGTCCGCGGTAAAAACGGTGGTCCTGCGGCTCGGCGCCGACGAGGGCGTTCATGTAGATGCAGCAGTCGGAGCCGATGGTGGTATAGCGGCAAATCTTGACGTGGGCGTCGATATAGCAGTTGTCGCCGATCTTCACATTGTCTTCGATGACGGCATAAGGCCCGATTTCGACGTTTTTGCCGATCTGGGCGTCGGGAGATACGATCGCGGTTGGGTGAATCATGAGATGTCCTTTCGGGTTCCTGAAAAAGATGCTTCCATAATATACCCCGCCCCTCCCCTCTTATCAAGCGCATTTCTTAATATTTAAAGCAAAAAACTTCATTTGCGCGGCAGGGAAGTCAACGCAACGGCGCGTCGGCCGCGACGGCAAAGGCGCGTCCGTTTCGTACAGACTGCGGGAATGAACGGCGACCGGTTCAGCTATACGGCCGCGGACGGCACGGGCCATTCCAAACGGCGCGCAAACCCGGGAGATCAGATCACATGGCGTCGGGAATGCCGATCGTCAGGGCGGCGAGGCCGTCCGCGAGGATGTCGCGCACGGCGAAGCAGAGGGCCAGGCGCATCGTGCGGACCGCGGGGTCGCCTGCGTTCAGCACCTGCTTTTCGCGGTAGAACCGGTTGAAGAGCTTCGCCAGGTCGAGCAGGTAGTTCACGAGGATGGAGCAGTCCATCTTGTCGGCGGAGGACCGGATGGCGTCGGCGTACCGCAGGGAAGCCACGGCAAGAGCCTTCTCCTCCGGCGAATCGGCCAGCGACCAGTCGACCGAAGCGGGATCGAACGGGATGCCTGTGTCGCGGCATTTCCGGACGATGGAGTTGATGCGGGCGCAGACGTACTGCACGTACGGGCCGGTGTCGCCCTCGAATTTCAGCGACGCCTGCGGATCGAACATGATCGTGGTCTTCGGGTTGAATTTCAGCAGCATGAATTTCAGCGCGCCCATGCCGATGATCTCGCTGCGCCCCTCCAGGTCGGCGGGCGGTTCCTCGCCTTCCTTCACGCGCTCCATCGCCGCCGCCTTCGCCAGACTGTGCATCTCGTCGAAGAGGTCGTCGGCGTCGACCACGGTTCCCTCGCGGCTCTTCATGCGGCCGGACGGCAGGTTGACCATGCCGTAGGAAAGGTGGTAGAGGCTGTCGGCCCAGGCGTAGCCGAGGCGGCCGAGGATCGTGAAGAGCATGCGGAAATGCAGGTTCTGTTCGTCGCCGACGACCCAGACCATGGTGTCCGGGCGATGCTCCTCGTGCTTGAGGATCGTGGTGCCGATGTCCTGCGTAATGTAGACGCTGGTGCCGTCCTTGCGGAGGAGGACCTTTTCGCCGAGCTTGCCAAGGTCGACCGTGACCGCGCCGTCCGCGCGTTTGCCGAAAACGCCCTTCGCGAGGGCGTCGGCGATGACGTCCTTGCCGAGCAGATAGGTCTGGCTTTCGAGGTAAGTCTTGTCGAAATGCACGCCCATGCGGCGGTAGGTCTCGTTGAACCCGTCGATGACCCACTTGTTCATGGTGGCCCACAGGGCGCGGACCTCGGGATCGCCTGCCTCCCATTTGCGGAGCATTTCCTGCGCCTGCCTGCCGAGCTCGGTTTCGAGGAAGAGGTCGTCGGAGGACCTGTCTGCGAGTTCGGGGCGCGCGGCCTTCAGGGCCTTGACCTCGTCGGACAGCATCTGATTGAACTTGACGTAGAAATTTCCGACGTAGTGGTCGCCCTTGATCCCGGCCTGTTCCGGCGTGACGCCGTTTCCGGTCAGCTTGTAGGCGAGCATGGATTTGCAGATGTGGATGCCGCGGTCGTTGATGAGGTTGACAGGCACGACCGTATGCCCGGCGCGCGCCATCACGCTGGCGAGCGTCATGCCGATGCAGTTGTTGCGGACATGGCCGAGGTGCTGCGGCTTATTGGTGTTCGGCGCGGAGAACTCGATGAGTATCTTGCGGCGGGAGCCTTCCGGGAACGGCACGTCGGCGAGGAGCGACTTCACGTCGGCGGCGGAATCGCGGAACAGCGCGGCTGGCCTGAGCGTAATGTTCACGAACGCCTTGATCTTCTCGGCGGACTCCACATCCGGATCCTTCAGCAGGAGTTCGGCCGTCTCGGCGGCCAGCGCGTCCGGCGCGCCCTTCAACGCTTTCGCAAGTCGGAAGCAGTTCACAGTCAGATCGCCGTTCATGCCGGCGGGACACGGCTCCCACGGGATGTCGAATGAGGAATCAAGGGAACGCGAGGCGCGGAAGGAATCCGCCAGACGGGAAAGGCATTGGATTTTCATGAAAACGAGGGAAAGTTGAGATGGGAAAGTGAATTAATGCGTTGTGCGGATCAGCGTGACGGGAGCGGACGGCTTCACGCGGATGACGTATTCGCCGAGCGCGGCGGGGAGCAGCGCGGTCATGCAGCGAGGGATGGTCGTCACCGCGCCGCGGACCTCCACGTTCACCGGTCCGCTGATAGCGGTCAGCAGATGGAAACTGCGCGTGGACCGGGTCGTATCCGGCCAGTCTCCGGCAAGACGGAGTTCATCGCAGCGGAACTGCGGGCAACGGTTGATGATCGCATATTTGCGGTTGCGCGCGGCATTGTCGCTGACGCCCGAGATGCGGGCCGGCGTGCGGTCAATGAAGTCGATGCAGCGGAGCCCCTCCTCGACATGAAGCTCATGGTCGGGATCGGGCCGCCCCCAGTCGTTCAGCAGATAGTCGGAACCGCTGTTCTGCTGGATGTCGAGCACCAGGTTTCCGGGGTCGATGCAGTGAACGCGTCCGGCATTCACAAAATACGCGTCTCCGGCCACGGCGTCGAAGGACTGAAGCACGGTCTCCACATCGGGCGTAGCCAGCAGCTCCATGAAATGGTGGCGCGTGGCGTTCGCGCGGATGCCGACCATGATCTTCGTTCCCGGATCCGCGTCCAGCACGTACCACATCTTCGTCTTCGGCTCCGCGCCGTTTCCGATCCGCCTGGCGGCGTTCTCATCGGGATTCACCTGTAGCGGGATGCGTTCGCCCGTGTCGATGATCTTCACCAGAAGCGGGAACCGCGTGTCGCGGGCCATGTCGCCGATCAGGTAGGAGGGGCCGAGCGTCGTGCAGAGTTCGTGAAGGGTCTTTCCCGCCAGAGGACCGTTCGCGATCACGCTTTCGGCGCCCTCCCGGTCGCAGATATCCCACGCCTCGCCGAACCGGCCTTCCTCCGCGGGGAGTTCGCGGTTCAAAACGCGCGCAAGCTTTTCGCCGCCCCACGAGGTCCTGCGGTACATCGGCTCGAAGAGGAGCGGATACAGATCATCTTTGAAAATGGTTGTCATCGGCAGAAAATCCGTTCAGTTTTTTACAATGCGACAATACAATATACAGCGCGAACCGAAAATAACAAACCGTGCGGGCGCTTTTTTTCAAAAAAAGCGTGCGACGCACCGGGAACGCCCCTGCCCCGCTCACGGGCCTCCACGGAAAAAACAGCAAGGAAAAAAGCGCGGCGCGAACGGAAGCGGAAGCAACTTCCGGCGTTCATTCAGTCGCGCTTCATGCGCCCGAAGAGATTGCCGTATTTTTTCAGGTTCAGCGATTCGACGAACGACGCGATCTTGGTTGTAGTGGAGCACGGATCGATCGAGGCGTCCATGCAGTCGCCCTCCAGCGCCAGCATCGGCAGTCCGATCTCCTCAAGCTCTTCGCGCAGGAGCTTGGTGAACGGACGGTCGGCGAGGCTGCAGCGGCCGAATCCGTGCGTGTACAGAATGCAGCCGGTGAATTTCGCTCTGGCCGAAATGTCCTTCACATATTTTACGCGAAGCTTCGGATCCAGGAACCCGGTCGTAAGGAGCTTCCGTGCGAGGGACTCGTACGGGCGTTTCGGATCAAGCGGAGCCCAGCCGACGAAGTTTGTCTCCTCGAACACGATCGGCGCATTGCAGACGGTTTCGATATAGTCGAGGTGCTTGGAATCATAGAACGGAGGCAGATGCAGCCAGAGCAGACGGTGGGTGTCGTCGATGGAATACCGTTTCTCCGCCCATTCCTTCTTCCTGAGCAGTTCCTCGTAGTAGGTCCTCTGGATGTCGACAAGCTCCTTCGTGCCCCACAGCTGACTGAAGATGACGGCGTTGTAGACCGCTTCCGACCCCCGGATCAGCGGCGGCGAGGTCCAGCGCAGCTCATTGCATTTGCGCGAATAGTCCGCCGCGAGGTTGGACAGAACGCAGGCCTCCTCCAGCCGCGCCGGGTCGAGCCTGTAGCCGAACGCCTCCTCCATCTGCTCCACGGACTGACGCAGGCCGTCGGCGATCTGCCCGACAGCGTTGGTGTTCATGATGTTGATCGGAGTGTGGAGCGAGAAGAACCGGTGTTCGAAGCCGTAGGTGCGCGCGAGATCGGCGAAGATGCGTTCGCCCTGCTGGCACGGCTGGCTGGTGGAAACCGCGAAATCTGGCGTCTTCAGCGGCAGCCCCTCCAGCATGCGCAGGAAGGAACATGTCTGCTGATCGAAACCTTTGCGGGCGGCAATGTCGAGCGCGGCCTTCACGCGCTTCGAACTGCGTCCGAAGAGCGCGGCATACGTTTCCAGCGTCAGGATCCGCGCGCCGAACGCGTTCAGTATCTCGGTCGGGAAGAAAAGGTTGCGCCAGACGGTAGGCTTGTCCTTCTCGCCGAAGAGGAACGCGCGTTTGTTGCTGGCCACGCGCATGGCGACGGATTTCTGGCGGGTCGGCTCGTACTGGACGGGATCCGGGTCGAGCTTGCCGCGCAGCTTGCTGTATTCGAGCGCAAGGACGGCGGCGCCAAGCGCGCCCATGACGTTATGGAATTCGGGTATGATGATCTCGCACCCGGTGATCTCCTTCATGAAATACGCGACGGCATGGTTCGAGGCCACGCCTCCCTGGAACAGGATCGGATGCGCGGGGTCATGGTGCATCAGCATCTGCCCGACGCCGTTCAGGATCGTACGGGCCTGCGCCCGGCAGGCGCCGGCGAGCAGGTCGCCCAGCGGGATGCGGTTTTTGAACTTGTTGATGGAGGTGGCGGACAGCACGGCGCAGACGGAACTGAACTCCGTTTTCGCGTCGTAGTTCACCTTGTCGGCCATTTCCTCGACCGGGATGCCGAGCTTGGCGGCAACGCTGTCGAGGTAGCTGCCCGTACCCGCGGCGCACACGCCGGACATCATGGACACCCACATGCCCATCTTGTGGTTGAAAACCATGCATTTGCTGTCCTGGCCGCCGCAGTCGATGATCGCGTCCACGTTCGGATAGTACCGTTTCGCTCCGGCGACGTGCGCGGAAACTTCGCTGACTTGGAAATCGTACGGAATGAAGCGTTTCGTGTCCTCCACGATCTGGCTGCCCGTCACGACCGTGCAGGCGATGTCTCTGGCTTTAAGCCCCTTATCCGCCGCCTCTTGCGCAGCTTTCGCCGTCGTTTCGCATTCAATGCTTTCGGCGTTCAGCCCCGCTTCGGAAAAAAAAGTGGCGAGGGTCTTTTTCAGCGCGCCCATATTGCAGCGGCCGCAGGAACTGCAACGGCCGGAACAGGACAGCAACCCCGATTCAATCGGCTTCGTCCTCTGATAGGTCGTATGCACCACACGGCCCTTGTCGGTGATGAGGACGGCCTTGAATGTCGTGGACCCGATATCGATCCCAAGGTAATACTTCATCAATAGCACCCAATGGCAAATGTGTCAGATAAAAAATATCTTTATAATATAACTCTTCTTCGCGCCTTTTCCAAATTGAAAACAAGAAAATGAAAGACATTTCTTTTTGCTCTTTCTCTTACGGAAAACCGCGCTGTTCCGTCTCCCCGGAAAAAAAACCCCCGGATGCATGGGAATCCGGAGGAATCGGGAATCGCACTGAAACGTGAAAATCAGTGACGTTCGCGCAGCCAGGCCTCGACGAACTGGTCCAGGTCGCCGTCGAGTACGGCGGCGGTGTTGCCCGTCTCCACGCCCGTGCGGAGGTCCTTCACCATCTGATACGGCTGGAGCACGTAGGAACGGATCTGGTTGCCCCAGGAATTGTCCGTCTTTTCGCCGGAGATCTGCGCCGCCTGCTGACGGCGTTTTTCCTCTTCGAGCTCGTACAGGCGCGCCTTCAGCATCTGCATCGCCATCGCACGGTTCTTGTGCTGGGAGCGTTCCACCTGACAGGAAACCACCACGCCTGTCGGCAGGTGGGTGATGCGGACCGCGCTGTCCGTGCGGTTCACGTACTGGCCGCCCGCGCCGGATGCGCGGTAGGTGTCGACGCGGAGGTCTTTCTCGTCGATCTCGATGTCGATCTCGTCCTCGATCTCGGGGAAGGCGTCCACGGATGCGAACGACGTATGGCGGCGCGCGTTGGCGTCGAACGGGGAAATGCGGACGAGACGATGCACGCCGCGTTCGGCGCGCATGTAGCCGTAAACGAATTCCCCGGTGACTTTCAGGACCGCGCTCTTGATTCCGGCTTCGTCGCCTGGCTGCATGTCGATGATCTCGTCCTGGAACCCGCGGCGCTCGAACCAGCGGCGGTACATGCGGAGCAGGATGCTGGCCCAGTCGCACGATTCGGTGCCGCCCGCGCCCGCGTGGATGTACACGAAGCTGTTGCAGCGGTCGAACTTGCCGGAAAGGAAACTCACGATCTCGAGTTTTGAGAGTCCGGCCTCGAGCTTGGCCCAGGCGTCGTCGGATTCCTCCAGAAACGAAGCGTCCTCCTCGGCGAGTTCGGCGATCGCGAGGAAGTCGTCCGCCTCGCGTTTCAGCTTGTTGAAGGGCTCCACGATGTTCTTGCAGGAGGAGAGCTTCTGCACGGTCGCCTGCGCCTTCTCCTTGTCGTCCCAGAAATCGTTCTGCGCCATGGTCTTCTCAATCTCGGCGATCTGCGCCAGAGTTTCGTCCACGTGCAGATAGTTCGACAGCTTCGACAGGCGTTCCGTCAGGTCCGCGCCGTGCGCTTTGATTTCGTCAATGGTCATTCGTTGTCTCCAGGGGATTATGCCAGGCTGCGGACAAGCGCCGCGGCGTCGGACACTGCCTGTCCGATGGCTTCCCAGTTCCCCGCGCGCATGTCGGCGGTCTTGCCGAGCCATGTGCCGCCGACCGCCGCGATCTCCGGAACCGCCAGATAGTCCGCCGCGTTCGCGCTCGTCACGCCGCCGGTGGGCATGAATCGGACGCCGAGGTGCTTGTAGGGCGCGATCAGGGATTTCAGGAACTTTACGCCGCCCGCGGCTTCAGCCGGGAAATACTTCAGGAACCGGCAGCCAAGCTCCATGGCCTGTTCCGCCTCGGACGGGGTGCATACGCCCGGCGCGAACGGATACCCGCATTTCACGGCTTCCTTCACGACGGTCGGATTGAAGCCCGGCGCCACGGCGAACTTCGCGCCCGCCTCGAAAGCCCGGTGCAAGTCGCGCACGTTCAGCACGGTGCCCGCGCCAAGGTAGAGGCCGGGGAACTCCTTCGCGGCAGCGCGGATGACGCTCTCCGCCGCTTCGGTGCGGAACGTAATCTCGGCCGCCGGGAGTTGTTTCTCCTGAAGGATCGAACACATTTTGAGTCCGTCGTCGAGGTTGTCGAGAACCAGGACCGGAACAATCCGGATCGCGCTCAGACGTTCCAGAGCGGCTTTGACGTTCTGCTGAAAAAGTTCCATGGTGCTTTGCCTTTCCGTATGAGAATTGGTTGTTGTTGCGTTTTCAGACGGGCGGCGGCCCGTTTATTTCTTCTTCAGGACGAGTTTCGCGGCGCCGCCGTTCACGGCCTCTTCCGTGACGATGCATTCCTTCACGTCTTTGCGTGACGGCACATCGTACATCACGTCCAGCATGACGCTTTCCAGAATGGACCGCAGGCCGCGTGCGCCCGTGCCCTTTTCATAAGCTTTCTTCGCGAGCGCGGCGATGGCGTCGTCCGTGAATGACAGATTCACGCCCTCCATTTCCATAAGGGCCGTGTACTGGCGCACGATCGAGTTCTTCGGCTCGACGAGGATCCGCTTCAGGGCCTCTTCGTCGAGCGGAGTGAGAGCGGCCGTGACCGGGATGCGTCCGATGAACTCGGGAATCAGGCCGAACTGCACGAAGTCCTCCGGCTCGACGGCGGACAACGGCGACTCGAGCAGAATCCTGTTTTCCTCCTCGATACGCTTGTCTTCCTCGCTGGCGTGTTCCGTTCCCTGCACAAATCCGAGCACGTGACGCCCCACGCGGCGCTGGACGATCTTGTCCAGCCCGACGAACGCGCCGCCGCAGATGAAAAGGATGTTCGATGTGTCGACATGCAGATATTCCTGCTGCGGGTGCTTGCGTCCGCCCGTCGGCGGCACGTTGGAAACAGTTCCTTCGATGATCTTCAGGAGGGCCTGCTGAACGCCTTCGCCGGAAACGTCGCGCGTAATGGAGACGTTCTGACTTTTCTTCGCGATCTTGTCGATCTCGTCGACATAGATGATGCCGACCTGCGCGCGCTCAATGTTGTCGTCGGCGGCCTGTACGAGACGCAGGATGATGTTCTCCACATCCTCGCCAACGTACCCGGCTTCCGTCAGGGTCGTGGCGTCCGCGATGCAGAACGGCACATCGAGCATTCTCGCGAGCGTGCGGGCGATGAGCGTCTTGCCGCTGCCGGTGGGGCCGATCAGCAGGACATTGCTCTTGTCCAGATCGACGTCGGAGGAATCGTAGAGGTTTTTGGATTTCAGACGGTTGTAGTGGTTGTGTACGGCCACGGACAGGATCTTCTTCGCCTGTTCCTGACCGATCACATAACGGTCAAGCTCGGCCTTGATTTCCGCGGGCGTCGGCACTTTCAGGTTGTCCACGAACGACGGCAGACGGCTGGACTTCGGTCTGGCGACAGCCCCTTCAGATTCCTCTTCCTCGGATCCCGACGCTTTAGCAGTCGTGCAGGGGAAACCGTTCCGGGTGAACAGCGTGTCGCAGATGGACACGCAGCCGCGGCAGATGGAAGCGCCGCTCGGCCCGGTCAGAAGACCGCCTTTCACTTCATTTTCCGAACGTCCGCAGAAAGCGCAGCGTTTGAATTCCTTCATAGCTCAGTTCCCTTTGACCTTGAGGGCGGCGACGTCCGCGCGGGGCGGCAGGACATGGTCCACGAGGCCGTATGCTACAGCTTCTTCTGCGGACATGAAGTAGTCGCGCTCGGTGTCGCGTTCGATCTTTTTCAGGGTCTGGCCGGAATGTTTCGCCAGAATGCCGTTCAGGGCGGCCTTCGTCCGCAGGATCTCCTTCGTGTGAATCTCGATGTCCGTCGCCTGCCCTTCCGCGCCGCCGAGGACCTGGTGGATCATGATGCGGGAGGACGGCAGGGCGTAGCGTTTGCCCTGCGTTCCGGCGGCCAGCAGCACGGCGGCCATGGAGGCCGCCTGCCCCATGCAGAACGTGCAGACGTCGCACGGGAGCGACTGGATCGTGTCGTAGATGGCGAGGCCGGCTGTCACCACGCCGCCGGGCGAATTGATGTACAGGGAAATGTCCTTCTTCGGATCCTCGCTCTTCAGGAAGAGCAGTTCCGCCACAATCAGGTTCGCAATGGCGTCGTCGATGGGATCGCCCAGCAGAATGATGCGGTCGCGGAGCAGCCGGGAATAGATGTCGTAGGAACGTTCGCCGTTTCCGGTCTGTTCGACGACGATCGGAACGAGGGTGTTGCGGGTTCTGGTCGATTTCATGGTTTCATCTCCTTGTTTTCTGTTGGACTCTCTGTCAAAAACGCACGGCCTTCGTGCTTCTTTCGACGCGCAAAGGCCGGTCATTCTGCTGGCGGAATGGCCAGACTTTATGGTACGCGCCGGGAGAAGCGTCCGCCTCTCCGGCGTTCTGTTCGTTTTTACTTCGCGGCGGCTTTCATGCGGCGTTCCGCAAGCACGCCGAGGGTCTTCTCCACGAGGAGCTCGATCTCAAGCTCGTTGAGACGACCGGTGCGCTGGAGTATCTCTGCGAGACGGGCTGGCTCCATGCGGGTCTGCTGCGCCATGTTCTGGATGGCCTGGGCGACTTCCTGCTCGGAAAGCTTGACCTCTTCGATCTTGGCGATCTTGCGCATGATGAAATTCTTGCGGAGCTGGTCGGAGGCTTTCTTCTTCGCCTCTTCCATGTGCTGGTCCTTCTCTGCTTCGAACTTGTCAAGGGCTTCCTTGTCCTGTCCGACGGCGTACTGGAGCAGCTTGTATTCGTTGTCCGTGGCGGTCTCAAGCGACTTCTTCGGCAGATCGAACTGCGGAGCCTTTTCGAGGATGGCGGCCTGAATGGACTCCATCGTCTTGGAACGGCTCATGATCTCGGCCTGGCGGGTCGCCAGATCGTGATAGAACTTGGTCAGTTCTTCAACGGATTTGAACTCCATCTTTTCGGCGAGCTTCGCCATGTCCTCGATCGGTTCGCGGCGCTGGCCGTCGTGAATCTTCACCTTGTAAGTGACTTTCTGGCCGCGGAGGCCTTCCTCGCGCCAATCGTCAGGGAATTCCGCGGTGAAGGTGCGTTCGTCGCCGATCGAAGCCCCGATGAGGGCTGCGTTCACGCCGGGAATCATTTCCTGTCCGATCAGGTAAACCCAGGCGGAATCGCTCTTGACCGCGCGCTTCAGGGAATCGGAAGCGTCATCGGGAAGCGTGAAATCGCTTTCATAGGAAACGTGAAGCATGTCGCCTTCCTTTGCGGCGTCGGCGATGGGCGCAAAGCTGCTGTACTGGGCCTTGGCGCGTTCGATGAGGTCTTCCTCGATCTTGGCGGCGTCCTCGGCGGCCGCGGCCTCGCCGAGCTCCTTGTAGTCGGGGAGCTCGAATTCGGGCGCAATCTCGAAATCGCACTTCATCGTGAATTCCTTGCCCTCTTCAAGCGTTCCTTCCGGCTCAAGCTTGCTGTAGGAGATGATGTCGAGTTCGTCCGCCTTCTTGGAAAGCAGATCGTATGCGGCAACCTGGAGCAGCCGTCCGGCTTCCTCGTCGACGTAGCCTTTATAGCGGGCCTTCACCATGGCGACCGGAGCCTTGCCGATGCGGAATCCGGGAATCTGCGCCTTGCGGGCGACGCTCTTTGCGGCCGTCAGGAAAAGATCGGCGGACGCTTCCGCGGGGAGCGCGAATTTCGCGTCGCGCCCGCAGACGTCGGTGTCAGTGATGGTGAGGGTGAATTGTTCTTTCCAGCTGGGAGTGGACATGTTTTTCTTGCCTTCGTGATTGGTTATCTGAATGTTGTGTCGGTAACGGATTCGGACTGTTCCGCGCCGGAGACGGGAACCTTCATAAGAAGATGTAAGTATATAATATATACCGCTCTCTCCTGATTTTCAATCCGATTTTCCGCATTTTTCTTATTCTTTCGCATATTTCGCGTTCGATGATCGAAAAGAAGGGGGATGAGCGCCCAATCTTACAAAACAGGGAGGAGCGGGAGCATTGCAGCGGGATGAAGGAGTTCCCATGTGAGCGGAGCATTATTTAGCGTTATAATACCTCTTTTATCCCGGTTATCATCTCGAATGAAGCTCTTTCCTCCGCTCGGGCGCCCTCTTGTCAGGCGTAATAATCCCTCACGCATTTTTCCATGCGCTTACTTTCTCAAAACGGCAATAGAGGGGAATTCAAAGGCTTTTTCAAATGCTTTTTCGCGGATGCAAGGCGAAAAGGATTTGACTTTTCGCAAAAGAGCGCTATATTGATATGTTGCCGATTGGATTTCGGCATCGTCGGGATGTAGCGCAGCCTGGTTAGCGCGTTTGACTGGGGGTCAAAAGGTCGTGAGTTCAACTCTCATCATCCCGACCATTTGTTAACAACAGAACCGCAAGAGCTTGTAACGCTTCTGCGGTTCTTTCTTTTTGCCATCAGAGACTCGGTTGTGGCAGATTTGTGGCGCAAACCGAAAAAAACGGCATCAAACCGATTCTGACGGAAAAGCCAAGTTTTTTCTCCCGTTTCCCGGTCTGAAACGACCTCAGAACCCCCAACTTTTTCATTTCCTTTGCATCCCATGACCCTTGCCGGGAAATCGGGTATGTTGCCGTTCATAATCTCCGTTGCTGTTTTGTTGTCCTTGAGCACGCCGTCGACACCGCATGAGCGTGAAATACGAGATAAAGCCCCGGCTCCCACCGGATCAGGGTGAGAGCACGGGGTGTTTGAACATGCGGCAGACGTGGCAGTGAAAGTCATGCCTTATTCCTCCGGTTCCTCGGAGACGTCGTCGGTATCCTCTGACATGCCGTTGTCAATATCAAGTTCATCTTGATAGTCGATTTCATCATCGGAAAGATCGTCTGCCTCATCCGTCAGATTATCAACCTCGTTCATCAGGGTATCCTCCGATTCCTTTTTGAACTTGGCTTTTGACCTAACGAACTTCGAGGTATCCTTTTTGGACTCGGCTTTCGCCACCAACTCCGCGAGCTTTTTCTCGACCTTAGCGTA
>Ga0265298_10003026_pt1 | contig 22615 bp, 15 predicted proteins | sample AusTroGonzalo_MG_3_FD_193486 | JGI IMG/M metagenome (GOLD analysis project Ga0265298, IMG submission 193486) | Bovine rumen microbial communities from tropical cattle in Woodstock, Queensland, Australia - Gonzalo_01 | ecosystem: Host-associated > Mammals > Digestive system > Stomach > Rumen ...
AGACAGGAGCGAAGGCGCAGTCGCATGCGGCGTCTCGACGAGCTTCACAACGGTCGGCGTCACGGCCGGAATCGGCTTCGGCGCAGGCGCGGCCACTGCGGGCGCGGCCTCCTCCTCCGTCGGGAAGTCAAAGGAGGCGATCTCCATGAGACCGCAGCGGATAGAGTCGCCCTTCTCGATCTTCTCGGGCGCCTCTATCTTGACTCGGTTGCGGTACGTGCCATTGGTGCTGCCGAGGTCTTCGACGTACCAGCCGCCGTCCTTGAAGAAGATTCGCGCATGGTGACGCGAGAATCCGTCCACGTTGATTGGAGCGATCGTGTTGCCAAGATCGCGTCCGATTGTCACTACAGAGGACTTATCAAAGACATATCCCATGTAGACACCCTTGATGTTGGCGATGAATCTAATCTTCATGATGTTTGCAATTATACCACATTTTCACCGGTCAGACAACTGGGGCGCGGGGTTTTCCGTGCGCGTCAAAGTTGGCGGCCGCCCTCGTCCGCGGTATGCACCTGTCCCGCGAACGGAAGCTTCTCGCACGGCATGTCGCGCCATTCGACCTTGTTGCCGCGCAGGGTGAAGCCGCTGCCGTTCTTGGCGTAGAAGACGTATCCGGGAGGGTTCACGAACGTGCAGCCCTCGACAAGGATGTCGGCGACGCCTCGGGGTGACGGCGCAACCTTGCGTCCGGACGCCCGGTCGGCCTCCACCTCGGCGGCGAACGCGGCGTTCTCGATCGGCACGTTCTTCAGCGGGAAGTATCCATCCGGCGGAATGCTGAGGACGGCGTGGATCTGCGCGACCGGGGCGTTCTTGTCGACGCAGTTCTCGAAACGGCAGTTCCTCACGACGATGTTCGTGCAGCCGACACCCTCGCACCAGACGTTGTAGCTGTAGCACGACGCGAACTTGAGCGGGGTCCCGCGCATCGGGCCGAACGAGCAGCCGTCGAAAGTGATGTTGTTGCCCTGCACGACGATGCGGCTTCCCGCCGAGTCGTGGAAGCGGCAGTCCTTGACGAGGAAGTTCTCCGTCGCGAACGCGTGGTCGTAGAGGACGTAGACGAGCCCCTTCTGCTCCGGCAGGTCGCGGTCGAACGCGATCGTCTCGCCGTCGATCCTCTCGATGCGCCCCGTCCAGCCGGTGTCCGAGAAGTCCTCGTTCTTGATTCCGACGAGCGTGCCCGGACGGAACAGCGTGTAGCCGACGCCGCGCGAGTTCACGACCTCGACCGTGCGCGGCGAGCGGCGCTGCGCGACCTGCGTACGGTCGTGGAGGTTCACGAAGTCGTCCTGGTTCATCGTCACCTCGCACCCGACCATCTTGCAGAAGCCCTGCGACTGCACGACGTGGTACGCGTCGGCGGTCGACGTCACGGGATACTTCTCGCCAGGCTTGGAGCGCACGTTGACGTTGACGAGCTGCCAGCGCTTCTGCGCGCCGCGCGTCTCGATGCCGATTCCCCAGCAGCCCCAGACGTCGACGTTCTCGAGCGTGAAGTCGCGGTTCGAGTCCATCACGATCCCGTCCATGCCGTAGTAGTGGTGCGAGATGGAGTAGGTCGCGCCATCCCTGATCCACTTCACGAAGCTGCGGTTCGACGTCGCCGAGTAGACGCCCTCCATGATCTTCGCGACGTGTCCGTAGTCCGGACGCACAAAAGGCCAGACGCGGAGCCGCGTGGGCGAGAGCCACTCGCTCTTCGCCCCGACGTGCCCGAGGACCTGTCCGAAGAACCCGCGCGGACCCGGATTCGCCGTCAGGAGCGGACCGTCCCGCGTCGGCGACATCGGGTTCGCGGTCTGGATCGACACGTGCTGTTGGTACTTCGGATGGGGCTTGTCGAGCTCGAAGTCTACGTAGGACGCGTTGTCCTCCTTCTCGTCCAGGTGCTTCGCGGCGACCGTGCACCAGAAGCCTAGCGGATCCGACTTCCAGTCCCAGTCCATGTTGAAGTTGCAGACCTTCGTCCGCTCGCACCGCATGATCTCGAGGTTCGCCGCGCCCTCCAGGAGCTCCGACTGCGACTCCAGCGGCGCGTGGTCGCGGCGGAAGACGAGCGTCGCGCCCTTGCCGTCGAAGGTGAAGTCCCTGAAGTCGGCGATCGCGATTCCCGGTCCGTCGAAGCACCGGTACTCGCCCGGCGCGAGCTCGACGCGCACGGCGCCGATCCTCCTAGCCTCGGCGAGCGCCGCGTTTACGGCGACGTCGTTGTGCTCGTTCGTAACGGAAAACCCGAAGTCCGCCGCCTTCACGACGGCGCCTTCGCGCGCCCTCGGGAGCTCCACGTCGAAGTCGGGGCATCCCGTAGGCTCGGCGAAAGCCGTCGCACACCAGGCAACGGCTCCCGCCGCGATTGCAAGACAATCCAATTTAGTTGTTTTTTTCATAACATTACATGACCGCGTACTTCGCGACGAAGACAGCGGCGAGGACGTACATGATCCAGTGGATGCGCCTGAAGTTGCCGCAAAGCGCATTGACGACGGTGTAGGCGATTACGCCGAACATGATGCCGTTGGCGATGGAGTACGTGAACGGCATCGCAACGACAGCAAAGAACGCCGGGAGCGCCTCGCCGGCGTCCGTCCAGTCGATTTCGGCGCACGCCGAGAGCATCATGTAGCCGACGACGATCAGAGCCGGAGCGGTCGCGAACGCGGGGACCGCGAGGAACACCGGGGCGAAGAGGATCGCAAGGGCGAAGAGCGCCGCCGCCGTTGCGGCCGTTAGGCCCGTCCGGCCGCCCGCCATAACACCGGACGCCGACTCGACGTAGGTCGTCGTCGTGGACGTGCCCATCGCCGCGCCGAAGGCAGTCGCGATTGCGTCCGTGCAGAGCGCGCCGGAGATGCGCGGGAGCTTCCCGTCCTTGTCGAGGAACCCGCCCTTCATCGAGATGCCGATGAGAGTCCCGAGCGTTCCGAAGAGGTCGACGAAGAAGAAAGCGGACATCACGAAGATGATGTCGAGAGACAGGGCGAGCGACCATCCCGTCGACACGACCTCGCCATGCACCGTGTGCGACCAGGACTCCGGACGGAAGAGCGCCCCCGCCGTCTTCCCGAACTCGCCGAACGCCTCGGCTATGCCGACGAGCGAAAAGTCGGGATAAAGCGAAGTATACCCCGAGCCCGGGTCGGGAACGTAGATGCCGACCGCCTGCGCCGCCATGCCGAGGACCCAGGTGACTACAATGCCGAAGAGTATGGCGCCCTTGAGCCCCCTTGCCAGCATGACGCCGGTCAGCATGGTGCCGAGCAGAGCGAGAACGGCGCAGACGCCCTGCGTGCGGAACGGAACGGACGTGAAATCGATGCACACGACGAGCGTCGCGCCGTCGTCCACGACGATCTTCGCGGACTGCAGCGCGATGAAGCAGATGAAGAGTCCGATCCCGGCGGACACCGCCTTCTTGAGCGACAGCGGAATCGCGTTGAATATCGCCTCGCGGACGGGCGTGAGCGACAGCGCGAGGAAGAGGAGTCCTTCGACGAACACGGCGAGGAGCGCGAACTGCCAGCTGTAGCCCATGCCGTTGACGACGCTGAACGCGAAAAAGGCGTTTAGTCCCATCGAAGGCGCGAGGACGAACGGATAGTTCGCGAGGAACGCCATCAGGAACGTACCTACGACGGCCGCGATAGCCGTCGCCACGAACACGCCGCCGCGCGGAATCCCTGCGGCGGAAAGCACCTGGGGGTTGACGGCGAGGATGTACGCCATCGTCATGAATGTAGTAAGACCCGCGACAAGCTCCGTGCGGACAGTCGTTCCGTTCTTGCTTAGTCGAAAGATCTTTTCAAGCATGTTTTCGCCTTACAGCGTTCCAAAGATGCGGTCGCCCGCGTCGCCAAGCCCTGGCACGATGTAGAAGTGCGAGTTGAGGCGCTCGTCCTTCGCCGCCGTGAAGACGGGAACGTCCGGATGCTCCTTCTCGACCCTCGCGATCCCCTCGGGGGCGGCGATGAGGTTGAGGAAGACGATGCGCCTGTAGCCGAGCTTCTTAAGCTGCGCGAACGCGTCGCATGCGCTACCGCCAGTCGCGAGCATCGGGTCGATCACGATCGCCAGTTCGTCACCCTTCGCCGGAGGCACCTTCGCGTAGTAGGGGATCGGCTCGGCCGTCGCCTCGTTGCGCTGCATGCCGAGGACGCCGACCTTCGCATAGGGAAGGACGTGCAGCATCGCGTCGAGCATGCCCATGCCAGCGCGGAGGATCGGCACGATCACTATCGAGTCCTCAATCTTGACGCCCGTCGTCTTGGCGACAGGCGTAGTGACGGGAATCTCGACCGTCCGAAGGTCCTTCAAGCTCTCAATTGCAAGAAATTCCGTGATCTCGTTGACGAGTTCGCGGAACTGCTTGGGCTTGGTGTTGATGTCGCGCATCAGCGTGACGCGGTGCTTGACGAGCGGATGGGTGAGGACGGTGTGCATTTTTAAAGTTGAAAAGTTGAATGGTTGAAAGGTTGAAGAGTTGGCTATGGGGTAACTAAATGGACATACCAGTTTACGAGCTGCGGACCGTAGAACATCCATGCAAGGCAGCCGAGGCAAATGTAGGGACCATACGGTATCGCCGTGAACCGCCCGAGCTTCGTCTTGGAAAGGAGAATCAGCGCAACGCCGATGACGCTCCCGAACACCGAAGAAAGGACGAGCGTCACAAGAACGGCAACAGGTCCGAAGAGTGCACCTACCGCGCCCATGAGAAAGACATCGCCCATTCCCATGGCCTCGCGCTTGAATGCCTTCGAGCCAATCCAGCGGACGAGCCAGAGCAGCCCAAAACCAAAAACAAGGCCGGAAAGTGACCAGATTATAGGAGAAAGCACAGAGAAGCTCCAGCCGCACAAAAGACCAGCGATGACGCTTTTGAACACACCGTATGCAACGCCAAGCACCATGCCGCCGACCGTCGTGAAGTCTGGTAGAAGCTGGTGGTCAAAATCGATAAAGGAGCCAGCAATCATCAGCGAGATCCATATCCACGCCACGAGAAGCGCAACAACCGTCGGCGTCCAGAAAAACGGCGAAACAAACGAGCATTTGAAAAACGCCGCAAGGAACAACAACCCGCCCAGAAGCTCCACGAAGATATATCGCGGCGAAATCGGCGCCTTGCAGTTGGCGCATTTGCCCCTGAGGGCGAGCCACGAGAGGATCGGTATGTTCTGATACCACTTGATCGGCGAATTGCACTTCGGGCAGTGCGACGGCGGCGAAACAATCGACTCGCCTCTCGGCGCGCGCCAGATCACGACGTTCAGGAACGAGGCGATGCACGCGCCAAGCCAAAAGCTGAAGAACGCCAGAATCGGCACAAGTTCCTTTAGAATGTCGGCAGACTGTTTCATGGCGAACATTATAGCATATTCTGTAGTTGCTATGCATTCGCTCCTTACACCTGACCCCACCGACGGACGACACACTTTGCAACACACCCAGCCATAGGTCTTGCCACCGATGTTGGCCGTTATTTTACTAAACAACCGCGGCGAGACGCAAACAGGCCAAGGGCGAAAAGATAGGCGATGCAGACGCCGAGCGTCGCGACTATGCCAACCGGGCCGAACGACGACTGCGCGACGCCCAGGACTGACGAGACGATTCCTCCGCCGACGATCGCCATCACCATCAGCGACGATATCTCGTTCGCCTTCCCGGGGAAGTGTTCGATCGCAAGGCCCATGCACATCCCGAAGCTGTTGGCCGTGAGAAGCGCAACAAAGGCGACGATCGCGAGAAATGCGAACGGAGTCGACACGAACGGAATCGTCGCGGTCGCGGCAAGGCCGAATCCCATGCACCACGGGAAGCACTTCGCCGCCGACACCTTCGCGAAGACCAGCGCCCCTGCGAACGCCGCAACCGTCTTCGCGACAAAGTACACGGTCGGACCCATCCCGGCGAGATCGAGGTCCACCTTGAACACGTTCTTGAGATACTCCGGAATCGCAACGGAAAACCCGACGTCCGCGCCAACCGAGAAGAGTATGCCGACCGTCATCGCGGCGACATACGGCTCCTTCAGCATCGCAAAGCACCCTCCGAAAGTTGTTTGGTGGTTTTGCTGCTGGGTTGGTTGGTGGTTTTGCTGCCGCTCGTCGGGAATCTTCGAAAACCAGAGCCACAATGCCGCGCCCACGGTCAGCGCGCCGTAAAGCGGGAAGAGTAGCTTCCAGTTACCGAGCGCTGTCGCGGTCAAGTACACGAAGACTGGAGTCAGCGCCGCGCAAAGCGCCTTCACGAACTGGCCGAGCGAAATGCGGCTCGCTAGCTGCGAGGGCTCGACCACGTTGGACATTAGCGCCGGAAGAGCAGCCTGGATGATGGTGTTGCCAATTCCGACGAGCGCGAACGCCGCAACGTAGAGATACCACCGCTCGGCGCTCGCGAACAGCGGGACGACCATCGCCGCGACTGTCACTGCAAGCGACACGAGAACGGCGTTCTTGCGTCCGATGCGTCCCGCGAGCACGCCCGTCGGAATGGAGATCACGAGGAACCACACGTAGGCGAAGATCGGCATCAGCCACGAGATCGTGTCCGCGTTTGCCGCGCACTCCGCCTTCACCTGGTTCATCACCGTGCCGATGATATCCCCGAATCCCATCACGAAGAATCCCGCCAGCAGCGGAGCGATCAGCACCTTTCCTCTCGTCTTTGACATTTTCCCTCCTTTCAACTCAAACAATCAAACAATCAAACAATCAAACAATCCAAACAATCAAACAATCAAACAATCCAAACAATCAAACAATTAATCAATCTCCCCTCCTCCCGCAACCGCGAGAGCGGCATAGTCGCCGATGTTCTCGCCGAGCTCCGCCGGGACGATGCGGCAGACCTTACGCGCAAGCGGCAACGCCTCGCGGTCGAGGATGGGGTCGACAATCGGCATAAAAAGGTCGGCGTTGCGCATAAAGACTCCGCCAAGCGCGATGACTTCGGGATTCAGGATGTCGATCGTGAACGCGAGAATCGTCGCGAGCTTCTCGGCCGACTCGCGGAAGACCTCGATGCAGTCGGGATCGCCCGCGCGGACGCGCGTGAAAAGCTCCTTCGTCGTCAGGTCTAGCCCCTTCCGAATCTTCGCGAGGCGCGCCATCCCCGCGCCGGAGCAGAATCCCTCCGCGCTCCCCTCCTTGTTGTATCCGACCGGACCCGTCGGCGCGAGTCGAATGTGTCCGATCTCGCCCGCGTTGTCGTTTGCCCCTGAATAGAGCTTGCCGTCAATGATGATTCCAGCGCCAAGTCCAGTGCCAAAGGTCATGAAGACGAGGTTCCTGACGCCACGCCCAGAGCCATAGAGGTATTCCGCAAGCGCGCAGGCGTTCGCGTCGTTCTGAACTGCGACCGGAACATGGAAACGGTCCTTGAAGAACTTGACCACGGGAACATTGTCCCAACCAGGAAGGTTCGGCGGCGACATGATGACGCCGCGGCGCGAGTCGAGCGGCCCTCCGCACGAAATGCCGATGGAGGAGATTGTTTGAGGGTTTGTGGGTTTGAGGGGTTGGGTTGTTTGAAGGTTTTCGATGCGGCGGGAGAATTCCTCTAGGACCTGTTGCCAGGAGAGCCCGGCCGTTGGGAACTCCTCTCGTGAGAGTATCTTGATCACTCCGTTCGAGCACTCGCCCGTGGAGATGGCGCACTTCGTGCCGCCGATGTCGAGTCCAATGTTCAAAACAGCGCCTCCTCTATTGCCGCGCAGAGAGCGTGGTAGACTGGCAGATGCAGCTCCTGCACCTTGTAGGTTTCCGTTTCGGGAACGCGGATCGCAACATCGCAGACCTGCGAAAGGCGCGACTCGTCCGCCCCGGTAAATGCAATCGATTTCCCGCCAACGGCCTTCATCACCTCGGCGGCGGCAACGCAGTTCGCGCTGTTCCCGCTCGTCGAAAGCGCGATCAGGACGTCGTTGGGCCTGGCGAGCCCCAGCACCTGCTGCGCGACCGCGGTCTCCCACGAGACGTCGTTCGCGAACGCGGTGAGGATTCCGCTCATCGAGACGAGCGACACCGCTGGAAGCGATCCTTCCAGCTTCGCAGCAAGGTCGGGACGCAGCCTCGCCGCGACTTCCCCGGGGACCGCGCGATGCCTCTTGAACTTCTTCAGAAGCTCTCCGCAGATGTGCTCGGCGTCCGCGGCGCTTCCGCCGTTGCCGCACACGAGGACCTTCCCGCCCGAGCGAAACGACTCGAGGAGCAAGTCCAACGCGCCCTTCACTGCGCTTCTGCAGGGCTCAAGACAAGGATATCTTGAAAGCAGTTCTTCTATCGGCTTGTTCATGCCCCCATTATACAATAACAGCACAATGGAGTGCTAACCTGTAAATACAGGTTTATAACAACCGATTCAGAAACGCCCAACGACAAATCAGTCCGCCGCGAGGGTCTCGGCGGCGTGGCGGAGGCGCGCGAGGGACTTGTCCCTGCCGAGAAGCTGGAGCATCTCGAAAAGGCCGATTCCCTCGCCGCGGCCGGATACCGCGACGCGTATCGGATGGACCCACGGGCCCATTCCGTTGCCCTGCGAGAGCTCCTTGACGACGGCCTCCAGCGCGGGGGCGGTCCAGTCGCCGACCTTGCCGAAGCGCTCGACGAGGTCGAGGAGCAACGCCTTGACGCCGGGCTTCTTAAGCCGCTTCTCGACCGCCTTCTCGTCGAACGGGAAGTCGTCGGAGACGAAGCACTTCACCATCGCCGGGATGTCGTTCAAGAACTTGGTGCGCGGCTGGAGCTGGGCGCAGAGGTAGTTCCACCAGGCGGCGTCATGGTCCGGAACGGGCGACACGAGACCCGAGACGCAATCCATGACCTCTTTGACGTAGTCGTCCTTCGGGATCTTCTTGACGTACTCGCCGTTCATCCACGCGAGCTTCTTCGGGTCGAACATCGCAGCGGTGACATGCACCTTCTCGAGCTCGAAGAGCTTAACCATCTCCTCGCGCGTCAGCAACTCGCGGTCGTCGCCGGGGTTCCATCCGAGGAGCAGGAGGTAGTTGAAGAGCGCCTCGGGCAGGTACCCCTGCTCGCGGTACTCGCCGACGAACGCCGCGCCGTCGCGCTTCGAGTAGGGCTTGCCCTGCTGGTTGACGATCATCGAGAGGTGTCCGTAATTCGGGACCTCCGCGCCGAGCGCCTTGAAGATGCAGATGTGCTTGAACGTGTTCTCGACGTGGTCGTCGCCGCGGATGATGTGCGTGACGCGCTGGTCGATGTCGTCGACGACGTTCGCGATGTGGAAGATCGGCGAGCCGTCGGAGCGGACGATGGCGAAGTCCTGGATGTCCTCCGCCTTCTTCGCCATGTGGCCCTTCACGATGTCGTCGAACTCGATCGTCCCCTCCTTGGGCATCCTGAACATCGTCACGACGCCTGTCTTGCCGTCGCGCGAGGTCTTCTCGACCTTGTAGGCATGGCCCGAGGCGAGGAGCTGGTCGACGACCTCGAGGTGGCGTTTCACGTTCTTCGTCTGGTAGAACACCTCCTCGTCCCAGTCGAGCCCGAGCCACTTCATGCAGTCGAAGAGGACTGCGATCGCCTCGGGCGTGGAGCGCTCGAGGTCGGTGTCCTCTACGCGCAGGAGGAACTTGCCGCCAGTGTGGCGGGCGAAGAGCCAGTTGTAGATGGCGGCGCGGATGTTGCCGATGTGGACCTTCCCCGTCGGCGACGGGGCGAAACGAACTCTGATCTCTGACATTTCTCTGTTTCTGAACCTGTGCTATTGCTTACTTTGCCTGCTCGGCGGCGGCAGGCGCCGCGGGGGCCGCTGGCGCAGGCGCGGCCTGAGCCTCTGCGGCAGGCTGCGGCTCCTCGGCCTTGCAGGACTTCCTGCACGGGCAGAAGAACCAGAGCGCGGCGGCGGCGATCGCGGCGGCGACCAGCGCGAAGAGGACGAGGCGGCACCAGCGGCACGGCGCGCAGACGGTGAACGACCTCGCGCGCTTCATCGAGAAGCGCATCGGACGGTTCACGGCCCAGCCGCACGCGTTGAGGATCGCGCCGATGTCGCGCTTACGCAGCTTGAACCAGGTGAGGATCACGCTCGGGAGCGACACGACGAAGATCAACGCCGCGACGGAAATCACGATCTGGAGCGCGGACATCTTGGAGATCGCCGCCATCAGCGACGCGGCCGCGGCACCGACCATGCCGACGCCGATGCCGATCGCGGCGACCGAGCTCGCCATCGCCGCGCCGCCCGCCTGCGCGGACTGCGCACCGGTCTCGATGTTCTTCTGCGCGGCGGCCTGCTTGTCGCCGAGGAACTTCTTAACCGCTGCGGCAATGCCCTCGCCGAGCTTGCGCCACGGCGCCCAGAAGGCCTCAGCGAGCGACACCTGCGCCTCGACGACCTTGGTGACGACGGCGTCCCAGTCCTTGCCGTCGCGATCGTAGAACACGCCGTTCCTGCCGACGTACAGCTGCGCCACCGCTCCGGCCGTGACGACCGCGCAGATCGAGCGCGTCGCGCCCTCGGAGGGACGCGTGAGCTTGAGGTAGATCACGCAGCAGTTGGACTTCTCGACGAGCGCGCTGTGCGCGGCCTCGCTCTCGACGTGGAAGCAGAGGTTCATCTCCTTCGCGTCGATCCTGAGCGTGCCGGTCTGGAACACCGCAAGCTCCTTGAGGTCGTAGAGGCGGCGCATGTTGACGTAGTTCTCGAGGAACTCGACGAGATGCAGCTTGTAGCGCAGGACGCGCTCCTCGTCGTCCAGCTCGCCCTTCCTGCCCGCGTTCATGACGGGCTTGGCGGAGGCCCAGGCGCGGTACGGGGCGAACGCGCCCTTGACCTTCTTCCACTCCATGCGGGTGAGGGATTCCCTCTCGCCGAGCACGGGCTTGACGCACTTCTCGGCGAACGCGAGGATCGCCTCGAGGTGCTTCGGATTGAGATGGTCCTTGAGCGGCAGCACCTTGTCCGCCTCCTCGGTGACGAGAGGCATGTCCTCGGGCGGGAGGAAGAACGCGTCGACGACATGCTCCACGGCGGCGAGCGCGGCAGAGGCGTCGGCAGTCGCGTCGCCAACGACGGCGACCTCGGGCGACTTGCCCTGCGCCTCCCAGTCGGCGAGCGCCTTCTTGTCCTCCGCGGAGGGATCGAGCTTCGCGAGGTCGGCCTGCTTGGACGTGACGTCCGCAAGAGCCTTCTCCTCGGCCTCGCCGGAGGTGAAGAGCGAGTCGAAGTCGACGTTCCTGGACTTGAGGAAATCTATCGCGGCGAGGACCTCCGGCGTGCGGATGCGTCCGTCGTGGTCGGTGTCCATGAGCTCGAGCATGCGCGCGTCGAACCTCACGCCCGTCGTCGGCATCGAAATCGCGATCCACTGCTTGCGGTCGAGTTCCGAGAGGGCGGCAATGTCCGCGCCGCACGTAAGGGAGACCTGGCTCATGCGCCCGGCCCTGAACCATTTCCAGTTGTAGCCCATTGTTTCCTCCTTAGGTTTACGGTCTATATGCGATATTATACCAAAAAATCATCACTCCGCCTGCCCGAGAAGCTCCAGCAGCCTCGCCTCGTCGATGACCTCGGTTCCGAGCTTGCGCGCCTTCTCCGTCTTCGTGGCGCCGACGTTCTCCCCGGCGATCAGGTACCTCGTCTTCGAGGTGACTGAGCTTTGCACTATGCCGCCGGCCTTCTCGATGAGCGCGGCGTATTCGCCGCGCGGACGGCTGAGGGTGCCCGTGAGCACGCAGCCCGCGCCGACGAGCGGACCTTCCGTCGCGGCCGCGGCGCGTGCGCCGCGCGCGGGGTCGATTCCGAGCGCGAGCATGCGCTCGAGGAAGGCGCGCCCGTAGTCGCTTTCGAAGAACGAAAGGACCGCCTTCGCCGCCTCGACCTTGATCGCGAGTATCTTGCGCTCCCTGCCCTTCTTCGCGTCGTTCTCGACGACGTTCCTCAGGACGGCGCTGTCACGAAGGTCGCTGAACTTCTCGTGCTCCGCGGCGATGTCCTTCGCGACGGTCACTCCTACCTGCGGAATGCCCACGGCGAAGAGCCACCTCTCGAGCGGAAGCGACTTCGCGTCCGAGACCGCCTGCCTGAGGTTCTGCGCGTTCCTCCCGAACTTGCGCGGCGCGTCCTTCTCGCCGACGTCGAGCGACCCGAGCGCGTCGTAGTCGAGCTCGAAGAGGTCGAGCGGATCCTTTACGACCCCCTTCTCCACGAGGATGTCCGCGATCCTCCCGCCGAGCGTCTTCAGGTCGAGCGCATTGCGGCTCGCGAAGTGCTCGAGCCTGCGGCAAAGCTGCGCGGGACACGCCGGATTCACGCAGCGCGTCGCAACCTCGCCCTCGAGCCGCGCGACCGCGCCGCCGCACACAGGGCACGCCGTCGGCATCTCGAACACCCTCTCGGCGCCGGTCCTCTTCTCGGGGATGGACGACTCGATCGCCGGAATGACGTCGCCCGCCTTGACGAGCCAGACGTGGTCGCCGATGCGTATGTCCTGCCTCGCCACCTGGTCGGCGTTGTGCAAGGTCGCGCGGGAGATCATGGACCCCGCGAGCGGCACGGGCCTGAGTTCGGCGACCGGCGTGAGGATGCCGGTCCGCCCCACCTGCACCGTTATCGACTCGACGACTGTCTCCGCGCGCTCCGGCGCGTACTTGTAGGCGCGGGCCCATCTCGGACCGTGCGCCGTCGCGCCGAGGACGGGATAGAAGCGGCGCTCGTCGATCTTCACGACCGCGCCGTCGATTTCAAAGCGGAACGTGTGCCGGAGCGACTGAAGCTCGTCGATCGCCGCGAACACCTCGTCCATCGTCCTGCAAGACCTCGACCAAGGCGCCACCGGAAATCCCCACGACTTGAAGGCCGCGATCATCTCGCTGTGCGAGGAGAATCCGTCGCACCCAGCGCCGCCCGCGTTGTAGATGACGACGTCGAGCGGCCTTTCCGCGGTCACGCGCGAGTCGAGCTGCTTCAGCGACCCCGCGCAGGCGTTCCTCGGATTCGCGAACGTCTCCAGGCCCGCGGCCTCCTGCCGCGCGTTGAGCGCGGCAAAGCCCTCGCGCGTCATGTACGCCTCGCCGCGCACCTCGAGCTCGCCCGGGGCTCCGGGAGGGAGCGTCTTGGGGATGGAGGCGATCGTGCGCGCGTTCGCGGTGATGTCGTCGCCCACGAGTCCGTTGCCGCGCGTCGCCGCCCGGACAAGGCGCCCTTCGGAATAGCGGAGGGAAAGCGACACGCCGTCCACCTTCGGCTCCACGAGGTAGGTGAAACCCTCGACGGACTTCCTCACGAACGCGTCGAACTCGGCGAGCTCGCCCTTGGCGTGCGTCTTGTCGAGCGACTGCATCGGCGGATCGTGCGTGACCTTTGCGAACCCCTCGAGAAGCCCGCCTGCGACGTTCCTGACGGGAGAGGCGGAGTCCGTGAACTCGGGATGCTCCTCCTCGAGCTTTAGGAGCTCCTGCTCCCACAAGTCGTAGTCGCGGTCGCCGACCGTCGGCTGGTGCAGGTCGTAGTAGTCCCGGTTGGCCTTCTCGATGAGGGCCCTGAGCTCGGCTATCCGCGCCTTGATCTGGTCGTTGTCCATCTGGATGGGCTCCACGCGAACGGACCAGCGTCAGGCGCAGGCGACGGAAATCTTTGTGGCGTGCCCGTTGAGGTCGACGCTCTCGCCGCCGTTCGGCGCGAAGGCGAGCTCCACGGCGAGGATCTCGCCCTTCACGTAGCCCGCGTGCGCCTCGATCGCCGCCTTGACGTCCGCATCTGCCTCGACAGTCACGACAATGCGCTGCGTGACCTCGAAGTCGGCCTCCTTGCGCATCGCCTGCACGTGGCTCACGAACTCGCGCGCCAGGCCCTCGGCGACGAGCTCAGGGGTGAGCGCAGTCTCGAGCGCAACGACCGTCGCGCCCTCCGACGCGACGACAAGCCCCGCCTTCGGCGCACGGGTGACCAGCACGTCCTCGGCCGAGATCTCGACACCCTCCACGGTGGCGAAGCCGTCGAAGCCCTTGAGCGCGGCGATCCCGGAGGCTACCGCCTTCATCTTCGCTCCGCACTTCTTGCCGAGCGTCTTGAAGTTCGCCTTGTAGCTGACGTCGCAGAGCTCCGTCTCGTCGGCGACGAACTGCACCGCCTTCACGTTGAGCTCGTCCTCGATGAGGTCCTCGAGTCCCTTCACGTCAGCGCCCGCGATGCGGATCGCGCTGAGCGGCTGGCGGACCTTGAGGTCGTTGTCCGCGCGGAGGCGGCGTCCGAGCTCGACCACAGTCTGCACGGCGGCCATGCGCTTCTCGAGCGGAAGGTCGCGCGCCGCGGCGTTCGCTGTCGGGAAGTCGCAGAGATGCACGGATTCAGGTGGTTCGTGGTTCGTGGTTGGTGATTCGTTGTTCCCTCCACGAGCCACGAGGCACGAATCACGAAGCACGAGATTCGTGTAAATTTCCTCGGCGATGAACGGCGTGAACGGAGCCGCGACCTTCGAAAGCTGGACGAGCACGTAGCGGAGAGTCCGGTACGCGCAGAGCTTGTCGCCGTCGTTCGTCGACTTCCAGAAGCGGCGGCGCGAGCGGCGGATGTACCAGTTGGTGAGGTCCTCGATGAACTTGACGAACGGCCTCACGGACTTCTGCAGGTCGTAGGCGTCCATCGCGGCGGTAACATCGGCGATGAGCGTCTCCATCGACGAGACGATCCACTTGTCGAGGACGTTCGGCGACTCTGGGTAGACGACCTCCGCGTCATTGAACCCGTCCACGTTCGCGTAGGTGACGAAGAAGCTGTAAGCGTTCCACCACGGAATCAAGAGGTCGCGCATGAGCTGCTTGACGCCGTTCTCGGAAAACTTGAGGTTCTCGGCACGGACGACGGGCGAGTAGATCATGTAGAGGCGAATCGCGTCCGCCCCGTAGGTGTCGAGCATCTTCGTCGGATCGGGATAGTTCTTGAGGCGCTTCGACATCTTCTTGCCGTCCTCGGCGAGGACGAGTCCGTTCACGATGACGTTCTTGTACGGGCTCTTGTCGAAGAGGCACGTGCCGAGCACCATGAGCGTGTAGAACCACCCGCGAGTCTGGTCGAGGCCCTCGGCGATGAAGTCGGCCGGGAAAAAGTCTTCGACTTTCGTGGTTCGTGGTTCGTGGTTCGCGGTTCGCGAGTCACGAGTCGCGAGGCACGAATCACCTCCCATGTAGTGCTGCTGGGCGTAGGGCATGGAGCCCGACTCGAACCAGCAGTCGAGCACTTCGGGCGTGCGGTGGTAGGTCTTGCCGTCCTTCCTGATGACGATCTTGTCGATGAAGTGTTTGTGGAGGTCGGTCACCTTCTCGCCCGACAGCTCCTCGAGTTCCTTCGCGGAACCGACGCAGATCATGTCTTCGGGATCGTCGTCGTTGACCCACACCGGAATGCAGCTGCCCCAGAAGCGGTTGCGGCTGATGTTCCAGTCGCGCGCCTCCTGGAGCCAGTTGCCGAAGCGCTTCTCGCCGACGTAGTCCGGAGTCCAGTGGACGGTCGCGTTGTTCTTCGCGAGGCGCTCGTGGAGGTCCTCGACGCGGACGTACCACGCATCGATCGCGCGGTAGATGAGAGGCGTGTCGGTGCGGTCGCAGTAGGGATAGGAGTGGACGATCGTCGCCTGGTGGACGAGCTTGCCGCCCGCCTTGAGCGCCTTGATGATGTCCTTGTCGCAGTCCTTGCAGAAGCGGCCCTTGTACTCCGGGATCGCGTCCGTGAACGCGCAGGCGTCGTCGAGCGGGTCGACGAAGGCGTTCATGCCGGCCTCCTTGCAGACGCGGAAGTCGTCTTCGCCGTACGCGGGGGCGATGTGGACGATGCCGACGCCGTCGTCAGTCGTCACGTAGTCGTCGTTGAGGACGCGGAACGCGCCCTCCGCGCGCTTGTCGGCGAAGTACGGGAAGATCGGCTCGTACTCCCAGCCCTTCATCTCGACGCCCCTGAGCTCGCGGACGATCTCGTACTGCTCGGGCTTCTTGAAGATGTGCGGAAGCCGCGCCTTGGCCATCACGTACATCGGGCGCGCATCGTCCGTTACGTCGCGCACGACGACGTAGTCGATGTCGGCGCCAACGCACATCGCGAGGTTCTCGGGGAGCGTCCAGGGCGTGGTCGTCCAGACGAGGAGGTAGATCGTGCCCTCGAGTCCGTCCAGCTTGCCGAGCGAGTCGAGGAGCTTTGTGCGGACCGTCACGGTCGGGTCCTGCACGTCCTTGTAGTTGGAGCCCGCCTCGAAGTTGGAGAGCGGCGTCGAGAGCTTCCAGCTGTAGGGCATGATGCGGTGCGACTTGTAGACGCGCCCCTGGTTCCAGAGCTGCTTGAAGACCCACCAGACGGACTCCATGAACTCGGGCTGCATCGTCTTGTAGTCGTGGTCGAAGTCGACCCAGCGGCCCATGCGCGTGACCGTCTTGCGCCACTCGCTCACGTACTTGAGCACCATCGAGCGGCACTGCTCGTTGAACTTGTCGACGCCGATCTTCTTGATCTCCGGCGCGCCCGCGACGCCGAGCGCCTCCTGGGCGAGCGCCTCGATCGGGAGGCCGTGGGTGTCCCATCCGAAGCGGCGCTCGACGTACTTGCCGCGCATCGTCTGGTAGCGCGGGACGATGTCCTTGATCGTGCCGGCGAGGAGGTGCCCGTAGTGCGGCAGGCCCGTCGCGAAAGGAGGCCCGTCGTAGAACTTGTAGCGCTCGCCGCCCTCGTTCTTCTTCAGGGACTTCTCGAACGTCCCGCGCTCTTCCCAAACCTTGAGAATGGCCTCTTCCATCTGCGGAAAGGCCACCTTGTTAGATACCGGCTTAAACATTTATCTGCTCCATTTCCAAATTGAAGTTAATATTATACCAAAAAATGCGGCTCAACGCCTCGCCGGGACGAGCCGTGCAATATCCACCGCAAGGTCGACAAATTCCAGTAGAAAAACCTCCATCGTGTTGCGAGCCACACCGTTCCGACCCCTCGGTTCGCAACAAGCATTTACCTGCATGATACCGTCTTATGGAAGAACGCGATAGGCGCGGGCGGGGAGGGACGTGCCGTCGGGCAGCGCAAACGGCGCATCTCCGAAATTGACCGTGACGACCGTGCCGTTTGCAAAGCGGCTCTGCTGCACCGTGCGGTCCGCGGAGAGGATGCGGTGGTCGGTCATCTCGCTGTAGCCGGTCGCGCGCGCAACGGGCGAGGTAATGCGATAGCTCTGCACGAACTTCTCCTTGTCCTCCGCCCACTGGCGGTTGTGGAAGAGGTACATGCCCATCGTGCCGTAGAGGACGTTGAAGAGGTCGCGCTTCCACCAAATGGACGGCAGCTTGTTGTTGTAGTCGCCCCAATACCAGTGGGCGCACACGCAGTCGTGGTACACGAGCTCCCACAGCGGCAGGCGGTACTTCTCGCCGACCTGGTACTTCTCCACGCGCTCCGGCACGTTCGTCCAGACCTCGCTCATCCTGCGCCCGGCGTCCGGCACGCGATAGGGGCCCAGCGAGAGCATGCCCTCGTAGTAGTCGCAGAAAGGCACGCTCGCGTCGTGCCCCGTCTCGCTGCCGACAACGAGCTTGAACTCGTCGCCGAGGATGCGCAGAAGCTCCATCTTCCAGTGGCGGCTGTCCGAGCGTGTCATCGGATGCGCCGGATTCCAGCATGTCTGCCACGGCGCGGCCACGGTCGTGTCGATGAACCTCGTGTTGAATGGCTTCGTCTTGAGCTCCTCGGTCACGTTCCGCCGCTCGTAGGAGGGCGCGACGCTGTCGCACATCATCGCGCAGTAGGTCCATGTGCCGTCCTTGGCCTGTACGCCCCAAGCATGACGCCAGTCGTTCGAGTCGGCGCTGTTCCAGACGATGTCATGCGGCCACGCCTCGGTGTTGTATCCGCTCTTGCGCCCGAGCTTCTTCAGCTGCTCGGGATGGTAGATGTCCTGGTAGCAGTCGTACCGTCCGACGAGCACATTCGGCATGGCCGCCATGGCCGTCACCTCCTCGGGAGACCCGCCGCCGCTCCAGAGAAAGCGGTCGATTCCCGCGGCAACGAGATTGGAGACGACGCCGAGCTTGTCCTTCTCCCAGCACCAGATGTTCGGCGCGCCGAGGAGCCGGTCGACGAGCGGACGCTCCTTCGCCTTCTCGGCGAACGTCTTGAGCTTGCCGATCTCCTTCGCGTAGGCGCGGTAGCGCTTGCACATTGCGACGTATCCGCCCTTGTCGAGGAACACGTAGCGGATGCGCCGCGCGTATCCGAAGCGCTTCTTCTGGTCGTCCCAGCTCGGCCCGAGGGTCCAGAGCTTCGTCTCGGCGTCGCGCCGTGCCACCATCGCCGCGTCGTCAGGCGTCTCGAGGATCGCCATCCAGCCCGCGCCCGTCGCATCGTCCTGCACGCCGAAGAACGACATGCATATGCCATGTCCGCCGTAGGCGATGAGGCGTCTGGGAATGTCGCCTGGATCATCCGCCGGATAGCTGATGCCCTCGTTCATCGGCACGATGAGCCGGTCGCCCTTCTGCGAGGCGAACGCGGCGGGATAGGCGATCGGCGATGTCATCGCACCTTCGCCCTCCAGCGTCACGACGACTTCCGGACGGTCCTTTTCGACGCGATAGGACGCCTGCCAGCGCCTGAGCGATTCCGGATGGATGTACGTCATGCGCACGATGCCGTCGTCGTCGACCACCCGAGAGACTTCTTCCACTTCGGGAGTCCTCTGGCCGGCTGGACGCCACGTCCGCCCCGTCCGCTTGTCCGTCACCTCGAACCCAGCGCCGCCCACATCACCCCGTAGCTGTCCGTTCTCGAACGTGGTGGCGAGAGCCGTCACCGGATGCGATAGCTCGTTTCCGGTCCGCACGGCGCGCACGTTCCGAAAGCGCGCGCCCGCGGCGCCGTTTCCGAGCAGGCGCGGCTGGATCGTCGCGACTCCGCGCGGAACCATGAACGCCGCCTTGGCCGGGCTGCCGGGCTTGGCTTCCGCGGTGCCGAACGACCAGGAGATTACCTTTCCGTTTTCGTCGCGGAGAACTGCGCTGAACTTGACGGAGTTCGAGTCCGGCACGTCGGCAAGCGTCTCGGTCTCGCAGCTGAGCTCGAACACGTCGCCGCGCTTCACCTCGATGAGCGGAAAGCCGTTGACGCACCAGTCCGCCGCGCCAGTGTGCCGCACCTCGACGGCTCCGTCCGGCAGCTGCGCCACCTTCACGGCGTCCTTCTCGCGCGCCCAAGCGCGCGGTTTTCCCATTGTCCACGATTCTGCAGCAGCCAAAGGCCACGCAAGCAACATCGCGAATGAAGCCAAGGTGATTTTGCAGAGCATAGTCCCGAGCTTCGCCTTTGCCGTCGTCGCGACTTCCTCTACAGCTTTTCTTGAAACATTATTATCGTGCATAGTTTACCTTTCACTGCTTGGCCCTCGGGCATGAGACCAGATAGACTCGCGGTTCTCCGTCGGTATCGCGGCTGGTGCATCAGCGGAAGGCACGTGAGGTCGCAAAGTACAGCATCGCGGCGGAGACTGCGGTCTGTGGCTCAACCACCTCGCCCGTCTGGGGCGCTCTGCTCCAGTCAGGCCCGTTCACGCCGTCCGAGAGCCGACGCGACGTCCACGCGGAGTTGGCGTTTGCAAGCAGGTATTTGCGATAGGCGGCGCCGCCGGGGCGGCGCGCGAGCTCGGCCAGGTAGCGCACGGCGATTCCGTTGAACGCGCCGCCGTCGCCCTGTCCGGCGCACTTCATTATGCCATGCTGGCTCATGTTTCCGACGAGATAGTCCGCCGCCTTGGCCGCGTTCGAGAGGTACGTCTTCGAACCCGTGGCGCGGTACAGCCTGAGCGACGCGCCGATGAACGTGCCGTAGTTGTAGGAAAAGTCACGTTCGTCCTTCGCCCCTTCGGTGGTCTCGTGGTCGTTCACCTTCCCCGTCTCCTTGTCGAACAGGTGCTCCACGGCCCACTGATAGATCCGCCTGCCCTGGAGCAGGTACTTGACGTCCTTCGTCGCCTGGTAGAGGTTCATCGCGACGATGACGGCCGGGAAGTTCACGCAGGCGCTCTTCGACTTGTGCTCGTCCGCGCGCCACCACATCCCGCCCCCGAGGGCGTTGTCGACCTGGGTGGTCCACAGCCGGTCGTAGATGTCCTTCGCCTCGACGAGGTACCGGCTCTCGTTCGTTATGCGCGCGGCGCGCGTGCAGGCGATGGCCCACCAGAGGACGTCGTCGTTGAAGACGTGCGCGGCGCGGTCGGGGTGTTCGGCCGCAAAGTCCTTGAAGTAAGTTTCGACGGCCTCGGCGGCGAGGTCCTTGCGCCAAAACATCCCGACGCTGTCGAGGAGCAGGTCGAACGCCTGCGCGGAGAACCAGAAGTCGAGCGAGCCCGTTCCCTTGGACGACCGAAGCAGGGAGCTCTCGCCCCGCTGCCTGTACTTCTCCCATACCGCCTTCGTGGCGTCGGTGCCGCGCTGGTACCAGTACAGCTCGCTGTCGACGTCGCCAAGCCCGGGCTCGGCACTGCTCCGCTCCGTGCGAGCCGTCTCGCTAGTCGTCTCGTACGCGGACTTGCATCCGTGCGCAAGCGCCGCGAGCACTGCAAGGAGCGAAAGCGCCCCGAAAATCCTCGGCGTCGGCGTCATGCCTTCGGAAACTCCCCTTTGGCGACCTCACTGACGTACGCGGCGAATGCGCCGCGCACGACGCCGGCGAGCTCGGCGTACTTCTTGACGAACGACGGGACCTTCTCGTTGAGTCCGAGGAGGTCGTGCATGACGAGCCACTGCGCGTCGCAGACAGGCCCTGCGCCGATGCCGATGGTGACGATTCCGAGGGCGGCGGTGATCTCCGCGGCGAGGTCGGAGGGGATGCACTCGAGCGTCACGGCGAACGCGCCCGCCTCCTCGACGGCCTTCGCGTCCGCGAGCACCTTCTCGGCCGCATCGCGCGTCTTGCCCTGCTTCTTGAAGCCGCCGTATTCGTTCACGCTCTGCGGCGTCATGCCGACGTGCGCGAGGACGGGAATCCCGGCGGTCGTGAGCCTGCGGATGAGTCCGCACACGGACGCGCCGCCCTCGAGCTTGACGGCTTCCGCGCCGGCCTTGATGATCGCGACGGCGTTCCGCATCGCATCGTCGTCGCCGCACTGGTATGAGCCGAACGGCATGTCGCCGACGACGAGCGCGTCATTTGTGCCGCGCGCGACCGCGGCGACCGCGGCGAGGGTGTCGGACATGTTGACGGGAAGCGTCGTCTCGTATCCGAGGCAGTTCATCCCCTGGGAGTCGCCTACCAATATGATCGGCACGCCCGCCTCGTCGGCGAGCCGCGCGAAGCACGCGTCGTACGCCGTGCAGCATCCGAGCTTCTGCTTGCCCTTCGCGGCCCTGATGGCCGCAACGTTCCATTTCTTCACTTCTTCCTCTCCTTGCAAAGTCTATTCGCGCACGCCGGCGAGAAGCGAGGCGAGGAGCGGATCCTTCCGCTCGACCTCTTCCGGAGCGAGTCCCTCGATCTCGTGCGGGAAGACGATCCACTCGTTGCCAACGTCGCGCACGAAATAGTCCGGCTTCATGTCCGTCGTGTTCTTCCCCGGCTTCCAGTAGACGCACGCGAGGCGCATCTCCGCGCCCGTGGCGGCGACCTGCTCCCTCATGGCCTTCGCCGTCTTGCCCGTGTCGAACACGTCGTCCACCACGAGAACCCTGTCGCCCTTCCGGAGGAGTCCGAACACGATGTCCCCGTGCGTGAACCTGACGCAGCCCGCGTTCTCGCCGATGGCCGTGTAGCTCTCGCACTTAAGGGGGATGTGGCGCACATCCCAGCCCGACACCTTGAAGTACTCGTGAACCGCCACGCCGACAGGCGCGCCGCCGCGCCAAAGCGCGATGAGGATGTCGGGCTTCCAGCCGGAATTCCTCACGCCGGCCGCGAGCCTCCACGTGTCGCGGAGGTATTCATTGGCCGATATATAGCTCTTTTCGACAAGTTCCATGCTAAGACATCCAGTTATACGTCGTCATTATTGCGAATGTTAAGACAACACTGATATTCTACCATAAAAACGCAGGGGCGTCATCCGGCGAATTTATGGTATAATTTTCTCTAATGAAGGTATGTTTCGAGACATTCGGGTGCAGACTGAACCGCGCGGAGGCACTCGACCAGGAGGCCGAGTTCGCCGCACGCGGATGGACCCGCACCGAGGGGCACGCCGACGCGGACCTCATCGTCGTGCGCGGATGCTCCGTGACGCAGCGCGCCCAGCGCGACTGCGAAAGGCTCATAGAGCACATAAAGCGCAAGTACCCGCTCAAGAGGCTCGTCGTCACCGGATGCCTCTCCGACAAGTCGAGGCCCTTCACGCTCAAGCCCCGCGCAGAAGGCACGCCTGCACCCATCCCCACGCGCACGGCGCGCGCGTACCTCAAGGTCCAGGACGGCTGCTCGGGCAAGTGCACGTTCTGCATAGTGCCCAAGTTCAGGGGCTCGCCGGTCTCGGTGGACTTCGGCGAAGCCATCGAGCGCGCGCGGCGGTTCGTCGACGCCGGATACCGCGAGATCGTCGTCACCGGATGCAACCTCTCGCTGTACGATTCCGGGGGGAAGCGCCTCCCGGACCTCGTCGCGGCGCTTGCGGAAGTCGCGCCGCCGT